>Ga0265297_10003517_pt1 | contig 28063 bp, 28 predicted proteins | sample Munlanlwell13791_FD_192502 | JGI IMG/M metagenome (GOLD analysis project Ga0265297, IMG submission 192502) | Leachate microbial communities from a municipal landfill in Southern Ontario, Canada - Leachate well 137-91 | ecosystem: Engineered > Solid waste > Landfill > Unclassified | place...
CTTACTCCGTAACGGAGCAAGAATTGGCTGATTTTTTCGCAACTGTTGGCCAAGTCGAATCAGCTAAGATTATCACCGACAAAGAGAGTGGCCGCAGCCGCGGCTTTGGTTTTGTTGAAATGGTGACCGAGGAAGAAGCCGCTAAAGCTTTGGAAGAGTTAAACAACAAAGAACTCAGTGGCCGTCCTCTGTCCCTATCAGAAGCCAAACCGCTCAAAGAGCGTCCAGCTAATGGTAATGTCTAATTGCTTTTAGCAATAACGATATAACTATTAACAGAACCGTCGCGTAAGTGGCGGTTTTGTTTATATATATATACTAATTACTATAGACCGAAATAACGCCGAAAATATTATTGGGGTCAGGAAAACCACTAATGGTTACCGTTTGATCGAGATAGTAAGTTAAATCTAATGACGGCGAAGTACTGGCAATTTCAAATAATGGTTTAGTGGTATCGGTAGGCTGGAGATAGAATCTATTATCTTTCTGGATAATTTGGCCCTGATATCTTTTAATGTAGGGTGTTTCGTCTTCAATTGAAGCGCTAACGTTAAGTTTTTGGACTAATAGATGAGCTCCCCAGCCGGCCCCGGCCCCGGCGATTATAATTAAAGCAAATATTATGACGGTTTTCTTCATAATTACTCCAGCCAATTATTGAGGGCATTATTAGGTCGCCATAAAAAGTCTTCTTGAGCATCAGGGTCGTTTGCATCACCTTGGAAAAAGCGATTGGCGGCTAAATCGGGGATGTAGACTTCGCTCCAGTCGACGTCGAGTAATTTGCGAGGGTTAATGATCCATGTTCCATCGGTAGTAATTCGTCTGACTTCAAAGTGAAGGTGAGGATTAACTGTTCCGGTACATCCGAGTTTCCCGATCACATCACCTTGTTTGACCGTATCGCCTTTTTCTACATTCATACTGGCAAGGTGTCCATATACCGTTTCATAACCGTCCTGGTGTTTAATGATAATTGTATTACCGTAATATTCGTTAGCATATGAAATTTCTCCATCGGCGGCAGCTATAACGTCTAACCCCTCTTTTCCGGCGAAATCAATACCTTGGTGCCGAAATCCGAAGAGCGAATATCGAGTATCATTTTTATTTGGTTCGATATAGCCGAACCAACCATAGACAAACCAAGTGTCGTTCATTCCCGGTACAAAACGCCCATTAACGTTAGACATATTTGACCATTGGGAGCGGACGGTTAGAGGCATGGCCAGCCGAAGCTCGGAAGATTCGTCTTTGGTTTTAGCAATGGCATTACTATCGGGGAAAAACCCGGGCACAATGAAGGTCGCGGTAAAAGAGAGGATGAAAGCTAAAATATAATTAAGATAACGCCAGCGATTCGGTTTTGGCTCGATTAAGCTTTTATCAATATAATCCATATTTATATAATAATCGATTTTCTAATGTATGGCGATTAAAAAATCACGCCCTTTCGGCGCGACTAATCGCGGTCCTTCGACTTGATACCATCTTTATCGTTCCATTTCGACTTAGAATGTTGAGCGAAGCGAAACACTGAGCTTGTCGAAGTGGAGCGGGTGACCCTTCTTCGCACAAGGCTACGAAGGGCAAGGCCTGACTTTGATACTTTTTGCGATAAACTTGTACTTCGTAGCTCCGAAGGAGCGTAGAAGTATGGAGCGGGTGAGCGGACTTGAACCGCCGACCTTCTCCTTGGCAAGGAGACGTTCTACCACTGAACTACACCCGCATATTATTGATAAACTATTCTTACTATTCTGCTATCAGATGTTCTATCCGCCTTCGCCTAAAGCTACGGCGGACCTCATTCGGCTAAATCCTCTGACGGCTTTATCCGAAACCGGGCCCGCAGCTACGAAATTATCTTACAGAATTAAATCTTAAAAATCAAGATTCTGGGCAGTAATTGATGTATAATAGACTTGACAAGATCCAAGATAACCTTTATTATTCTGGCTTGTATGGAACAAACATTACAAATCATTGAAATTGTCTTGGCCGTTATCCTCGTTGTATCGATATTAATGCAGCAACGTGGCTCCGGTCTTGGCGGTGCCTTTGGCAGCGAATTTTCGGCTTATCATTCTCGCCGCGGCTTCGAGCGATTTTTATATTATGCAACTATTGTCTTGGCGGTTTTATTTGTGGGACTCGCAGTCGTTAATTTGATTGTTGTTGCACGCTAAACTATGACCAATTTAATAAGCCGTGTTAAAACGGCGTTTGTTAAAATCGGTAAAGGATTTGAGGGCTTAGTTAAGATATTGTCTAAAACCGAGAAGTATATTCTGGCCGGGTTGTTGATTATTGCATTGGCCAGCTTAGGGCTATGGGCAAAGGAGTTGTACGACAGTTATGGCAATCATGAAAAAGTACTGGCATACACGGAGGGTTGGCTGAAGGATAGCACAACTAATAATGCTAACCTTGGTCGTCTGACTAAGGCTGGGTTGACCAAGTATGATGACGAGGGATTAATTGTCGGAGATTTAGCTGAAAAGTGGGAGGTTAGCTCAGATTTGCTAACTTATACTTTTTATCTTCATGAAAATATTAGTTCATCGGAAATTATTAAAACTATCGGTCAAAATGGCGATCTATATGGTTCTGTTCAAGCTGAAGCTAGAGATTCCAATCAGATCGTATTTACTCTCAAGCAGCCTTATAATTTCTTTTTGGATGTAACAACCAAGCCGATTTTCACATATGGCCCATATGAAATCGAGCGCCAAAGTGACACGGTAATTAATTTAGTTGCCAGGGAAGATTATTATCAGGGCAAGCCTAACATAAATAATGTTCAGATTAAAATCTACGAGACTCAAGATGCATTAAAACAAGCCTATATATCTCAGGAAATTGATGCGACATGTGATTTAACGGAAGAACAAACTGATTCAAAGGTACAAAGAGTGGCTTTGCAACGATTTGTAAGTTTGTTTCTAAACACTAATAGCAGTTCGCTGAATGATATTGAAGTCCGTAAGAAAATTATCAACGGCGAAAGCGTTGCCGATTTAAAGTTAAAATTGAAGTTATTGGTAAGTAATTTACCGGAAGTTGACAGCCAGCTTGAAGAGGTGGTGCAGAAGTTAACCGAACAAGGCATTGAGTTGGATATTGTTAGAAAGGATCCGGTCGAAGCCTTCAAGGAGGGTGTTACCGGACGCGGTTATGATTTGTTAATCTTCGGTATCGATTACTCTAATGGACAGGACTATTATCCTTTCTGGCATTCATCGCAAATCGAAGCACCGGGTAAAAACTTTACTCACGTCAATAATGTTGATCTTGATAAGAGGTTAGAAGAAGCGCGAATGACATCCGATATGACTCGTCGTCAACAACTGATTTTAGAAATCAAAGATATTATCAAAAACCAATACGTAGAAATGCCTCTTAAGGAAGATATGCTACTCTGCCAATCGACGAGCGATGTCGAGAATAATGACATTGGATACATTACGACGCCGCAAGATCGCTACGTTGATATTTACCAGTGGACTACTAAGTAAACTCTTTTAATTTAATCGATTATAGGTTAAAATAATTGATGACTACAGCCAGTTTCATGGTTGAAGTTTGTTGTATTTGAGGTAAACTGGCCGAAGTGGTGGAATTGGCAGACACGCAGCGTTCAGAGCGCTGTGGGCGCAAGCCCGTGGAGGTTCAAGTCCTCTCTTCGGCACCAAACTTCGCCACAATAAATTGTGGCTTCGCTTGGCAAGCCACTATAAATAAGAGCGAAGTTTGTCCAGCGAAGTCCGACGAAGTTGGACATTTGAATCAATAGTAGTTTTTGGGTAGATGGCGGAATTGGTATACGCGCAGCCTTGAGGTGGCTGTGGGCGCAAGCCCGTGGAGGTTCAAGTCCTCTTCTACCCACCACGCACCATACGGTGCATGGCAGGCCATATGTAATAATTGAGGACGCAGAACCTCCATAATGACAGTCGGCAGCGAATAGCTAAGTCTAGCTAAAGACTAAATAATAATATCGATAAACGTTGCTTATGAGTAGATGGCGTTTACGCCTTCGAGTCCTCTTCTACCCACCACGCACCATACGGTGCATGGCAGGCCACATGTAATAATTAAGAAATTTGTCCAGCGTAGCTCAGAGAGCGAAGTTGGACATTTTTGTTATTTGATGCAATTGTAATAGTTTATTTGGATCAAAGTTTAAATAATAAAAAACCCCGGTGATGGCATACTCACCGGGGTAAGGCGAAGTCCGACTAGAAGTCGGGATGTTCTCGGAGATACTTCCTCATCTTCCGACGAGTTCGGCAGAGTGCGTTGTCGACGCTCTTGGTGGTGCAATCGAGCTCCTCGGCGATGGCCGCGTAGGTCATTCCGGCGGTAAAGCGCTCGGCGACCTGGTTCTCGAACGGAGACAGGCGATCCTGAACCACCTCGCGCATCCTGGCCAGTTCCTCGCGCATGGTAACGATGTCTACCGGGTCAACCGTGTCGCTACCGGGCCTGTTCTCAAAGGCATCTGGGCTGGGCTTGGTGTCGTCAGGCCGATGCATATGGCTGGCGGCGATGGTGTCCAAGCGACCGTGATTGCTCCTCGATGCCTTAACAGCTGTGATCATCTGACGCTGGATGCAGGTATCGGCAAAAGTCCTGAAGGACGCCCTTCGATCGGGCCTGAAATCCCTCATCGCCTTGGTCAATCCGATCATGCCTTCCTGAACCATGTCCTCACGGTCCATCCCGGGCATGAAGAAGTGGCGAGCTTTGAATCTTACGACGGGGGTGAAGGCCTCAACCAGAAACTCGGCAGCCTGTCTCGCCTCATTTCGGTCACCGGTTCGGGTTAAGACAACGAGGTCGTTCAGTGCCTGCGTTTCCACTCCGTTTGTTCCGCTTCGAGCGTCTCTTATCAGGCACTCGATACGTATCAAGCCTGCTTGCCGCCCCGGTGTCGAACCCAGGGATTTCGCAGTTACTTTACGTTTTGCGACCCTGGTTAGCATCCGACATTCCTCCTTATCTGCACCTTATCAATAATCATAATATTTAGACAAGTGGTGGACTTATGATCAGTAATTTGATATAAATATAGCTGCTTTGTCCTGCCGAAACCTTTCTGGCGTAGACGGATTAAAACAATTACGGACGATTAGCTCAGTTGGTTAGAGCGTCTCGTTTACACCGAGAAGGCCGTAGGTTCGAATCCTACATCGTCCACCACACTTCGCCACAATAAATTGTGGCTTCGCGTGGCGAGCCACCATAAATAAGAGCGAAGTGTGTCCAGCATAGTCAGACGAAGTTGGACGCACCCGTAGCTTCGCTTGGTAAACCATACTTAGCTGTTGTTTATCTTCATAGAATGAAATAAATAAAAGCGGAGTTTGTCCTGCGTAGCTCGAAGAGCGAAGTAGGACACACGGCAAGCCATGCCATGAGTAGCATCAAAATAGTAGAATGCTCTTCGAAGCTTTATGCGTAGAAGGGCCGCAGCGTCTCTTGAGTAATGGCCTGGGATCGGTTACAGTATAGGAGCCGTGAGGTAAATAATTTTGGGTATGCCTGAGTAGCTCAGCCGAAGGCCCTCCGTAGCTTTATGCGAAGGAGGAATAGCGTAGCTTGAGTGGGACAAGGCAAATTGGATGAGCAGCGACAATATTTATGCCTGAGTAGCTCAGTGGTAGAGCAGAGGACTGAAAATCCTCGTGTCGTCAGTTCAATTCTGACCTCAGGCACCACATTTGACGGCTATGCCAAAGCTTTTCAAGTTGCGGTTAAGTGTCTTCATGAACCTAACCATTGTAATCACAGTATCCAAGCGTGCTTCAGCATGCATATGTTTGTTGTATGATAAATTTTAAACAATTACTTAATTGGCCGTATCTCACTGAGATACCAACGGACACAATTCAGTGGCAAATGCCGATTTTAATCGGTTTGGCAGTTTTAACAGTTTTAGGTATAGTATTATACCTGTTACATGCTCGCCAAAGTCGCAAACAAGAAATTGTAAATTATCTCGTACGAGGTTGGGCTAATTGGTTATTATGGCCTTCGATAATCGCCGGAATATTGATTTTTTTCCGATATCAGGGGATAATATTTCTCTCATGGAGATTATGGCTTTTAACCCTACTCATTGTATGGTTGGCGGGTATTCTGTGGATGTTATATCTGACAATATTCCAATGGCCACATGAGCGAGCTCAGGCTCAAGTCGAAGATATTATGAACAAATATATTCCCAAACCTAAAAAGCAAAAGCGGAGGTAACGTTGCAAGCTTCACCCAAAAATATTAAGGAAGAGCCGAAGGTGACTAACGGCGAAAGTATGGCAGCTCTTGTAGAAGAGTATGGCGATAAATTAGTGCCGTTTAAAGCCGGTGAAACGACCGAAGTAGTTATTCTTGAAGTCACTCCACGCAAGGTCATTGTTGATGTGGCGGGCTTGGCAATCGGTGTTATTCCGGAACGCGAGTACTCGTTCGATACTAATGAACTCAAGCCTGGTGATAAAGTATCAGCTTATGTTCTAGCGACGGAAAACGTTGATGGCAATGTTATCCTGTCTTTCAAGCGTGCTGACCGTGAAGGTCTTTGGGATAATCTAACTGAAAAATTTGAAAAAGGTGAAATTGTACCCGTTAAAGTTATCGGTGCGAATCGTGGTGGTTTGTTAGTGGAGTGTGGCGGTCTCGATGGCTTTATTCCCGTTTCTCAACTGTCACCAGAACATTATCCGCGTGTCGAAGGTGGTAGTGGTACCGAAATCGCCCGTCGTCTCCAGGGCTTTATTGGTCAAGCTCTCAAAACTAAGATTTTAAGTCTTGATAAACAGACCGATAAACTAATCTTTTCCGAAAAGATGTTACAAGGTCTTTTGCAGGAAACGGCTGTCGAACAAGTTAAACTCGGAGATACCCTGGAAGGAACCATTACCGGCATTGTTCAGTTTGGTTTATTTGTAAACGCCGATGGTGTTGAGGGGCTGGTTCACATTTCGGAAATTTCATGGGATAAGGTTGTAAGCATCGATACTCTCTATCAGGTTGGACAGCATATAAAAGTCAAAGTTGTACAGATTGATGGTAATCGAGTTTCCTTCTCGATTAAGCGTCTTCAGTCCGATCCTTGGATGAAGGCCTATGAGGAATTCAAACCGGGTAGCGAAGTTGAGGGTGAAGTAACCAGAATTACCGCTTTCGGTGCCTTTGTAAAAATTACTGAACATGTGGCCGGTTTATGCCATGTGTCACAAATGGGTGAAGGTATTCAGAATGTGACTGATGTCTTAACGCTGGGACAAAAATATAAGTTCAAAGTGTTGAATGTCGAGCCAGCAACTCATCGTTGCAGCTTGCAATTAATTACTTCCGAGACAGCTGGAGCCGATGCGGCTGTAAAACCAAAGCCCAAGAAAGCGACAGCTCCCGCCGAGACAGCTGAGGCAAAACCAAAAGCGGAAGATGATACTGAAGCTAAGGTTGTAGAAAAGACCGAGCCTAAAAAGAAGACGGCAAAGACCACTTCCGAGAAATAAGGTCCTATAAATTTAACGAGGGGTTATAAACTATGATATTTAAGACGAAAGATGGTCGTCTGGTTGGAAATAACAAACTTGTGACGGTTGAATTCAACAATGATCTCAAGCTCAATGAAGTTAGGATTGATTCCCCAGGAGAATACGAAGTGGGAGGGGTACTGGTTTCATCGCCTATTCAGGATTTCTATTCAATTAAAATTGACAACCAACAGGTTATATATTGGGAGGCCAATGGTGCTAAACCGGACATTAAAGATATGTCGTTAGGCGACGTTGATGTCCTGGTTTTGGGACTAAAGGTTGATAAATCAAAACTCGATGAAATTGTTAAAGCCGTTAACGAGGTCGATCCGGGAGTAATTATTCTTGCACACGCGGATTTAAAGGACGAATTTATTAAGGCCGAGGCGGTGCCAACGGAAAGCGCCGATACTTACAAACCGGAGTCAGTAAGCGAGGAGAGGGATAGAAAAATTATTCTTCTACCATGCTCGATGCCACAATAAAGCAGATTGAACAATACGAAAATTTTCTAATAATTTTCCACGAGTCACCTGATGGTGATGCGATTGGTTCGAGTTTGGCTTTAAGGGCAGCCTTGCGGTCTAAGGGCAAGGCGGCTGTTTTAGCCTGCAAAGATCCAGTCCCAGCCGTGTTTAGTTTTTTGCTTCCAGATGGTGTAGAAATTGTTAATGACTTTTTATCTAGCGATTACGATGCGATCATTACTATTGATTGTGGCGATTCAAAACGGACTGGTTTTCCGGATAGAGTAAAAGATTATGCTAAACACAGTTGTCCGATTATCAATATCGATCACCACAATAAAAACGATCTTCATCGAATTGCCCAAACCAACTATATTGACTCCGAAGCGGCAGCCACAGCGGAATTAGTATATTTACTGCTTGAGAAGATGTCGGTAAAAATCGATAAAACCATTGCTACATGGCTGTTAACCGGCTTATATACCGATACCGGCGGCTTTCAACATGCTAATACTTCTCCTCAGGTATATCGAATTGCCTCAAAGTTATTATCATGTGGCGGAAAACTACGGCAAATAACCGACAATATCAACCTCAATCGTCCTCTGGCCTCGCTTAAACTCTGGGGTCGAGTAATGTCCCGCGCGTGGCGATCGAAAAATGGAGTGATTGTGTCATTGGTTACGCTTAAAGATATCGAAGAGGATCAGGCTTCGGCCGATGATTTGGCCGGCGTAGTTAACATCTTAAATACTATCCCTGACTCGAAGGCGGCTATCTTGTTTGTTGAGCTTCCAGATGGTAAAATAAAGGCAAGCTTACGCACTGAACATGACCAGGTTGATGTGTCGGCATTGGCGGCAGTTTTTGGCGGCGGCGGACATCGCAAGGCTTCCGGTTTTACTATTGATGGTGAGATTGGGGTTAACGATGAATTTGGCTGGAGTGTGAAGTTAACATAATTACGAACGTGTATAATATATGCCGGGGTGGCGGAATGGCAGACGCAAAGGACTTAAAATCCTTCGACCGCAAGGTCATGTGGGTTCGACTCCCACCCTCGGCACCACGCACCATTCGGTACATGGCGAGGCCACGTAGATAGCATTGTATGCCAACGCCACATCAATTAGACCCTATCGGGTCATTTTTTATTATTCAAAAATGCTTTACTGGTTGAAGTACTACTAAAAATATGATTAAATTGTCTCGAGAACTAGTCACATCGTCAACGACTGCGAGCGCGGAGAGGAAGATGCGATTCATGTCGAACACGGTATCGGAAGAAGAGTTCGAAACCGTACTGCGTGCGAAGCTCGGTAGCTTCTGGGACAGGGCGATTGACCTATTCCGGAACTGCGGGCCGAATCTGTCGTACGATGTCACCAACGTTCTTCTCCTTGCGGTCGAGCAGGAGAAGACGGATCAGGTGCTCTCCGCCATCGAAAGGCACTACGAGAAGCACCTGAAGTACCAGCATCCCGACATCCGAGGTCTGGTGTCGAACGTCCTCATCGGCGTCAACCCGACCGAGGTGATGTTTCTCGACATCTGTACCGGGGTGCTCGGACTTCAGCCGACTCCGGCCTAACGACTCCCCGCTCCGTCCTACCGTTCACCGGCCCCCAAGACTTCATGGGGCCGGTTTTTTATACTAATCAATTTCCCTGAGAACCTTTGATGTAGACTAATAAATTATTCTAAATATGAGATAATAACAATATGAAGAGACATTGGACGGTCTTAGTTATTGTGTTAATTAGTGTGATTGTGACGACAATCATTACTGCGCCGATTGTTTATTTTGTTATGTACAAACAGTCATATGACAAACAAGGTGAGCTAAAACGTCAAATTACCGATCTGGAATTCGAACTCTATTCTCTTGAATCACAACAGACAACCAAATCGGCCGATGACGATGTTGATTCGGCTGGAACGAAGAGATTTAGTAGTAAGAATTTTGGATTAGCTTTTAATTATCCGGCCGAATGGATTAAGCCGGCTAATACCGAGTCTTCGGATATTTCGACATTGACTTTTACCAAGGACGGACAATATGTTTTTATTATTAGGATTGATTCTGGATCGAGTGCAGTCGAAAATTTAGGCGATGTATTTTTTGGAGCGACAAAAAACGGTGAAAATAACTTTCTTTCGGGAAAAGCCGATGAATTTTTATTCCCTGATGGATATGCCGATGCCAACAACTCGACTCCTCCATACATCGCAGAACGTATGGTACAAACCGGAAAAGTCTTTACTTTTGAGTTTTACGGCAAGGCAGAGTTAAGTGATGAAGCCCGAGCGGTGATGAACTCGCTTGAATTTGTAGAATAATATATTGATATAAGGAGGAATGGGAATGAAAAATTATTTAATCGCTCTAATTAGCGTTGTGGTTACTGCAGTAATAGTTGGCGGCGGCGTTTATTATTTTATGCAAAAAAAAGCCGATGCCAATCTTAAGACGTTAAACGATCAAATCGCCACTCTTAGGCAGCAGGTTGAGGATGCAACGCCTGCCGAGGAAGCGGTTGCCCCCGCGCATTCTGGATCATCTGAGACGGACCCAACTACAACCTGGGAAACTTTGGAAGTATCTTCTCGCAATTTGAGTTTTAAATATCCGGCCAGCCTCGGAACGCCAAAGTTAGAGGAATACCAGGCCAGCGAAGATGCGCCTTATATTGATATTGATTCTTATAATATTCAATTTGAGGGCAATCGAGAATTACAGACCAATTATGCTGAAATCATCAGGTATAGCGATTACGAGAATGATAGCCAGTTTAAAACCAAAGCTGATACGATTAAAAAAATCTATACGACTCGAAAAGCCGATGGCGGGGAAAAGTTGTATGCCACCTTTATCAACGCTGCCTTTTTGGCGGCTGGTGAACCGCATTATTTAGAAACGGCTGATGGCAAGTATCGAGGTATTTATTACTTTGCTAACATTGGCCAAGCCTACTCAACGACAATTGATTGTATTATGTTGATGACCGACGGTACGGATAATGTCATTCAATTTCATTTCAGCCAAGAGGCGGATAATGCCAATCAGTATACGGCAACCCTAAACCAAGACAATAGTCCATTTGCACAATATGTTGAGGCCTTGACATCAACAAGCTCAGAATCGATTGTTCAGGACTTTATGTCGACCTATAAATATATGGCCTTAAGCCTAAAGTCGCTTGAGTGATTGAAGTATTAACCATATCTTGGTAATCTCTAAATAGGCCTATGCGGAGAAAATACGCCAAAATCATTCCGTACGGAATTTTCATATTCATCCTGTTATTGGGGTGCGTTGTTTTTCTACCCGTAATTTTAGCCGATCAGATGTTGCCTATAAATTATGTTAAAGAAATACAGAATTGTGCGGCAATTTATAATATTCCGGCTAGCCGAATAGCGGCAATTATCAAGCAAGAGTCAAATTTTAACCCTAATGCCGTCTCGCCAGCTGGCGCGCAGGGATTAATGCAGATTATGCCAGCTACGTTTAATGGTATGGTATCAAGGATGCAAGCCAAGGTACGCGAGGGGAATACCGAGGTACCCGAGCGTTTGGTCGGACGGGATTCGACTTTTAAAGCCGATCCGTTTAATCCCGAGACTAATATATGTATTGGAACAGCATATTATGCTGGGTTAGTTGGTCGGTATGAGGGGAATGAAGTCGCTGCACTAGCTGCCTACAATGGTGGCGGTTATGCGGCCAGTCAATATTTAGACGCCGCTTCCGGACTGAATTCGGAAACAAGTAATTATGTTTCGAGGGTACCATCACTATTTGCTGCTTATGAAGAAATGTATGGATCGGAATTGGAAAAGGTTCGGGATACTCGTTTTATAAAATCAAGCCCAGTTAAAATGTGGGATATAATCATCAATTATGCCTTCGGTGGAATTATCCAGTAAACAACTTCGACAACTATTTATTGATTATTTTTCGAGTCGTAAGCACGCGGCGATACCGTCGGCTTCTTTAATTCCTGAAAATGATCCGACGGTTTTATTTACTACCGCTGGAATGCATCCGCTGGTTCCATATTTAATGGGCGAACGTCATCCGTCGGGTAATCGACTAGTTAATATCCAGAAATGCATTCGGACTGGCGATATCGATGAAGTCGGTGATTCAACGCATCAGACTTTTTTTGAAATGCTTGGCAATTGGTCGCTGGGTGATTATTTCAAATCCGACTCGATTGTTTGGAGTTATGATTTTATCACCAACCCCGATTATTTAGGTATTGATCCCGATCGAATTGCGGTGACGATTTTTGCTGGCGATGATGATGCTCCAGAGGATAAAGAATCATATGAACTATGGTTATCTCTTGGAATACCAATAGAGCGAATTGCTAAACTACCCAAGAGCGGTAACTGGTGGGGGCCGGCCGGTGAAACCGGACCATGCGGACCGGATACTGAGATATTCGCTTGGAATGGTGAAGGCGTAGCTCCTCGTGACTATGATCCCGAAGACGATCGCTGGGTAGAGGTTTGGAATAATGTTTTTATGGAGTACAACAAAACTGCTGAAGGTAAGTTTGAGCCGCTTTTACAAAAGAATGTCGATACCGGTATGGGTCTAGAACGGACATTGGCAATTGTCAACGGCTTAAGTGACAATTATCAGACCGATGTAATGTGGCCGATTATTGTTCGCATCGAGTCAATTACCGGCCTGAAATACGCCGATAATATTCGTGATTTTCGGATTGTTGCCGATCATATTAGAGCGGCAATTATGGCTATGGCTGATGGGGTAATGCCCTCAAACAAAGGTAACGGCTATGTTGTCCGTCGACTAGTTCGCCGATCTCTAGCCATATTATATTTATTGATTGGCAATCGTTATAACCGAGAATTGGGTAAGTTATACCACACGGTACAAGAAATATATGCTGACGTTTATCCCAACATTACTGACGAAAAAATTTTATCCGGTCTCGAGGCTGAGGAGAGTAAATATTTCAAATTATTAACTAACGGTATCCGAATTATTGAAAATTGCTCGAGTATAGACGATGATAAGTTTTTCGATTTGTATCAGTCGTATGGTTTGTATCCGGAAATTACTCTGGAATTAATGCAGAGAATGGGTCATGAATTGACCGATGAAGCCAAGACAAATTATCTTCACGCCTTTCGCCGGAATCAACAATCTCATCAAGAACAGTCCCGTACTGCTTCTGTTGGTATGTTTAAGGGCGGTTTAGCTGATGCTCAAGTTGAAACAACACGTTTGCACACGGCAGCTCATTTAATGCTAGCCGCAATGCGTAAGGTTCTTGGTCAACACGTCGAGCAAAAGGGATCGAATATCACTGCCGAACGCCTGCGGTTTGATTTTTCACATACTGAAAAACTAACTCAAGACCAAATTGGTCAAATAGAAACGATAGTGAATGAGGTAATTGAGCAGGCGATACCGATTAATGTCGAAGAGATGACTGTTGATGAAGCTTTAGCTTCAGGAGCGGTTGGAACTTTTGCTCATAAATACGGCCATCAAGTAAAAGTTTACACAATTGGTAGTTATTCAAAGGAAATTTGTGGTGGACCACATGTGGAAAATACTTCCGAATTGGGACATTTCAAGATTACTAAAGAAGAATCTGCCGGAGCAGGCATTAGGCGTGTTAAGGCAATTTTAGAATAAACGTTTTCCAGGCACTAAAGTTTTTTATATAAGGTCAAAAAGTGTTACAATAAGTGTAATGAAGCTTTTTGGAAAAATATTGGGCAATAAAAAAGCCTTAGATCGCTGCGCAATTTCTTTGGATATTGGAACTGAGTTTGTTAAGGCGTTGATTTTTAAGGTTGATGGCGATATTGGCAAAGTTATTGGTGTTGGTCGTCAAAGGCAAAGACTATCTGACATCCAAGGCGGCATGGTTACGGATATCCAGGGTGTAATCAAGAACTGTCAAGCAGCTTTAGGCGAGGCGGCCAGTCAGGCCGGAATGTTGCCGGACCAAGTAATTATCGGTATTGCCGGAGAATTGGTAAAGGGTATAACCACAACCGTTCGTTATATCCGGCCCGAATCAAAAGAACCGATTATTATGGAAGAGCTTCAAGAGATTATTAAAAAGACTCAGAACAAATCATTTGAACGAGCGCGGCGTTTATTGGCTTGGGAGACGGGTCATCAAGAAATTGATGTTAAGCTGGTTAATGCTGCAATTACAGATGTTAAAATCGATGGTTATAAAGTCACAAATCCAATCGGCTTTCAAGGCAAAGAAGTTGAGGTCGGAATTTTTAATGCCTTTGCACCTATAGTCCACTCAGGAGCTTTGCAGACGATTGCTACTAATTTGGGATTGGATTTATTGGCGATTGCCGCTGAGCCATATGCGGTGGCTCGGGTGTTAGGTCCTGATCAAGGCTCTGATTTTAGCGCCATATTTATTGATATCGGTGGCGGAACGACCGATATCGCCGTGGTTCGTCAGGGCGGTGTCGAGGGAACGAAGATGTTTGCTTTAGGTGGCCGAGCTTTCACTAAACGAATTGCAACTGAACTTGGCGAACCATTTTTAGAAGCCGAACAAGATAAACTAAAGTATTCTGAAGGCGAATTAGGTAAAATGAAAGCGGAACGGATTGCTCGAGCTGTAGCTCAGGATTGCCAAGTTTGGCTGGCCGGAGTGGAACTAACACTCGGGGATTTTGCCAACGTTGATTTATTACCAAGCCGAATTTTGTTATGCGGTGGTGGCAGTAAGCTACCGGAGATTGCCGAAACTTTAAGACGGGCGAAATGGAATCGAGATTTACCATTTGCCCGCAAACCAACCGTTCAATATTTAAATCCGTCCGAAGTTCCAAGAATTAAAGACGAAACCAATCAGCTTAAGGATATTGCTGACATCACACCCATGGCTCTGGCTAATTTGGCCTTAGAGTTGGTTGGTTCGGAGGGCGTAGTCGAAGGAATATTATCAAGAATTGTAAGATCGATGAGGGAATAATATGGACGAATTTTTATTTATCGAAGTTGATGAAGAGATCACGTCCATCATAGAACGCTTACATGAGATATCGAGTAAGCATATTGGACTAGTGGTACCTCGTGGCGCTACCATTATGCAGTCGGTAGTTAATTTAAAATTAATTAAAAGCGAAGCAAAAAAGAACGGTAAAACGGTGGCGGTTGTAACTCAGGATAAAATTGGTCGCAATCTGGCGGCGCAAATTGGACTGACTGTTTATGATGATACTAAGCAAGCGACAGCAAGTACGATGCCAGTCGTACCCATGCCCGGAACTGATGACGTGATTGAAATTGATATGAGCGATAAAAAGAAAGCTGATGCAACCGAGGAGATTCCCGAGGGTGTCAAAGTCCATTATTACGCAGACAATGAAGATGAATCCAATCCTGAAGAAGGAGAAAAAACTGCAGCCGCTGAGGAATCGGAGGAAGAGGCTAAAGAAGAATTAATCAATCATGAACCTATGCCGGCTCCCAGTCCTGAAAGTCTAGATAAATCAGAAAAGTCAGACAGAAAGGGAATCGAAAAAACCGAACATAATGATAAATTGGACGACAATAAAGTCACCGCTCCCACACACCATTATGAAGATTCGGAAAAAGGCGAAGGTCATAAATCAAATATGACACTCAATACCAAACCAGTTGAAGAAAAAAAAGAAATGCCAAAATCATTACAAGGTGATACAAAAGCACCGTTAACTCCGAAAGCTAAGAAACTAAGAAAATGGAAAATCGGTATTGGAATTACCGTTGCAGTACTAGCCGTGGTTGCTTTATGGATAACACTTACAAAAGCAACCGTTAATATTGTCATTCCGTCTGAAACATTTGAGGTTGAAAAGGAGATCACGGTTGATGGTACTTTAGTTGGTTCCGAGCCGGCTAACGGAAAGATTAAGGGAACGGTGGTAGAGGTCGAAGAAGAAATGAAGGAAACATATGATGCAACGGGCGAAAAAACAACGGGAGAAACGGCATCGGGAGAGTTAACATTTTATAATGACCTTGGAGTTGATCAGACTTTAGCCGCTGGCACTACGGTTACAAGTTCGGGATATGGTTTTACCACTACCGCTTCCATAACTATTCCCAAGGCAACACTGGATAGTAATGGAAATAAAGTCAAGGGTTCGGTGAAGGGCTCGGTTAAAGCCAAGGCTGCCGGGGCGGAATATAATATGTCTTCCGGTACGGTCTATTCTGTAAGTGGCAATGAAAAACTATCGGCCAGCGGAGCAACCAGTGGCGGAACGACGGTTAAAATCACCATATTATCACAAAACGATTTGGATAAAGCCAAGGATCGACTAAGTGCCGATGCGCCCTCACTGTTACGAGATAAAATCGTTGAGCAGGTACAAGGCCAGTATTATCTCGATAAAACTATTAGCTACGAAGTGACGGAGTTTACATCAACCAGTAAGGTTAATGACGAGACAGAGCAGTTTGAAGTTACCGCTAAAGTTAAAGCATCGGTAATGACTTATAGCGAAGACGATGTACGGGCTACAATGCAAGAATTGGCCAAGGCCGATATACCCGAAGGTCAATCAATATTAACTAACGATGACGATGTTATTAACCAGACTTTAGTGTCAAATGATACGGCTAAAAAAGAAATGATTATCAAGGCCAAGCTATCGACTCACGTTGGTCAAGCTATCGATACTAAGGCATTAATTGACAAGATTAAAGGTAAGTCGGTCAAAGATGCCCGTCAAATTATCAGCCAAGAAACCAATAGTATTGAGTCGACGGTAACAATTAAACCAAATACCGGACTATTGAAATTACCTTGGATTAAAAGCAATATTAAGATCGATTTGAGCTATCAAACAACTAATGAAAATACCGGTTCAGATACGACTGATACCGATGGAACAACTACCGATGAAAATACTGGCAATTGATCTTGGAGAGAAAAAAAGCGGTTTAGCTAGAACCGACGAACAGTTCGTGGTTGGCGGCGGGGTTATTAGTGGATATGGCGCGTATAATGAATTTATTGATGCCATTAAAGATATAATTGCCGAATATGCAATAGAACAATTGGTGATTGGTTTACCGCAGTCGTTATCAGGCCAGCAGGCTGATAAATATCGTGATATTATCAAAAAAGTCCAAAGAGATACGAATCTGACGGTTGCTACAGTCGATGAAACATTAAGCTCCTTCGAGGCCCGTCGACGACAACCAAGTAATACCCATAATGGAGATGATGATGAGGCAGCAGCTAAAATCATTTTGGAAGATTATATCAACCAAAACCGCTAAGGTAATAATAATATTATTGATACTTGGGGTTGGTGTTTATTATGGCGCTCGGGCCAGTTGGGATTATTTAAATAAACCAACCATGGCGGAATCAACTATTATTGATTTAAAGGCTCAAAATCTTGAAGAGCTGTCCGATACGATGAGCCAAGAGGGTTTAATAAGATCACGCTGGGTTTTTAAAAAGCTCTGGGGGGACTCGACAATGCCTAGCGAGGGCCTCTACGAATTATCAGGACAAGAACCACGAGCCCTAATTACTACACTGCAAGCCGGACCAAATATTGTTAAAGTTACTTTTCCAGAAGGCTTTTCAGTAATGCAATTTGCTCAACGGTTGACTAAAAATGGTTTTAACGGTGCCGAATTTTATGAATTGGCCAGTCAATTGGAGGGAAAGCTATTCCCCGATACATATTATCTACCGATTCATGGGGCAATGAATTTAATTCTTAAACAGTTTACCGATAATTTCAATGAAAAAATCTTGACTATTAAACCGACTGATGAACAGTTGATTGTTGCATCAATTGTTGAGCGAGAAGCAATTAATGATGATGAGCGTTCTAAGATTGCAACCGTTTATTACAACCGGTTAAAAATTGGCATGAAAATGCAAGCTGACCCAACAGTACAATACGCCCGTGATGTCGCAAATTTCTCAACGGCGACAATGGATACTTTTGCTGCATGGGAACCACTGTCGGCTAGTGATCTGAAGTTAAAATCACCTTTTAATACCTATCTCAATGCTGGTAATATTCCAACCCCAATATGTAATCCGGGTCTCGCCAGTATTGTAGCTGCTACCCAACCGGTTGAGGGTTTTACAGCGCTGTATTTTTTCCACGATGAAGATCAGGTTATACATTTTTCCGATACCCTTGCCGAACATCAAGCCGCCATTAATAAGTACGGTTTAAGCCAGTAGATGAAAAATAATATATAATAAAAGTAAATAGTCGTTAAAGGAGAGGGAGTATGGCGACAGTAAAAAAGCAAAATAAAAAAGTTGCCCCGGCAACATCGACCGCTAGAATAGAGAAGACCTTGTCTCAAAACAATACACTGTTATTTGTGGTGGCTCTTTTGGTTGTTGTCTTGGCTGTGTTGTATTATTATAATTATATATATTAGAATAGTTCTAAAAGATATAACATAAGTTATTTGTCTATATCGGGATAGATTATTTGGCTTGATAAAATTTCCAGATTCAGCATATAATAAGAACTCATAGTCTATTAGAATATATGCTTGAAAGATTATTTCATTCCTTTAGCCACGATATTGGAATTGACCTGGGTACGGCCAATACACTTGTTTATGTTAAAGGTCGAGGAGTAGTAATTAATGAACCCTCCGTTGTGGCGATTAATCAAAAAACCCGTCGGGTGTTGGCAATTGGCGAAGAAGCCAGGCAAATGGTTGGTAGAACTCCGGCTCATATCATTGCCATTCGCCCCTTGGTTGATGGTGTAGTCAGCGATTTTGAAGTAACTGAACAAATGCTTAAATATTTTATTACTCGGGTTCACAAGGAAAAATTCGCTTTCCTACCGAGACCGCGAGTGGTTATTGGTATTCCATATGGTGTAACAGAAGTTGAAAGGCGGGCGGTCGAAGAGGCGTCGATTAATGCCGGCGCCCGTGAAGTCTACCTTATCGAGGAGCCGATGGCAGCAGCGATTGGTGCCAAGTTAAATATTCAAGAAGCCAGAGGTAGTATGATTGTTGATATTGGCGGTGGCACGACTGAAGTGGCGATTATGTCGCTTGGAGGAATTGTAGCTAGTCGCTCAATTCGTATTGCTGGCGATGAAATGAATCAGGATATTATTAATTACGCCCGAGACGAGTTTAATTTGCTATTAGGCGAAAGAACGGCAGAAGAGATTAAAATTAAAGTAGCCTCGGTTGTTCCGCAGAACGAACGATTAGTGGCACCGATGCGGGGACGGGATTTAATTACTGGTCTACCTAAGGAAATTATTGTTGATGATGAACAAATCCGTAAAGCTATAGCAAAATCCGTTCAGTCATTAGTTGACGCTGTTAAGATTACAATTGAAGAAGCACCGCCGGAATTAGTCGCTGATATTTTAGAGCAAGGAATCACTTTAGCCGGAGGCGGAGCGCTATTACGTGGTCTTGATAAACTATTACGGGAGGTAACTCAAATAAAGGTTCGAATTGCCGATGATCCATTGAGCTGTGTGGTGCGTGGCACCGGCGTCGTTTTAGAAGACTTGGATGCATTGAAGGACGTTTTATTACCGACGGAATTTGTAAGAAGCTAGTATGAGGCGTAAACTGTGGTATCAAATATTGGCCCTCGGGTTAGTGGTGGGGTTAAGTTTCATCTCGCCGATTAAGGGTGTCTGGCAAAATATTATTGCTGGCAGCGCCCATTATATTGGCCAAAAAAGCCAAGGCGTAGTTGAATGGATTGGGATTTTTAATCGTATTGAAGAATTGGATAAGGAAAATATTGCTTTAAAAAAACAGGTTAATGAACTACAAGCTCAATTAGCGGCTGATGCCGAAATAAAACAAGAAAATGATAATTTGCGTAGTCAGATTGGCTTAGTGAATAGTCAAGATGCCCAAACAATTATTTCTGCTCGTGTAATTGGCCGAACGCCTAAGACATATATTCAAACATTAATTTTAGATCAGGGGTTTAAAGATGGAGTTAAAACCGGATATACGGTAGTCTCGGACGGATTTCTAGTCGGACAAATTACTGAGGTTACAACGACCACCAGCCAGGTTGAGTTAATTACCAGCGGGCGGTTGATGGTGCCGGTGGTTTTGCAAAACAGTCGAGCTTCTGCGGTTTTATCGAGTACTTTAGAGGGAATTATTATCGATGAAATTCCAACCGACACTGAAGTACAAGTGGGTGAATTAATATTAACGCAAGCTCTCGAGAATATTATATTACCGGACATTCCGGTCGCAACGGTCCGCGAAGTTATCAAGCGTAAAGGCGATATCTTTCAGCAAGTGGTTGCCGATTCACCGATTGCCTTTAATCAACTCGAAATGGTAATGATTATGGGTAACAATGATTAATTTTGGAATCGTTTTTATCTTATCTTTAGTTACAAATTGGTTAGACCTAATGACTTCAAGTTGGTTGCCGCTATATTTGACGGTTAGTTGGGTGTGGGTAGGAGCGGCCGTATGCATCTTCCGCAGCCGAAGATTTGATCGCTGGCTGTGGATTGCATTGGTACATGCTTGGCAGCTATTTTATCTACCATGGCCACTGATACTGGGATCGTTCTGTACCGTAGGCATTTCCACGGAGATATATGATATAGTCAACAACCGATTCTTGCATAGCACCAATCGGCTAGTCTCTTATCTTGTTGGAGCGCTATTATTTGCAATTACACTAGTGATTGAATCATTGATACTGGTTGGTGGCATCAACTGGTTGCCGGTTAGCCAGGTGATTATCTCGACAGTAGTATTAGCAATTATTCAAAAGTATTATGTTCGCGCGGCGTAATCACAAATCGATTATTGAATATGAACCGAAAACGAATCATTTTGTAGCCGATGTTGATGAGGCTGGGCAAGAATGGTTTGCGGTCGATGAAGGAATCGGTGCAGAACAAGCTCAATCTAAAGCCCCTCCCCTGAAAGTCAGCTATTATTTTTTAACAATAGTCATAATTGGCTTAATATTTGCCTTAAAATTGACTAATCTTCAAATTACCCACGGTAAGGATTATCGCGTTTCGGCTGAAGGCAACCGTTTAAGAACATATTTAACAGAAGCGCCAAGGGGTAAAATCGTTGACCGAAATGACAATGTCGTAGCCGATAATACAGCCAATTATATTGTTGAAGTTTATCCTTATAATATGCCAGATAATGATGACGAATATAATCGGGCTATTGCGACAATCAAAACCGTGACTGGCATTGAGACTGATTTGGATGCGACAATTTCTACTGCTAAAACCACCAGTTTTTATCCGATTACTATTGTTGAAGGTATTACTCGTAATGAAGCGACTAAATATAAAATATTATTACGCAATATTTCGGCAGTGAATGTTAGTGCTAACCCAAAACGGACCTATCCCTTAGACTTGGGATTATCGGCTCTGATTGGCTATGTTGGAAAAATGTCGGAAACTGATGTATTAGCCCATCCCGATTATCCAATCAATAGTCTGATTGGCAAAAGCGGGATTGAAGCGTCATATGATAGCTATCTACGTGGTAAGTCCGGTGAAACCCAAGTTGAAATTGACTCATCAGGCAAGATCCAGCGCTTTATTAAAACCACGGAACCAACTATCGGGCAGACATTAAAATTGTATCTCGATAACGATATGCAAAAAATTGCAGTGGCTACTCTCAAGCAGGCTTTAACCGATAATCAGTCAACGTCGGGGGTGGCTCTGGTCATTGATGTGAAAACCGGCGGAATTAGAACGATGGTCAGTTTGCCCGATTACGATCCAAATATTTTTACGGGTAAAATTGATACCGATGCATATAATGCCTTACTTAATGATCCTAATAAACCACTACTTAACCGAGTAATTGCCGGATTATATCCACCAGGATCAACAATCAAGCCGGTGGTGGCTGCCGCCGCACTCGACGCTGGAGTGATTACGGAAAATACCACTATTGAAACTCCACCCGAAATTAAAATTGGCGAATGGATATTTCCCGACTGGAAAGCCCACGGGAGTGCGAACGTCAGAAAGGCGATTGCTGAAAGTAACAATATTTTCTTCTATGCCTTAGGCGGAGGATATAGCTCGATAAAAGGATTAGGAGCTGAATTATTGGCCAGTTATTACCGAAAATTTGGACTTGATACGGTCACTGGTATCGATATTCCCGGTGAAAGTAATGGAGTTGTACCAGATCCTGAATGGAAAGAGCAGGCTTTGGGTGAAAGCTGGTATATCGGCGATTCGTACCATGTTGCTATCGGGCAGGGTAATTTACTTGTGACGCCGCTGGAACTGGCCATGACAACGGTTGCAATAGCTAATAACGGTACACTCTACGAACCCAGATTGGTCGAATCGGTATTGTCGCCGGATACCGGTGAGGTGGTAACCAAGATCGAGCCGAAGGTGAAAGCGGAAAATTTTATTAGCCAAGATGCTATAAGGGTAGTTAGGGAAGGTATGCGGCAGACAATTACTGCTGGTAGTGGATTATCAACATTTGGAACGAATTTTCCGATCGCGGTGGCCGGCAAAACCGGTACGGCACAATTCGGAACCGAAGGTAAAACTCATGCCTGGTTTACATCATTCGCGCCATATGATAATCCTGAGATAGCGATTTGTATTTTTATTGAAGGCGGAGGTGAGGGCTATAAGGTAGCAGCACCGATCGCGAAAACGTTATTTGAATGGTATGTAAATCATCCCAACCAATAAGTTGGAGTTGGTTTCAGATAGGCTTAAGTACTGGATTTATTGTGTCAGGTTATGGTATAGTATATTCATATTCAAACTGAGGGAAAGGCGAAAATGGCAAAAATTGTTATGACTAAAGAAGGTTACGAGAAGCTGAAGGCCGAGTTAGACGATCTGAAAAACAATAAAAGACCAGCAGTAATCGCCCGAATCAAAGCCGCCCGAGAACTGGGCGACTTGTCGGAAAATGCTGATTATCAAGACGCTCGCGAAGAGCAGTCGTTTATTGAAGGTCGGATTAAAGAGTTAGAAGGACAACTTAAGTCAGCTGAGGTTGTATCTAGCGCTCATGGTGGACAAATTGGCGTTGGCTCATCAGTTAAAATTAAATCCGCTGCCGCGGAAATGGAACTTACAATCGTTAGTCCAACTGAATCTGATCCAAGCAAAGGGGCAGTATCTAACGAATCCCCAATCGGTAAGTCATTATTAGGATTAAAACAAGGTGATACCGCTAAAGTAAATACTCCTGATGGGACGATGGAGTATAAGATCGTTAGCGTTAAGTAGGAGGGTTCATGTTAGATTATAATCTACTGCAAAAAGCGCCGGAAAAAATTAAAGCCGCTTTAACCAAAAAACATATCTCAGTAGATTTTAAATCTATTCAAGACCTGGATAAAAAAAGACGGGAATTGATTGGGGTGGTTGAGGGACTTAGGGCTGAGCAGAAGGAAATGGGTAAGACCATCGTCTCAGCGACCGATTCTGAAAAGGAGAAACGTCTTTCAGCTCTTAAATCACTTTCTGAAGATATAGAAAAAAAGAAAGCCGATTTAGATCGAGTTCTTAGTGAATTTAATAATCTTTGGTTACAGGTGCCTAATGTTCCTGCTGATGATGTACCTGACGGTGTCGATGACTCTCAAAATGTTGAGATAAAAACCTGGGGCGATAAGCCACAATTTGATTTTGAACCAAAATCACACGAACAGCTGATCGAATCTTTGGATATTGCCGATATAGATCGGGCCACGAAAGTTTCCGGCAATAAATTTTATTATCTTAAAGGACAGGGTGTAATTTTAGAAATGTCGATTTTACGCTATGCGATGGATATTTTAGTGAAAAAGGGATTTACTCCGCTGTCAACTCCGGACTTGGTGAGACGAGAAATTATGTATGGGGCTGCACATTTTCCGCCAGAGGATGATGCTTATGCCCTTGAACGCGATGAATTATTTTTAGCCGGTACGGCGGAAGTCGGACTAGCCGGTTACCATAAGGATGAAGTTCTCGACGGAAAGGTACTGCCGGCTCGATATTGCGGTATTTCAGCTTGTTTCAGAAGGGAAGCGGGGAGTTATGGCCGCAAAGGCGGTGGTCTATATCGGGTTCATCAATTTAATAAAATTGAAATGTTTGCTTTGACGAATCCCGAGAAGTCTGAAGAAGAACACCAGTTTTTACAAGCTACAGCTGAGGAGATTATTCAGTCTCTCGGTATCCCCTATCATGTCGTTTTAAATTGTGGCGGAGATCTCGGTCTACCTCAATATAAGAAATATGATATTGAAGCATGGCTGCCTTCGATGAATGGTTGGGGTGAGACCGGATCTTGTTCGAATGATACTGATTACCAATCTCGCCGTTTAAGTATTAAATATCGCACAGACGATAGTAAAACTGCATATGTTCACACTCTCAACAACACCGCTGTTGCTTCACCGAGAATTTTATTGCCGTTAATTGAAAACTATCAACAAAGAGACGGTTCGGTAAAAGTGCCCGAAGTTTTAGTCGGCTATACCGGTTTTGATACTATCAAGCCCGTTTAAACGATCTTGAATTAGACATAAAAAGGGCCGCCCGTGGAGCATAATGGGCGGCTATGTGAGCATGTACGAGAATGACTCAGTTCCGAACGACGCAGCCTTCCCCAGGGACGTACTCGATGGAGACGGTGGGGTTGGCCGGTGGCTGATTGCCGGGGCCTTCGTGGACGTAAGTGACTTGGCAGTGACCGGGGCAATCCGGGTTAAGCCGGCCATCGGCCGGACAGATGATCTCGACTCTGCAGGCACCATTGGCCGGGTTGAAGTGCACTAGCTCGCCTCGTACGGTTCGGCTGTTCAAGGCTTCACCTCCTTGATGACGTTAAAGTAACAAATATCTATGTTTCTCGTCAAATAATTAGTTAAATTCTACCCTCTAATCTTGAATTAATAGATAAATATAGATATAACTTGGATATCCAAGTTATATCTTGGCGTACCTACGAGGAGGTGAGACCTTTGCCGGAAGCGGCGTTGAACTTGATGTTGCCGGGCAATCCCCGGTATCAGCCGAAGAGCCTGCAAGGGATCTTCGGCTACGACCATCTAGTCGGGTCGATGATCGAAGTCGAGATCCAGCACCTGCTAGCCTTGGCCGCGATCGACGTAATCCCGGATCGGTTGGTTGCGTGTCAGGAACCGAAGATCCGGGGGGATCTCTGTGCCATCACGACGACCATGGTCGATGAGCGGGAACGCAGAACCAAGCACGACGTCCGAGCCCTAGTCGAGCTCATTCGTGAACGTTTGGCGCCTGAGCTGGCGCCCTTCGTTCACTTGGGCCTGACTAGCTACGATGTCATCGACACGGGGCGAGTCATGCAGTACCGTACGGCCTACAGCACGGTGATCAGGCCCCTCTGTCTCCGGTTGATCGGCGCTTGGGCCAACTTGGTCGAGCGCGAAGCCGATACCCCGCAAATCGGCCGGACCCACGGCCAGCATGCCATCCCGATCACTGTCGGCTTCTGGCTGGGAACGGTGCTTGACCGGTTCATGAACGCGTTCGGCGAGCTGCACCGCGCTTACTGCCATCTGACTGGTAAGATCACCGGGGCAGTCGGCGCCAGCAATGTCATTACCCTACTGGGGTGGGACGATGCGGCCCGAGCGATCGGCGTCGCCAGCTACGAAGAACTGCTGCTTGGTCGACTCGATGTGCAGCCGGCGACCAGTTCGACACAGATCTGCCCGCCGGAGGCAATCGCCAACTTCCTCTTCCACTGCGTCCAGCTCTCGCTCGTGATCGAGCAGCTGGCGACCGACTGCCGCCATCTGATGCGAACCGAGATTGGCGAAGTCATGGAAGAGTTCGCAGTAGGTCAGGTCGGATCGTCGACGATGGCTCACAAGCGCAATCCAGCCACCTTCGAGAACGAGGATGGTTTCGCTACCATCCAACGGGGCTTGTTCGGCATGGTGCTCGAGACGATGGTTTCAGAGCATCAACGAGACCTAACCGGTTCAGTGGTGATGAGGAACTGGCCGGTGATCGTCGTCAACCTCGTCTACCAACTCGAACGGCTATTAGGTCAGCCGACGTCTACGAGTCGGCCCTTCATCGAGCGGATCGTCGTCAACCGCGAGCGCTGCCTCCGGAACCTCGAGATGCAGAGCGCCGTCTACACGGCAGAGCCGTTCTACGTCCTACTACAGCTCTACGGCTACGAGGGCGACGCGCATGACCTCGTCAACCATACCCTTGTGCCGGGAGTAGCCGGTACCGAGCTCAGCATTGTCGACCTGGCGGCGTCGATGGCCGCCGAAGAGCCTGACAGCATGCTCGGTCGGGCATGGAGCGCTATTCCCGGTGAGAAGCTGGCAGCTCTGCGTGATCCGGTCCACTACTGCGGCAAGTCAGTCCAAGTCGCCCGCGATGTGGTCGAGCGGGCGCGTCAGTTCGTCAATGACTTCTAGTTCTCCCCGCCTTCGGGCGGGTTTTTTTGTTGCTTTTATACCTGATACTGATAGAATGGGAGTATGAAAATAACAATCAAAACTATCCATACGTCAATTAGCGATGACGATAAAAGTCGCTTACGCGAGCTGGTTTTAAAGTGGGCTCGAGAATTACCAGCTTCAACAATCGTAAAAACGACCTTTGAGGAAAAGACTGGTCCGAAACGGGATGGGAATAAAATTGTTCACATGTTACTTAATGTACCTGGCTTTAAGAAAACGATATTTGCCAAATCGCCAGCCATGAATGATTTTAAAACCGCTCTTGATATCGTAGTTGATCGTATTGATCGACAGATTGTTAAAGCCCGCGATTTCGAGCATTATGGCAATAGTCGCCCTCGCTATATTATTGCGAAAACGATTGGCATGCCGGCAGGACTACTCCGCCGTCTCCGCCGCAAAAAGAAATAAACCACTACAAAGATGACTTCTAAAAGGAGTGACTATGGGATGGCTGGATAAATTATTTGGCAATTACTCACAGAAAGAAATTGACCGACACCAGAAAACGGTGGCGTTAGTTAATCAATTGGAACCCAAATACGAAAAAATGTCAGACGAGAAATTAGCTCGCCGGACAAAAGTTTTTCGTAAAAAATTAGCCGATGGTGCTAAACTGGATGATTTAATTCCCGACGCCTTTGCGGCTGTTCGAGAAGCTTCTCGCCGTAATCTAAAGATGCGTCACTTTGATGTTCAGTTGATTGGTGCATTAATTCTCAACGAAGGTAAAATTGCTGAGATGAAAACCGGCGAAGGAAAAACCTTGGTTGCGACTTTAGCGCTATACCTAAATGCGCTTGAAGGTAAGGGAGCGCATTTAGTGACGGTTAATGACTATTTAGCCAAACGCGATGCCGAGTGGATGGGCCGGGTTTATCATGCTTTGGGTATGACTACCGGAATCATTCAAAACCAGGGTGTTTCATATATTTTTGATCCTAATTACAAACCCGAAAAGGATGAATCTGCCGACGGTAATACGGCCTTAGTCCATATGGATAATTTGAGGCCCTGTGACCGCCGAATAGCTTATGCTGCCGATATTACCTATGGTACTAATAATGAATTCGGTTTTGATTACTTACGCGATAATATGGCTCGCGATCCTAAACAGTTAGCTCAACGCGACTTGCACTTTGCCATCGTCGATGAAGTAGACTCAATTTTAATCGATGAAGCCAGAACTCCGTTGATTATTTCTGCCCCAGCCGAACAGTCTGCGGCTATGTATAGCCAATTTGCTTCGATCGTCCCTCGTCTCAAAGCTGAAGAAGATTACGAGGTTGATGAAAAGGATCGTGCGGTTAGCATTACCGAAAAGGGATTGGATCGGGTAGAAAAGGCGTTGGGGATTAAAGGCCTATACGATGTCAAGAACATTACCTTAGTTCATCATTTGGAAGAAGCTTTAAAGGCCAATATTCTATTCAAGCGTGACCGAGATTACGTAGTCAAAGACGGCGAGGTGGTGATTGTTGATGAATTTACCGGTCGTATGATGCCTGGTCGACGTTACTCCGAGGGATTGCATCAAGCCATT
>Ga0265297_10003518_pt1 | contig 28046 bp, 20 predicted proteins | sample Munlanlwell13791_FD_192502 | JGI IMG/M metagenome (GOLD analysis project Ga0265297, IMG submission 192502) | Leachate microbial communities from a municipal landfill in Southern Ontario, Canada - Leachate well 137-91 | ecosystem: Engineered > Solid waste > Landfill > Unclassified | place...
GGTCCATCATATCTTCTAACCCATACCGTATCTCCTGAACTATTATATTTTATCGTTGCATAGTCAGGATAAGCCGTTGTGTCCATACTACTTCCCGTTACATATACATTTCCACTATCATCCACTGCCATTGCATATGCGTGGTCAAAATATGGATAACCAACCCTATCATACCTCGCTACCCACATTTCATTTTGTGCAAATATCTGTACCGGTAATATAAATCCTATAAAAATTAGCATTTTTTTAATCATCCTTCCCACTTTTTCCCTCTGCACCTCTGTAGTGTTGTCATTCTGAGGCGAAGACGAAGAATCTCTCTGTTTGTCTCTTCTCTCTTTGTTTTAAATGCCTGCCGTTCTTTTTGGCATGGTCTGCGATGAGAAATTTCTTTACCTTAATCTATCCTTATTTTTATTTTGTTATTATTACTATGATTACTATTAATGCTTTCCATATTTAATCTTTGTCAATAAGTCTTTAGGCTTAGGGAGGTTCTCTAGTCCTGGTTTAACATTGAAAGATATACTTTTTCTACGGCTGTTGCCATAGCTGTCCACGAATATTTTACTGCAGTTTCTCTCGCTTTTATACTAATTGATTTATATAAATCCCTGCTTTTGTATAATAACTCCATCTTTTCTACAAGTTCTTCAAAAGTATCAAAAGTTAATCCGTTTATCCCGTCACTAATAATTTCAGAACTCCCCGCAAATTTAGATACAATAACCGGAGTTCCACAAGCCATTGCTTCCAAAACTACATTTCCAAAACTATCATATAAACTCGGAACAACTAGAATATCCGCCCCCTTATAAATTTTCGCGATGTTACTTTGAAACCCTATAAATTTAATGTTGTTTTCCATGCCATATTCTGCTACTTTATTAATATACGAAATCCTTTCCTGCCCCACAATTAATAGTTTAATATCCGGTGGCATCTGTTTCATAGCATTTAATAATAAATCTATTCCTTTACGTTTAATTAAGTCCCCGACAAAAAGCATAATAAAACTATTACTGTCAGTGGTACCGGCAAGATATGAATCTAATACCCTTTGACGGGAAATGTCACGGTTATCAGGAGTAAACTCTTCTAAATCCACACCATTATGAATAATATTTATTCTTTTGGGATCTATCCCTATATATTCTTGCAAGTCATCCTTTAATTTTTTTGAAACGGCAATAATATTCTTCCTGCTTTGCATATTATTATTTCCAAAGCTTTCGGGAATAGTTAGTTTCTTATACATCCATTTTTCTGACCAACTGTTTACTATTGCGCAAAACCTATGATATATTCCTTTTTCATATTTCTTACTCCTATTATGACAATAATGACAGGTGCTTATATCCCAAAAATCTGTCGTAGTACATCCGCTGTCTATGTGAATTATATCATAATATTCAGCTCTTTTACGCTTTATAATTTTTAACCTCCAATTAATAATTATAAGAAATAAAATATTGCGGATAATAGCCGGTTTTTGAGGAATCTTTATAATAAAAAATTTAATCTTATTATGCTGGATAAGATTGGCGTCTACAGTTTCACCATACAAATCTACAAAATATCCTTTTTCTAATAAATATCTAACTAACTCATAAGTAACCTTTCCCTGTCCTGAACCATATCTTACAATATTATGTGATATAATAGCAATTCTCATTGTTTGATAATGCGGGCAGTTAGAGTTTTTTATCCAGCTCCACTGTAATAGATAATGTTTATATGTCTTGCGGTAGTTAATCTGCCTATCAGGTATGAATTATTAGAAACCATTAAACGATAGTCTTAGGGATTATTATACCGCGTTTATAACAAATTTTTCTTCCTTTTTATCTAAATACCCCATCGCAACCTTATTATCGTGGTCGAAAATCAACAACCAGTGTTCCTCAAATGCTTTTTGTAGAATCTCTTTTTTATTTTTCATTATTTCTAAAGGATACAAATCATAAGCCGACGCGTACGACTTGTTTAAAAAAGAAACCGTAGGAATAAAATCTCCAAGATAAATTGCCTTATTCCCATCCGATTCTATAAGAACAGCTTGATGATAAGCTGTATGTCCACCCGTAACTAAAGTCTTTACTCCAGGACAAATTTCTACCTCTCCTTCTATTAAATTAAGCAAATCATATTCCTTAATAGGTAAAAAGTTTTCTTTCAAATAACTTACTTTGGCTCGTTCATTTGGATTCATTGCTTCTTCCCATTCACCTTTTTGTATAATATATTTAGCATTCTTAAATGTAGGTGTCAAAACACCACCCTCAATACAAGTATTGCCCCCACAGTGGTCAAAATGTAAATGAGTATTTATTACAATGTTTATATCTTCCGGTTTTATTTTCTCAAGCAGCCAATCTTCCTTACGAATTATTCCATATATTTTCTTTAGTTTATCTCCTAATTTATCTCCAATCCCTGTATCTATAAGTATATTCTTATCTCCTGTTCGTATTAAAAGACAATTAAGCGATAACTCTATCCTGTTTAATTCGTCTGAAGAATTATATTTATTCCATAAAACCTTTGGTACTACCCCAAACATAGCTCCACCATCTACTAAAAACGTTCCTTCACATAAAACCGTTAAATCAAATTTTCCAAATTCCATAGGAAGCCCTTGAGTCCGCCTGAAGCGGACGATTAGGGATTCTTATCCCCTCCGGATAGGAAGCCCTTGAGTCCGCCTGAAGCGGACGATTAGGGATTCTTATCCCCTCCGGATAGGAAGCCCTTGAGTCCGCCTGAAGCGGACGATTAGGGATTCTTATCCCCTCCGGATAGGAAGCCCTTTCCAGCTATGCCTGATACCCAGCGATTCTGCTGAGTTAATTTTTAAGCATAATTACTTTTAATAATAAGTTTTCTTTTTCACAGGAATCCCTAATCCCCACTTTGGTAAGTAAAGGGCTTCCTGTAAGTTTAATAAAATAAATACCATTGCTGACAGAAATACCTGTTTCATTACAACCATCCCAATTTAATTCATACTTCCCGGGTTTAAAACTCTTATTTATTACCGTTTTAACAAGTTTACCACTTAAATCATACACGGCAATGTTGATTTTTGTTTCTGATTTCCTAATATTAAATTTTACATATGTCTTTTTATAAAAAGGATTCGGTTGGCTTTTAAAGTCTATAATGTTAGAAAGTTCCAACGCTTCTTTCCCTTTAATTGTAGTTTTTACTCCAAAAGCATTCATTATAGAATCGAGCATTTCAATCTTTACCGATTCTGTATTTATATCTGAAATTTTAAATCTATTGCACCATATTTTATAATCTTTTTCATAATAAAAGCCTGTAATAACGCCTGTAGTATCTTTAAATACGGCATTGCAATTCGAAGGGACAAACCATTCTTTCGTCAACGGCTTTGAAGATACAAACGAAACGCCCTTCCCCGACATATATGGCAAAGCAGGTTCTCGAATAATTTTCCCGTCTAAAAACTTATTTAAAAATGTATTGTTCCCCTCTATATAAATATTATAACCCGGTTGTAGAAAATATTCAAGAGAATCCAGTCCGGCAGTATCGCAAATAAAAATTGACTTAAAACCGGACATAGAATATTCCGCCATGGCAGGGAAAAAATTAAGGGAATTAATTTCCGCTCCCTTACAACTCAATTTTCTTAATATGCTGCTTATGATAGTATCTCCATGCGCAGAGCCTCCTGAATGGAAAACTATAAAATCACCTGTCCTTACATAACTATAAGTAGAGAAAGTATCGTTACTTGAATTTTCATCATAGGTTAAAAATACCTCAAAATTAAACTTATATTTAACTCCAATACCTTCTACAATCCATTCGGGAAAATTAATTGTTTTCTGTTCAAAAGCCCCAAGACTATCTATAAATACGCGTTCATTATAAATAATATTTTCGCTTGAATCTATCGTGCAATAAACCTCAAAATTCATTAACGATTTTGTTCCAAAATTTTTCACCAGACAAGTAGGAGAAAAAACTGTATCTAATGGCAAAAATCCTATAGGATTTTTTATTATACCAACATCCGTACCGGGAAATTTTTTAAAACTAAGCGAGGGATCCCCAAATATTTTAAACTCTTTTATCGTTATGCTATCCTGGGGGAAATTTAACTTATACCATATTTTTGCCTGCATAAAAGCTTCCCCTACATTATTTATTTCTGCTAAATACTTCAAAAAGATATAATTAAAACTTTGACTTCCTCCCGACAGTGAATCCTGCCACGGATACATATATACGGAAGAAGATTCCGGACAAACTATAGAAACTCCATTTTCTTTTAAGAATTTTTTAACATTAAAAGGAGCAAATACAAAAAAAGGTGTATTTGAAAATATCTTAAAATTACTTGTTTTTATTTCTTTGGACTCGGGAACTCCATCTCCATTATCCCACATCCACTGCTTACCAATACTTAAAAAATTAATTATGGAACATCCCCCCCCGGCAGTGGTGGTTGAATGCCCGTTAAAAATTTCTTCGCCTTTACATCCGGAATAATTCCAATATGGAGATACAACATTTTCCAGAAGATGCAATAAATCCTTTTTTGTTTCATAATCACCCTGCTCAAGACCTTTTTTTATCCCGCTACTTGTGGAACCGGCAGTAGCCGCTTCTACGAATAATATATTCTTATGCTCCTCTGCAAGCTCAAATTCTATTATGTGTTCAAGTATAGAAGTCACAATAATAGAATCCGTATATGGTATTCTTCCTGAAATTACGCCCTCTATTTCTTTAACAGGCTCGCCAATCACAAGTAAATATTTAGGTGAATATTTTAATTTTTTATCTCCGGTAATAATTTTTACTTTATACCCTATACTTTTCTTCCATTCAGCAAAAGATTTAACCGAAGGCAATAACTCTTCCGGCGTAATTATTACATAATCGTAAGGAGAAACTATTTTATTCGTATACCATTTCTGTAATTCCTCATAATTAACTACTTTGTCTTTTATTACACTGTCTAATGTTGTATCTACCATCAAAGACTCGGAAGGTACGTAATGATTTGCATAACTAAATTCTATTGTAACATTAGGGGAATAATAAAGCTTATTAGTATTTGCATTATAGGTATACGGATAAATTATTACTTCTGCTAAGTTATAATTACAAAATTTTATAGTTCTAAGATATTGACCCGGTTGTTGCGGAAAAATATAATTTGACTTACCAGTAGAATCATCGTTTATTAAACCATTTTTTGAGTAAAATTCTTCTTCTTTTACAAGTGTCCCTGAGGTTCTGGGATAGTATGGAACACTTAACAACGAACTCTCTCTCGTTACTTTACAATCTATAACCTCACTTCCGGGAGGTATCGCCACCCATACCAACTTACATGGTAATTGAGGTTTACCTGGTTCTATTGTTACACCAAAATCGTGCGGGGCAATATTAAGATGATGTGATGTTTGGTTTGTAATCTCGTAATCAGGAATATGAATTCTATAAATATTTGCAAATGTATATGAAGTACAAAAATAAAACAAACAAAACAAAAAGACTTTTCTCATTATAAAATCTTAAATTTTAATTAGTTATTTAAACATATAGTTTAACTGTATCCCGTTTGATTCAATATTTAAACCATAATTTTTGGGAACCTTGTACGCTACTATAAGTGCGCTTACCAAACGGTTTGCTAATGCTATCCCTATACAATATCCTGCTTTTTGTATTATATCTCGTTCCGTTTTTCTTAGTCCCCTGAACTCATCCCATTTATTCATATCCGTCCATTTCCAACTCAAACTGTCAGAAACACTATTTTCTTCTATATACTTTAATCGTTCTTCTTGAGCATTAGGTAAAGTATCGGGATAATAAGCCCTCGCTTCTTCACGAATCATAGTATTATACACTTCAATACTTTCATACCACTCCATTGCATCATAATATGTGTTTTTTATATCCTTACTAATCTGGTATTCCGGAAATTGTCGTGTATTCATTTTAGAATATAAATCATAATTATGCGCTAAATTACCCGCATACCACTTTGCGGTAAAATAAGTTGTCCATATCACACCCTCCGTTAAATACCCGCGAATTGCTCCTTTGGTATCCCCCAAATACTGTTCTCCTAACCCGGGTAAAAGAATAGACAACAAAATTCCCTTATTCGTAGCTTTTGGCTCCCCGTAAGACAAACCTGAACCTAACAACAGAATAATAAATAATATTTTCTTCATTCTATCCCCCTATCCCTGCCTGCTAGCAGGTAGGATTTCTTTAATTCGTTAGATTATTTCGCAACTGCAAATTTCTTAAATCTTGTATATTTTTTGCCGGCAATGTCTACCTCTACTCTACATATATACACTCCAAACGGCAACTCCGGCAATAAAACATCCTGATAATTATCTCCTGTTTTACCATTAAATTCCTTTACTATTCTACCTGCCAAATTTATAATCTTTATATCCACTTCATCTGCATTTCCGCTAAAATATCTCACATACCCGCTACTAATTATGGGATTTGGATAAATAAATAATTCTTTCTTCATAAAAACGTCTTCTGCCATTGGAGTAGAACCATAATTCCATTCCAATATTCTATTGTTCTCCCGATTTAAATGAAATTCAGGCCATTGTAAATTTCCGTACTTCTCGAAACTCCAACCATAAAGATTCCCGTCATCACTCCCGATAAATATATCCAGAATGCTGTCTTCATTTATATCGCAAAGCATCGGTGAACAATAAATTCCTCCACCTGTAGCAAAAGGAAACCCCGATAATATTCTCCCTGTATTGCTATATGCAATAACCACTCCATCCGGAGTTCCTATTACAAGCTCGGGTTTTTTATCATTATTTATGTCTCCAATTACAGGCGCTCCCCATAAATCACTGCTTGCGCCTGTATTAATAGGAAAACCTGATAAATTTGAACCCAAGTTGTTAAAACCATATATCTTATTTCCCAATGTCATTATAATATCCGGCACCGAATCCATATCAATATCAGCAATAACAGGGGACGAATAAAATGGTATTGTATCTAGTTCTCTATTCCATAACACTTTTCCACTATCATCTATACAATATATTTTTCTTTCCCCTGTGCATACAATAATTTCTTTTCTGCCATCATTGTTCAAATCACAAACTACGGGTGAACATGTAGTCGGAGCAATAAACGCATCCAATGCAATCCATTTAGTCGTGGTGTCAGGACCTATTGCCCATAGCCTGCCATCAAAACTTGTGGCATATAAAATATTACTTACCGAATCATAAACCGGAGTAGAATATATAGACTGATAAAGGTTTTTGGGATATCCGGGTATCATACCATCATTATTGAAAGCATATAACATCCCATCATTAGAACCAAATATAGCTTCCTGTTTACCATCCCCATTTATATCTGCCATTAAAGGAGTAGATGCTATTTCTCCTGTTGTTACATTGAACTTAGTTAATATTGCTTTACCATAAACATTCCACGCATGTATACGTCCTTCTATTTTAGTAAAAGAAGCTGATTCCGTTTTGCTGTTCTTCAGTTTTTTAACTGTATCGGTCGCCGCAAAAAATGGGGTAATTATTACATCAAGAGTGTCGTTTCCATCAATATCCCCGATAACGGGTGATGCCCAAATACGAGGATAAGAAGCAGATATAGTACGGAGCCAGAAAGTACTGCCGTCAGGATTTAAAGCCATCATAGTAATCATCTTCCTAACTTCATCCACAACTGCACAGAATATTCTCATCTTCCCATTGACTTTCACTGCTACAGGCGAATTTACATCAAAATAACTTCCGCATTTTACAGGAAAACCGGCAAGTTTATTATCAAATTTAATATTAAAACTCATTACGGTGTCCGGCAAACTTATATTCTCAATAAAAATATTGCTTATTCCACCACTGTTATCATTGGTATTTGGTGAAGTATAAGGCGTAAACTCGCCTAAATTCCCCTGATAAAACACATCGTATTTAGTCCCGTAAAAAGCCGCTTCCCCATCCACGACAAACTTCAAAGAAGTCTCAAAATCCTGTATCCCATCGGCTTCCTCCATATCTACACCCTTTGGGGAACCTGCATTTATAGCGTTCATAGCAGAATCTTTAGCGATTTTATCTCCATCTATATGCCATATGGCAAGCCCGCCATAACCTGAATCCGGTGGCAGCCCAAAATCATAATCGTAAAACCATGTCATTACTCCGTCTTTCCATACACGAACACTTGACGAATCAAGATGTAATGAAGAATCCGCGCTATATATCGTATCCTTAAATGCAGTGTCTTTACTCGGATAAGATACCAATCTTTCTTCAACTAAATAATATTCACCTGTGTTTATTGGAATATTGTAAACCTTTGGGACTGAACCTCCGATAAATCCGCCACGCCACAAAATTGGCACAGCGGTAGTATCTTTATTCAATACTGTAGGTGATATAAACCCTAATTTTGTAGCATTAAATGCATTAATATACGGAGGTACCATTCCATCTAAATTCCAGTTACCGGTTCCCATTAAATCCCAACCGCCAACCCCAATGGTCTTCCCTTCAGTATCATACAAATCAAACAATCCAAGTTGGTGCCCCGTTTCATGCGCTAATCCCCCCTGTAAAAAACTATATACCCCATCCTGAAAAGAAGTCTGCGGGTATAATATACCTTCATTTATTGCTACTGTCTGGTTATCCACCCATACAGGAGTACTAAAATAACCATCTACATTACTAATAAATGCCGCCGGTATGTCATAAGGTGTATCTCCCATATAATCTGTCTGCCAACATCCCCCTGCGTGAAAAATAACCACTGCCCCGGAATCACCCGAATATTTTGAAAAATTAATCTCGGGACTTGCTTTATCACAAGTAGTTACGGCATCTTTGAAAAGCGTAAGCAAGCCTCTCTCAAAATCCATTGGTTCTCCATAATAAAGTAACGAATATGGCAACTTATATGACGCACTTTCTCCATCAGGAACTATCTTAAACTCCAACCAGAGTGTATGTTCTGACACTGTCCACCAGTAATTCTGCAAACTTTCCATAAGATGTTTAAAATATGTTTTTGTATGAGGTGGGTCATAAAAAAGATTATGCCCCCCATCAAAAAATGGTTTATCCCATAAATGCTCGCTTGCCGAAATTTCCCTGTAACCAATAGTATGAGAACCAAGAGAATCATAAGGAAATTCGTTATGGTCTAAGTCCATAAGCCCGTTACCCGTCGTAAGAGAACTTGTATCTGTTTGAAATTCTGCCCTGATTGCAAGGATATAAAGAGTATCTACCCCTGCCTTACCTTTTTTATCTTGCAATTTCTTAAGTAAGTTTCTTTTTGATGGCTGCATATAATATTGCAATTTAGGCTGTTGCTGATACAATTTTTCAAACTTATCTGCTGCAAATTTTGAATTTTTTATACCCTGTGTCCTCAGATTTTTTAACTGCGTCAATTCTTTTGAATGCATAGATGATATAAGCAATAAAAAGCTTGTTAATATGATCACACAATCCCCCTATTTTCTATTATCTAATAATTTGAGTATTTTTCATTTATACGGAATGCTTTAGAATATAATATCCCTACAAAAAATCAAGTTTTATTTTAGAAATGTTTATTTATAACAACTTGCTATCAAAATAATGAAAAAATTGTAGGGCAAGGCGGAATTTATCCCGACCTGGCGTGATGTCTGCCCGTTTTTTTATTTATAGTAGGATAATTCCTGTCCGCTTTCATTTTTGTCCACTTGTTGTTTGTCATTCCTGCGGAGGAAGGAATCCATTCTGCCCGCCATAAGTAAACTTGCCCGAAAAAATAGATTTTTTATCTTGAGCGGAATAAATGAAAAACTATAAGTTTTCTATATCTTAAGATAAACGGAGGGAGAGGGATTTGTAGCAGACTCTTACATTACGCTTGCGAAATGTTAGAGGTCGCTATCCTGAGCCTGACGAAGGAAACCCCCGTTCCCGTTTTGTTTTACTACGGAGGGAGAGGGATTTGAACCCCCGTTCCCGTTTTAGCAGGAAACACGATTTCGAGTCGTGCACCTTCAACCACTCGGTCATCCCTCCATTGTATTTGTTTATAATGCTTTACAAGATTTCCCTAGTTTACCTCCAAAAGCCATTGTGCCATATTTCCTGTCCGCCTCAGTTTGTATCACTTTTACACCATTACTTTTTCATTACTTTCACTACATTACCGTTACTTTTCAGAACAAGACATATTATTGGCAACTAATCGCCAAATTATTTATGAGAACACGTTAATCATTCTTTTCTTTTTTGTGCAATTAATGTGCAATAAAATAATAAGCCCCTTCCTATTTTAGATTACATAATCTCCTTTTTTCTAAAGTCAAATGTTTTTTTCTCCTGCCACATTACTGAATTTTCACTATGTAAAAATCAATAAAATAACCTAATTAACCTATTCATTTCCACGAACTATGCGCTTTCCACACTTTGTTAAACTCACCCTTTTTCTTGATCGCGGTAAGGGGCTTAATAAGAAACTTTTCTATCTCATTTGCCGTAGTCACCAACTTTTCCGGCGCATTTTTGATATCTCCTTTTTTCAAAAAAGCCTTCCAGAGTGTTTGTCTGTCGGATTTTTCATCGTAGATTTCTTCAGCAAACAAAGGGCTCTCTTGCGGAAGAGGAGTTTTACGATGTTTGAAAGTTCTCTTTAATGCTTCGGAGAGCTGTGCGCCGTTAAAATCAAATTGGTGTATCATAATCCATATATCATAGAAATCTTTCATTCGGCTGTTAAGAAGACCAAGTCTAATCATTGCTTCAAACTTTTCACTTATAACGCTTTCTGCCGGATACCCTTTCAGATGAGGTTTTGGAAAATCCAAAATAACAGGATAATCAATAACTTTAGACTTTGGGTATATAACATCTCCAAATCCTATATCAATTTGCATCGGTATACGGGAACGTTCCAGAAATCCTGTAAGTTTTATGCGCACACCTTCGTAATCCGCATCTTCTTTTATCTTTTGCCCTTTTACTGTCTTTGAATCAAATACAAGCCCATCCGGAGTCACCGCCACACCACAAATATCCTTAATAACTTTTTCAATAGTTGCTATCTGATTATCATAACGCGCTAAAAAATCTATATCAAGAGTTGTTCTTCGTTCGGGAATTTGCCATACGGTAAACATCAGCGCTCCTTTCAGAATGAAGTTATCCGCATATTTGGAACGGCTGAATCTATAGAGGAATCTTTCCATCCCATAATATTGCAGGATTTCTGAAAACGGGCAGTTAGCTTTTTGTGCTTTATTTTGAAGCAAATCCCATATAGAAGCTTGCAAGTTTTTAATATCTTTTTTCAAAGCATAGCCTCCAGTATTGGTTTTATTATATTATCAACACGGCAAATCTTAGCATATTGCATAATTTCTTTCGGCTTTATATTCTTTTCCTTAATAGCTACTTTAAGGGCTTCCCGCACAATGTTCATACCAATTTTATTACGGAATTTACAACAGTCGGCAAGCGTTTTGGCGAGATTATAAACTTTTATCCTGCACCCGTCTATTTTGCGTTCCTCAACTCCTGCCTCGTATGATTTAGAGTCAAAACGGTAAAATCTCACGGGAGGGTACTTAATCCTATAAGCGTGAGAACCTCTCAGGATAGCCATATCAATATGTTCGGGAACTTCCGTTGTTACTTCATAAAAAGAAAGAGCAGAAAGAAGACAAACGACTCCCCGCGGGGCTTGAAGGGATGCATTAATAATATCGGGATTAGTCATTGGAACATAATTATCCAGCCTGTAAAGCCCCCTGGCAACCCTTTTAACCTTTTTTTCTTTCTCAAGGGCAACAAGCAAATCAGAATGAAATCCGGCATTCAGGATAGATGAAAATCTTACAGTTCCGCCATTATCTCGGAAAAACTTTATTAGTTTTTGTGCTTTATTTTGCATATATACTCCGTATAATATCTACATACTTACAGACAAGTGTATATAATTCATACGAAACTGTCAATGTTTTTTTATAAAAATTATAAAAAGTGTTTGTTCGGGTGTTAGCAGTCAAAATAACGCAAAGGATTATTTAAACAATAGGCATATAGATTCAAAGGTTGTGAATTTTTTAAATCATATGATAGTTCTGGGATAGTGGATATCCCCTTCGGGTCTGGAGATATAAACCTTCCGATACTATAATCATAATATCTTGCTCCAAAGTAATACAATCCGCTTCTATCTAATTTTTTCCCTGTAAACAGATAATCATTATTTGCTGTTCCTTTCGATGCTTCTTTTTCTCCAAACTCTCCAAAATGATACCTCTGCGCTACTTTGTATTGTTCATTCATTATCCCTACAGGACTGCCTAACGGGTCGTTAATATAATAAAAAATATGTCCGCTGTTGTCTATCCTGCATATCCTCATTCCACCCGCATACACATAATTCGCTTTTGGAGTTTATAAATGTTCTTAGTTTAAAAACGTATTATTTTTAAACTTTTCTTTATCCCATCTGCTCGCAAAGTTATAAAATAAATCCCTTTGCCTTTTATTTCCGGTGTAAAATTATACTCTCCCTTACTCAACACCCCATTATAAAGAACCTTCTGCATTCTCCCACATATATCATAAATTTTTATATCTGCCTCTATTGCCTTCGGAATAGACAAATAAATCTTATCTTTTACTATCTTAAAATCCACACTCCGAAATCCAAAATCCAAATTCTTCTTGCCCGCATTATCCTCCACTCCCATGCACCCACAATTTTTCTGGTTCCCTATATCATCCAGTGCCCAGATTGTGCTATCCCCTGCGGTTCCAACTACTATTTCCACACATCCATCATTATCTATATCCGCAACTGTTATGTCGTGAATATCTTCTCCTAACTCTTTTATCCACATTATAGAACCATTTTCACCATTAAGACAGGTAAGCGAATCTGTTTTATTATTAGGAATAAGAACTTCATATTTATTATCTACATCCATATCCGCAACTGATATTCCGCGATGAATCTTGCTCCCTGTCATATAATCCCATTTTCTCTTCCCGCTCATCCCGTTTAAACAATATACCCGGCTGTTCCAACTCCCGATTACAACCTCGAGAGTATCATCATTATTCACATCCGCTATTGCTGCCGAAGAAGTTACTATATCGCCAGTCGCATAATCCCACTTTTTTGTCCCATCTACCCCATTCAAACAGTAAACTTTCCCGTCTCCGCTACCCACTACTACTTCCATATTGTTATCCTTATCAACATCTGCAAGCGATGGAGATGACCACACACCACTCCCGGTCAAATAACTCCATTTTAAAATTCCATTAATCCCACTTAAACAATAAACATTATAATCCATACTTCCAAATACGACTTCCAATGTGTCATTCCCGTCTAAATCCGCCGCTGCAGGAGAAGAATATATCATAAATCCTGTTGTATAACTCCATTTTACTGTCCCATCTACTCCATTTAAGCAATAAACCTTTCCATCTCCGCTTCCCGCTACTATTTCTATCGAACCATTTTTATCAATATCCACCGCTAAAGGAGATGATTCAACAACGTCTCCCGTAGCACGACTCCATTTTATCATTCCGTTTATTCCATTTAAAGAATAAATTTTATTATCATCACTGCCAAATACAACTTCTATTGTATCATCTAAATCAACATCCGACAATACGGCAGAAGTATAAATAAGGCCTCCGCTTAAATAACTCCATTTCAAAGAACCTGTTTCCCCATTAAAACAATACATTTTATAATCACATCCGCCTATTACTACTTCCATAGTATCATCTTTATCTATATCCAGCACTACAGCTCCATAAGCTTCTATCGTTTCATCTGTCTGATACGACCATTTTACAACAGGTTCACTAACCATAGCTCCTGCTATATTTTGTAAATGCGTATGTTCATTATTGGCGCCATACACAGGCCATGTCGTATCTGCATACGATTGCCCTAACATATAAAACATAATTATAATTCCCATATTTCCCCCCCCTATAAATATTATTTTACTTTTAACAGTTCAACATCAAAAATAAGTTCCGAATTTGGTGGAATAAAACTCCCTGCTCCCTTTTCTCCATAACCAAGTTCAGGAGGAATCATAAGTTTTCGTTTCCCCCCTTCTTTCATACCAATAACGCCTTGTTCCCAACCTTTAATTACCTGCCCTGCTCCAACAACAAAAGTAAAAGGGCTACGTCTGTCTTTGGAACTGTCAAATTTCGTTCCGTCAAGAAGCCAGCCTGTATAATGAACTGTTATTCTCGAACCACGCTTTGCTACTTTTCCCTTTCCTATTTTAATATCTCTGCATTTTAATCCTGATTTCATTGTAATTACTTTCCCGCCAACCTCTTTATGCATACAACCACCAAACAATATGCTTAAAATTATAACGACTTTCAAAACTCTCATATAATTGTCCCTCTATATTATATTTTCTTCTCCAAGTAACGAGTGCACTTTATATGGCTTATTCCCTTTTATATATATTCTTGGGACTCTGGGAGACATTCTTGTTATTATTTCATAATTTATAGTCCCGGCTAATTCTGCTATTTCATTCGCAGTTATTTCTTGCTTGCCATCTTTACCAATAAGCGTAACCTTATCCCCTATCTTAACATCCGGAATATCCGTTACATCTACCATCGTCAGATCCATACAGACATTTCCCACAATGTTAGCTCTTTTCCCTTTTACAATTACAATTCCCTTATTTGATAAGGAACGTGGGTACCCATCCCCATAACCTACCAATAAAGTAGCAATTTTACGACGCCCTTTACTTTTATATGTTCTACTATATGAAACACCGGTATTTGCAGGAATCTCATTTATCTGGCATATCCTCGTATAAAGACTTAATATAGGCGACACAGAAACACTTTTTTTACATCCTTCCGATGGATATAACCCATACATTAAAATACCAGGTCTTATCATATTAAAATATGAATCGGAAAAATTAAGTATTGCTGCGGAAGATGCCGTATGAACTAACGGAATATTAATTTTTTCCCTTTCCAATTCCTTCATAACACTTATAAACCTTTTTAATTGAATAGACGTAAAATCACTTTTCAGGTTATCAGGTTCAGTAAAATGAGTAAAGATACCTTCTACTTTTAGATTCTTTAACTTAATTATTTCTCTAATAATACTTACACTATTTTCCCATGGGATACCGGTTCTTATCATACCGGTATCTACTTCTATATGAATTTTTACTTTTTTATTCTTTTTATAGGCTTCTTTTGCTATAAATTTAGCAAAACTCAAATCACTTACTGTTGGAATAAAACCGGATTCTATTATTTTGGAAACACTTATTGAATCAACAGGAGAAAGTATTACAATGGGAAGCCCTAGTTTTTCAAGCTCACAAGCTTCTTCTACTGAAGCTACTCCAAGAACAATCTTTTTTTCAAATTTGAATGTATTTGCAATTTCTTTTGCACCATGCCCGTAAGCATTTGCCTTAACTACTGCAAGAATTTCTAAGGATTTTCCGGACTTTGGATGTTTTGCTGATATTTTACTTAAATTTTTTCTTAATTTATCTAAATCTACAGTCGCCCATGTTCTATAATAGTCATGAAACATATTCTATCAAATATTTTTCTAATGCCATTAATCAGCAACTTAGATTGGGAGAACAAGCTCTTAGTGTGGAGCTTGTTCTCCATTTAGTGGAAAAATTTATTTCTTTCTCAATATTTTAAGTTCTATACGACGATTAAGAGCACGTCCTTCATCGGTAGCATTATCAGCAATTGGAACAGCCTCACCATAACCTTTTGCTATTATTCTTTTTGGTGATATTCCATGCGCTATAAGGTATCGTCTTACAGACTCTGCTCTTCTCTGGGACAAATCCATATTGTATTCATCATCTGCTACCCAATCCGTATGCCCGCCAATTTCTACATTAATGCCGGAATTCTCATTCAGGAAACTTACTATTTTATCCAATAAGATATACGAATCCACAAAAATACGTGAACTGTCAAACTCAAAATGAACACCATAAAGAATTATCTTTTCGGCAAGTAACTCAAAATTAAGTATTTCCGTTTCCCCGGGTTTGCAAACTATAGGCGAACTCTGAGCTATATAATCAGGATACTCAGCAGTAACTACATATCTACCCGAAGGTAACGAATCCAATTTATAAAGTCCTTCCTTGTTTGTTGTAGAAATGCTGTCTACAAGTTTTGCTACCTCATATGCTTTGCTGCTGCTATCTGCTGTTTCTATTTTCTCCCATTTTCCTGTATTTACATTTAATCTATACTCTTCGCCCTTTATAGTTGTCGTAATCTCCGTAGGTTTATAGGAAGAACTTGCTACTGCAGACATTTTCTGAGCGGATAAAACTGTAATTTTTGCATTATTAACCGGTAAAGTGCTCCATTTATCAATAACTCTTCCGACCAAGGCAGACTTTGAAATCTGGGGCATAAGCTCAAAATCAAGGACAGCCTTTTCTCCTCTTTCTACCGTAACAAATTTACTGTCTCCATTATATCCATCTTTTGTTACCGTTACTCTGACTTTCCCCGCCGATACGTCTGCATCATACACACCACTCCCAGGCTCACTAACGGTTTTGGGCGTACGAGTTGCCGTAATTATTGCATCTATACCCTTTTTAGTTACTGCATCTATAACTCTGCCCGTCAACATCCCTTTATTTGTTACTGGCTGCATCTTATAGAAATCATAGGCAAATCCTATGCCTATGTTAACCGCCCATGTTGGTCTCATTCCCCATCCGGTTGCAATATGGTATTTTGATGTTTCTAAAGCCGTATCGGGAATAAAATCCGTGAACGCATATTCTCTTTTGCCTATCACAAGAAAATCTGCAGCAATATCTGCACTTATCCCGGTACCAATAAATTTAAAACCAAGTGTTATATAACTTGGTAAATCATCTCCAAATGAGGTAAGCCTACGATTCCCCCAGAATTCTATATATGGGTCAAAAAAATCAAAGAATAAAATATCTGAACCAACGCCATATATGATTTCACTTGCTTTATCTTTATACTGGTAACCTGCATTTAAATATCCGCTAAGAGGCGATGGACCACTTGTAGAACCACTCAGAAGAAGCATTCCACCGGGAGCTACCATACCATTTGTAAAATATCTAAATACCCCTCCGCGGTTTGAAACTGTTGCTTTACCAAAATAAGATGCATCATAAAAAGTAGTATCCCTGTCCGTACCAATAGGAATACTAACAAAAGGATATAGAGCAAAAACGCGGGTAGGAATAAGCTTTACTCCTATATCCAAATCTCCCCTATCTATACTCGCTCTGTTAAAATGACCATTATAATACCAGTCTACAGGTCTTTCCGGCGAACGAGATGGGATTAATTCCGGATCTGTCCCATCTGCACAATCTATAAAATCCGCTTTATACCTGAAACGAGAACTAATCTCTAACCATTTTGTAAATGCCATACTAAAAGAGAAATCAAAATCCCCCCCGAAATAGCTATCTACAGCTTTACCACTACTGTCTATGTACATTACTCCTAATGAATCATGAGGATAATAAACTTTTAAATCCGAAGTAAATATTCTAATACACATTCTACTAAAAAATATACCGGGATAACCATTATCAGCCGCAATTAAATGATATAGCCCTTTTGTCCCCCCCATAGAAGGCGACATCGGCGTCCCATATACATTACCTAAAACAAACACTCCCAATACAAATAAAACACATTTTCTCATCTTTCCTCCTTGCATAATATTCATTATCTTTTATATAAAAACATTTAACCTTTGTCAATTTTTTTATTAAAAATTTGTAAATAATACTAGATTCTTATTAAAATACTTCTTAAACCTAATAAAAAAACGCTATTCTTTTTTATTGTCCTGCCTTTTTTCCAGGTTAGACATAAGCTCTAAAAACTCTTTATAATCTAATGTTTCAGGCCTACGGTTTAAATCTATGCTTCCAAGTTTGTCCACTTTTAAAGACAAACTATTTTTTAATTGCTTCCTTCTATGGGAAAAAACCGCTTTCACCATATTAAAAAATTTCTTTTCATTTACAATAGAAATGGTCTCTGTAGACATAATTTTTTTGGGAGTAATGGATACAACCTCTGCAACTACCTTCGTTGCCGGGAAAAAAGCTCTTCCGGAAATCTTGAATAATGGGACAATTTCCATATAATATTGAAAAAATACACTTATTGCCCCGTATAATTTACTTCCGACTTTTGCATTGATTTTATCAACTACTTCTTTTTGCAATATAATCAAACTTCTTTCAATATAATCCCTGTTATTTAAAAACCAATAAAGAAAATCTGAAGTTATAGAAAATGGCACATTTGAAACAAGTTTAACTTTCCCGGAAAGATCTCCTAAAGTTTTAAGTTCAAGACATAAAACATCTTTATTTAAAAACACTTTATTCTTTATATCGTAAAACTCTTTAACCAAAAAATCAAACAATATTTTATCCTTCTCAATTGCCACAACTTTCTTTGCTTTCTCACATAAAATCTTTGTAAAAACACCTAATCCCGGTCCTATTTCAAGAACAATATCTTCTTTGCTAATATTTGCGCTTTTTATAAACTTATGCACTATATTTTCATCATTCAGGAAACTTTGTCCAAGTGATTTATTTGGGCTTAAATTATGGGTTTTAAGTAGATTTTCTATATCTGCCATCATTCCCTGTATTTATAAAATAAAACAATTCCTATCGCAATAAATAATATGTCGGGTAAAAGACCTGCAAGCAAAGGAGATAAGAAACCTGCATGTCCATAAGCTCTTACTAATTGTGATATTCCCCAGTAAAGGAAACTAAAGAATAAAGCAATTGCAAAACCTACAATAAAACCGATATTTCTTACCTTGCCTGCCAATGGGAACCCTAATAAAATAACAATTAAATTCATAAACGGAAATGATATTCTAAAATTTAAATCCACAAGCTCTTTTGTAATATCTTCTCCCTTCCTTTGTAATTTCTTAATATAGTTTCTAAATTCAACAAATCCCATCCCAAGTTCAGATTTTACTTCTTTCACAAAATCCCGCGGGCCTTCTTCTATTTTTAAAAACATAGAATCAAAATATACAACTTCATAATTACTTTCATTATCATTAAATACATATTTTGACCCGTCATAAAGCCACCAACCATTATTTCTATATACTGCATTTTTTGCATCCAATCTTTCTTTTACGCTATATGATTTCAAAAGTTCATACATCGTAAAACCGGTTATAATACCTTCCTGTGGGTTTATAAATTTTATATAATAAAAATGATTATTATCATCAGAATAATAAACATCATAATTAGGAGTAAGCTTTTTCTCATTCTGTTTTTTAATATTCTTATCTCTTATAATTAAACTTTTTTGAGTTATAGGAGGCGCGACAGTTTCATTTAAGACAAATACTATTCCACTTATTAACAGCCCAATCCATAACATTGGCAAAAATAACCGCTCGGGACTTATTCCGGCAAGTTTTAAACTCATAAGTTCTAAACGTCGTGATAAATTACCAATAGATATCACACACGCAAGCAAACACGATACGGGAGATAATAATGTTCCTATTAAATAAGGTGTTTGATATAAATAATACTGAATAATATTCCATAACGACGCCTTGTTATCCACATAAGTTGAAATTTGCTCAAAAATATCAACTATTACATATATTACAAGCAACCCTATTAAACTCCATATAAAACTTATAATAAATTCTTTTAATATATACCTGTCAGCTATTTTCATTGTAATATGATTTTCTGAATCATAAAACTGTGGCTATAATTCTTTTTATATTTTATCTCGTTAATGGGACGTCTTTTATTGCTCTTCGTTGACTTTTCTTTAATATAATAAAATTCCAGATACCTTTAAGATACCCAAATCCATAAGCAAAATGAAGCGTAGCAAAACTCATAAATAAACTAATAAAATGTTTTAGTCCTTTCTTGATGCATATCGAAAATGAAAACATACTATTAACAAGAATATAAAAAAAACTGATAGCAATAAAACTTATACCGCACAACCTGAAAAATATAGAACAAATCCCACTAATTATCAAACTACTAATAAAAGCCATAGGGACTAATTGCCTCCATGTACAAACCCCACCTATTTTCTTAACAACAAGGGGCTTAAAATAACCATACTGAAAATACATATTCCATAACTTACTTAAAGAATCTCTTACAGAATAATATGAAATAATATCAGGAATAAGAAGTATTTTCCCTCCATTCTTTATTAATCTAAAATTAAACTCATCATCCTGGTTTCTAATCAACTCCTCATCAAAAAATCCTACTCTGTTAAATACTTCCTTTCTATAACATCCAAAGGGCACAGTATCTACATACTTTGGTTCCTTAGAACCTATTCTAAAATAAGCATTCCCTACTCCAAATGGATGAGAAATTGCTACTGCTATTGATTGAGCTAAAATGCTATTATTGCCGGGTAACGCAATTAATATACCCCCAACGGCATCTGCTTCAGTAGTTTTTAAATACTCCACACTATGTTTCAAGAACTCCTTATCTAAAATACTATGTGCACTGACAATCACAATTATTTCCCCGACTGAATGTTTTATACCTATATTCATTGCTATTGGAGTAACCTTTTGATGATTATCCAGAAGTTTTATAAAAAGATACTTTTCTGAATATCTTTTTACAATCTCTCTTGTACCATCTTCACTCATCCCGTCTGAAACAAGAATTTCAATTCTGTCTTTTGGATAGTCATTTTCAAGTATCGAATCAAGGCATTTTGAAATAAAATTCTCCTCATTTCTACACGGGATTATTATTGAAATGAATAATGACATATTTTCTTATTTATCCTTTATGTTTATAAAATAAATTTGACACCTTGTTCATCTATCGTTTTATAGCTTTCTTTTTAGACTTTTTGCTTATTTTCCTATTAATCTCCACCAATTAATCAACCTCTATTCACTTTTTTATTCGTTTCCTTTCCGGCGATAGAATAAATATTTTCCGGCAACTTGCTTGAGAGTTGTTAAAGATTTAGATTCTGCACAATTTATTAACGGTTTTGGATCCCGGGGCAATTCATATGGTACTCCCAATATAACAAACATAATCATAAGAAAAGCAGCGCATAGAATAATTTGAAAAAACGCCATGGAAATAGAACCGCGAAGAGATAATGCTAAAAAATAAACTAAACTTGAACCTGCCAACACATTCCAAAAAATATTCCTTTGCGCTTTAATGTGAAGAAAGGCTAATCCCATACCCCATATTAAAGCAGGCAGCCAAAATAAATACCCGAAATTTATATAACAATCCCCGGTAAAGGTAGGTTGCACACTTCTTCTTTCTAAATAAGCACTTGATGTTTCCGTCAAAGCATCCGCAACTTTATACATCGTGTCTACTTTTATCCCTTCCGATTTACGAGATGATAACCAAAATAGAAAAACCGTTTTATAAGTATTGCCATACAACCATCCGTATTGTCTGGGAAATAGGTCTATTATTCTAAAATAATAAAGTCTATAATTAAATTCGGATTTAGGATTATTTAAAAGAAAAAGATATGTCTTTTTATCAAAAAGATATTTAGAAAACATTCCTGCCGTTCTTTGTGGCTGCCATCTCCAAAGATGAACGGTTTCAAAAACAATAAAAAATAAGGGAATACATAACCCTACCATAATTGCTTTCCGGGCTGAAAAATTCTTCTTTGTTTTTACGGTAATATAATAATATAAAAGTGGACCAATAATATAAATAAGAAACGCTCGAGCACTTGCTATAGTAAGTATATCCAGAACAAGCAAAGTTCCTATTCCAAACATTATCCATTTCCTTTTCACAAGAGATATATAATTTGATATCAGAATTAAAGAAAACAACCATCTTCCCAAGTCAGAGGCTCCGCCTCTTCGTATTAAAAGCAAAAAACCACCAAAAGAAATAATAAATGTTACCCATAATAATACTGAAAGATAAAAATTATCCTTTTGGGCATTACTCTTTTTTACAGGAAAAGTTTTAACTAGCCATGGTTTTTGAAAAATTAAATTTTCCCCTAAAAACAAACTGAACAAAACCCCTATGTTTACGATATTGGCTTTCAATCTTATGGCTATAGGGAAAGAAGAATCCGCGCCTAAAACAAGTCCAAGGATTTGCGCTAAACCAAAAATCGCAAGATAAACCGCATAAAATACACAGGATACATTATTTTGCCTTAACCTTTTCCAGGCAAGTGCCCCACTAAAAAAAATGGTAATGAAAATAAGAAATAAATTAATAGTTTCCACGGCTTTTAATATTCCAAATTTAAAGATTTATTTTTACAATAATTTAATTCTTATAAAAATTAATTAATTCTCTCTGCATATTTTTTGAACTAAAAGATGTTAAATACGCATTCCTGCCATTTATTCCGTATGGATTTTCACCCTTTATCTTTAGCTTTATTAACTCTGAAATTGTCTTTAAAATCTCAACTTCATTATTATAATCAACAGCTATCCCACATTTATATTTTTTAACGGTTTCATCCATAGAAGTATCTTTGCTCACAATAATTGGCTGTTCAAACATCATTGCTTCAAAAAGTTTATTGGGACTTGAATATCTATAATTTGCTACTTCCGGATTATACAGAGCAAAAGTTATATCAAAATTAGACATAACTTCTAATGCCCTTTCGTAAGGTGAAACCCTTCCAATAATTTTTACGTTGAGAATATTATCCTTTTTTATTCTTTCTTTTATTTCTTTTTCGTAAGGCCCGGCACCCCCAATAATAAGCTCCACGGTATCCATTTGAGTTACTACATTTATTATCGAATCAAATCCCCTTTCTTTTTCAATTAACCCTATATATCCTATGATAAAAATCTTCTGTTTTCTCACATTGTCAATATTCTTTTTATATATTTCATAGAAATCAGATGGAGTATTGTAAATGCTTATTATTTTCTTTGGTTTTGAGCCTTTAATTTGCTCAAGTCTTTTCCAATCAGCAATAATAACCCCGTCCGCAAACTTAATTAAAAAAAGATCTACTCTCTTGATAAACTTTCTTAATAGAAAAGGCATAGAACTGCCCATATCTGTATAAAAATCAAAAATATCATAGATAATGGATTTTCTTTTAACCTTAGCCGCAACAAGAGCCGGCAAATAAGTGTCAAAATCACAGGCATGAATAAAGTCAAAATTATGGGTCATTAGCCAAAAAAACTCATATACCCACCACTTAAACATAGAAAGAGTATTTTTTATACCCACCCCATATTTACTTTTAACATAAAGTCTATGAATCAGGAAGTTTTTCTTTTTCTCATTTTTAAGGCAACAACCGATTCTATCCCATCCTAAAACAATAACATCAAAATCGTCGGCTAAATATTCGGCTTCCTTTTCTACTTTGGGATCAGGATTAACCGCATTTGACCTTATAATAATTATCCTTTTTTTAAAATTCATTTTAAGATTATATCTATAATCATTTTTGCAGTTTTACCGCAACCGAAAGGATTTTTCCAGTCTTTTTTTCTCATCAACATTTTTTCAGTGTTGTTTAAAATCTTCATAGGATTCGCCCCTGCTAAAATATTACTCTTTACTTCCAATGTTTCAGGCCTTTCAGTATTATCTCTCAAAGTTACACAAGGTATTTTTAAAATACAAGCTTCTTCTTGAATACCACCTGAATCGGTCAAAATTAACTTTGCATTCGCTTGAAGTCGGAGAAAATCTAAATAGCCAACTGGTTCAATAAATTTGACCCCATGGGGGTTTTTCAATTTAAATGTTTTGAGCATTTTTTTACTCCTGGGATGAATAGGAAAAATTATTGGTAGTTTGAATTTTTTATAAATTAAATTTATTCCTTCTAAAATCCCCTTTAATCTTTTTTCGTTATCAACGTTTTCCGTTCGATGAATAGTAAGTAAAAAATACTTTCCTTCTTCCAAGTTTAATTTTTTCAAAATAAAGCTACTTTTTGCTAATTTTAAACTCTGATAGACAGCATCAACAATTGTATTCCCGGTAACAAAAATTTTATTTTTCGGTATTCCCTCACCAACTAAAATCGCCTTTGCTTTCTCTGTTGGAGCAAATAAATAATCCGAACAACGATCACTTAAAATCCTGTTAATTTCTTCCGGCATTTCTCTAAAATATGACCTTAAACCTGCTTCTATATGTCCGGTTTTAATATGTAATTTTGTTGCCACTAAATTACCGGCCAAAACAGTATTCGTATCTCCCTCTGTTAAAACAATATCGGGTTTTTCTTTTATTAAAATCTTTTCAATACCTATCAACATTTTTCCGGTTTGCTCGGCATGTGTCCCTGAACCAACTTTTAAATTATATTTTGGATGAGGTAACTGTAATTCTCTAAAAAAGATTTTATCTAAATTTTCTGAATAATGCTGGTTTGTATGCAGAATAAAAAAGTTAATCTTTCTCTTTTCGCACTCCCTAACAATAGGTGCCATTTTAATAATTTCAGGTCTTGTCCCCAGAATGATAGAAATTTTCACCTTTATCCCCCTTTTCTCATACCCAGTGCATTGCAATTTATTATTGAATCAGCCTCTTAAAAATATCTCTAATTTTTTCAAATACTACTTTATAGTCATTAGTATCATTCTCTCTACTACCTAAAAGTAAATCACCCGGTATAGTATTTCTGAAATAAGAAATAATAAAACGAATATTTATTTCTTCTAAATTAAAAATGTTTGGTTTATTGATTAAATCAGTTTCTAAAATTTGCTTTAACTCTTCAAAACTATTTATTTTTTTGCATAATGGATGATACGAATAAAAAACCTTTCCTAATAAATAAACGGGTTTCCCGACCAAAACCGTTTCCATACCTATCGTACTCGTTAAAGTTATAATTCCGCACGAATTCTTTATTAAATTTCCCACTTTCTCATGGGAAGCAATTAAACAAACGTTGGGAATATTTCTAAGTTCTTTATAAAAATTGCTTGGCCGAGTACCAATAGCTTCGGGGTGCTCTTTTACATATAGTTTATAGGTAAAGGGTAAACTAAAGGCAATATTTCTAACTGTATTCAGCTGGTCATAAAAATATGTGGCTAAAACTGAGGTAGATGCTTCTGGTTGAACATGCAGCGGAAAAAGAAAAAATCTATCGGTATTGTTCGGAGAATCAAATTTGTCAGGTTGCACCAAAAATCTAAACCAGCTTTTTATACCTGCCAAAGGAGCTAATGGAACATTTTTTAACCTGTTTTCGCTTTCATAATCAAATGTTTTTAATTCATTCCTTTTCAGTAAATATCTGATCCATGGTCGACATACTTGTTTTATTCTTTTTGCATAATGAGTTATAAAGTTAGTTTCATAAAACCAATTCACTGCTACTTTCATATATGAAGGCTTTTTTTTATGAGATATAAAATCTTCTATAAAATTTCGGGCAAATTCTCTTTCATCTTCCGGGATAGTAGAATCTAGTATTTTATTGAATTCCTCTTCGTATTTGGAACAAGTATGTTCCAAATCATAAGCATCTATCCTATTTTCAAATCTGGAACTCATTAACCCCAAGTAGATTACATTGTTTTTTTTACAAAGATGATATGCAATTCCATTTGATACGTTTGATGGAGGCTCACTAATTATTATGTCCGGACGTTTTTTTTGTATTATAAAATCAAAAAATTGGTATAGTTGAGAAATTATTTCTACCGAGTTGTTATAATCGCAACAAAGTGTTTTTGTCTTTCTTATAAAGGTAGGGAAAAACTCTTTCCACGACAAACCACTAAACACAATTTCTTTATTTTTTTTACAATTTTCAATACACCAGTCTACTTTAGACAAAAACTCCGCATTTTCGGGGAAATATTTTTGTTTGTCGTATTCTGCTATTTTACTGTTTACGGCTACAATACACTCATCGCCTTCTTTGACTACTTGATAAGCAATCTTACCCAAAAATTCCGGCAAGTAAAAATCATCAGATAATATAAAACACCATTTCATATGCTGTGCCTCCTAATAAATAAAGTTCCTATTTCACTATGCAAAATCTTATAGATAAAATACGCATTTAAACTCAGGAAAATCAATTCCTGAAGTATTGTTACATTAATCATTGAGGACATTTTGGAAGGGAAAACAGGCACCCAGATAGAAAATATCGTAAGAATAATACATACAAAAAAGATATGTCCTAAAACACCCATTAACAATTTATTAATTTCTTTTAAAGAGGCCTTGGCAAATCGCATAGCTAATATTACAGAAGTTATTGAAAAAATAAAATACGCCAAAGATGCCCCAATAGCAACTCCTATTATACCATAACCTAATTTAGCCCCTATATAACTAAAACATAAGTTAAGCAATGCGCTCCCTATAGTAATTACAAGATACATAACCTGCCTGTTAACCGTTAAAAACATATTCCCAGCCATTCCGGCAATTCCATAGAAAAAAAGTCCCATTATTAAAATACGTGCAGCTGCAATGCCTTCTATATACGCAGGCAAAAACACTCTAACAAGAAACGGAAGAGCAATATAGATAACACCTATGAGAATAGGCATTAAAACGGCAAGATTTTTTATAGGCACCGTAATATATTTTATAAGAGAATTAGTAGTTCCGGTCTCTCCATATTTTTCTGTAAACCTTGGATACATAACTGAATTACTGGCAGTAAAAATCATAAGTAACGGGGCAAAAACCAAATTTCCCAAACTATAAAATCCTAAACTTTTAGTATTCAAAAACTTCAGAATCAATATACGGTCAACCGTTGTAAAAAGTAAATTAGCAAATAACATTAACATAATGGGAAAACCAATCATAATTAATGAATTTAAACATCGATTATCCCAACGCCATTTTATAGAATAGGAACTCTTAAAATAACTATAACAAGTTATAACAAAAAACCGAATCAACTGCCCCCCTAAAAACCCCCGAAATCCAAAGAAAAATATCAAAGCAATACTAAAAAAATTTCCTAACCCACCAATAATCGCAACTTTACTTACGATACCAAACTCATTGTGAGCCCTGAAAAATGACCCATAAAAAGCAGATATATACTGAAAAAATATCATAGCTGCAATAAATTGTAAACTAAGTTTCAATTCCGGTTGCATAGTTAGGACAAATGTGCTAACCAAAATTCCTAATGAAACTATAAGAGCAACAATAAAACTAAAAGTGAAGGTCACATCCGTAATAATTGCTTGCTTCCCTAATTCTTTTTTCCCTCTCATGAGTGGCAGTTCTCGATCCATACCGTTGGGAACACCTAAGTGCAAACTGCTCCCATACTGTAAGACAAGCATTGCTCCCTGCCAAGTTCCCCAAATTGTTGGTCCCAAAAGTAACGCACCAAAATAACTACTAAAGAAACCGCCCAATCCCCCAATAAAAGAGGCAAAAGAAAATTTTGCTACATGGTTTACTATTTTCCCTTTAATATTTTGAGGGTTTTGCCCCTTTTCTTCCTTAAGATTCATTTCGTCTTTCTTAAGATTCATTTCGATTGTCTCCACTTCAATGGGGTCCCGCGCGTAATATTTTGGGTTGCTTTCCGCCCTATAATGTCTTTCAAATATTTCGGATGAAGTCCATAACCGGGCCTTATTGAACGAATATTTTTTTCCGTGAATACTTCTCCTGCCTTTATATCTCTTACAACAAATAAAGATCGCGAAAACTCTCTGCTCTTCTTTATCTTTTCCGTTAAATCATAAGACACTTTGCCCATCGCTTTCTCTACCTCTCTTATTGATTTAACCATAACTTTAAACTCCTCGGGTTCCAAAGAAAATTTAGAATCGGGTCCCCCGGAAGCCCTACTTAAAATCAAATGTTTTTCTATTAGTTTTGCGCCAAGCGCAACCGATGCTACAGGAACGGATATTTCTAAAGT
>Ga0265297_10003519_pt1 | contig 28041 bp, 16 predicted proteins | sample Munlanlwell13791_FD_192502 | JGI IMG/M metagenome (GOLD analysis project Ga0265297, IMG submission 192502) | Leachate microbial communities from a municipal landfill in Southern Ontario, Canada - Leachate well 137-91 | ecosystem: Engineered > Solid waste > Landfill > Unclassified | place...
AGGTACGCGGCGAATCGCGGCGTACCTACGGCACGCCATCGTTTCATTTTTCGGAACAGGGGCTGAAGCCCCTGCCTATTTTCATTCAGTCCCTACGGGACGAGGCCGCCCCTAAACCCCGTACTTATGCCAAACTCCCGGGCGCCTGCTGGCGCCAGAAACAACGGCCTTACGGAACGACCTGCGCCCCCGTTTCTTGCTTTTTTTCGGATAGACAACATATTGTCTGAATTAGACAACATGTTGTCTTATTGGTTTGATGGGGGCGCTGATGGCCGGAAGCAAAAAACAGCCCTGCAGCATTCGGGATGTGGCGGAACACGCCGGCGTTTCCGCCGGCACCGTCTCCCGCATCCTCAATAAACGCCTGGGCACGATGCGGATTCCGGAGGCCACCCGGCGCAAGGTGGCCCGGATCGCCCGCGAACTCAATTACGCCCCCAACATCAATGCCCGGCGGCTGTTCAGCCGCAAGACCGGGATCATCGGCCTGCTGACCCCCTCCTCACAGCTGATGGGCTGGCACATCTTCAATGACGGCCACCTGACCCGGACGATCAGCGGTTTGACGGATGTGTTGACGGTGCACCACTACCGCCTGCTGCTGCTGGTCAACGACGAGGCGTTCATGAAGAAGCGGGAGTTTCTCCAGGTGTTTCGGGAGAGCCAGATGGACGGGCTGGTGATCTGGGGCGCCTACGAGCATGAGAAGGAGTGGGAGGAGCTGGCGGCGTCCGGGTATCCCTATCTGTTCCTCAATAATCTGCCGGCCACGACGACCCCGGCCAATTACGTGACCAGCGACTACACCGACGCCGGGTTTCAAGCGGCGAATTACCTGCTGGCCCGGGGGTGCCGCCGGCTGGCCTGGATCGGGGGCAAGGAAGGCATTTCCCTGAACCGCCAGCAGGAAGCCGGGGTGGCGCGGGCCATCGCCGAACAGGGCGGGGATGCCCGTCTGGTGACCAAGCTTTCGGCGGGGGGGTACGACCTGGCGGAGGGGGTGGCGGTCGGCCGGCAACTGCTGGCCACCGGGGCCGCCTTCGACGGCGTGGTGGCCGCCAATCACCACCTGGCGGCGGGGGTGATGCAATGTTTGCTGGAAAGTGGCCGCCGGGTGCCGGAGGAGGTTGCCTTGGTCGCCTGCCACAGCGTGTGGGACCAGGACGAATACCGCGGCACCGTCCCCCGGATCAGGGTCAACTCCATGGCCATGGGCGAGGCCGCCGCCCACGGTCTCCTCCGGCTGATCAAAGACCCCGGTGTGCGCGTCCAAGAAACCATTCCCGTGGAGCTGGCGGCCGATTCGCCCGTTGCCGTCATTCCCAATCCGCCGCCCAAGGCGGCCGCAGTGCCACCCCCAAAAACAACGACTCGCGGGTCAAGGAGGTGAAACCATAGAGACATGCTGCCAACGGATGATGCAAGAATCCGCAAGAGTGACGAACGGTTTGCCCGGATGATGCCACAACTACAAGAGAACAAAGGAATAAGGAACATGAAACCCCAGATGAAACTCGTACTCGCCGTTGCCGCCGTTTGGGCCGGCTGCCTGTCCGCACCTGCCGTCATCTACAATGTCAATGGCGACACAATGACACTTCAAAAAGTCAACGCATGGTGGATTGACGATTTCTTCTCTGCCAGTACTGGAACCAATTTTGCCAAGGTTGAAGAAGTCCACCCGACCGATGCCTATTATCCTTCCTATGGTAGTGTACCCTATTATTCCAACCGGGAAGCATTTAAGTGGACAGCGCCCGTGGGCGAGACCATCACTCAGGTCAGTTTTCTCGATACCTATACTCTTGCGAATGATACCGACGCCGCCGCTTTTATGCCGGTGATTTATAATTTATCGGGCGGCGCGCTGCCGTCAGCCGAAGCCATTGTTTGGACGTCGCCGGCAACCGAAAGTTCGTCCGCAACCCGCGTGGTGACGCTTCCCCTGGGAATCACCAGTATCGGCTTCGGTTTTAGCACTTCCCAATGGTACGGGGCCAATCTTCCTGTCACGAAAGGCTCATCCGTACAATTCAGCGACATTGTGGTCACCACCCCCGAGCCGGCCAGCCTGGGGCTGTTGGCGGTGGGCGGTCTGCTGCTGGGGCGCAAACGGGCCCGGCGGTAACGGCCGGTGCAGCCAGGCCAGGCTTGTTATTCCAATCACACGTCAAATTGATGCCCAAATTAACCGCAAAGATCGCAGAGATAAAACAATCTAAAAACGAGCAATTTATCTTTGTGTTCTTTGCGTTCTTTGTGGTAGAATAAACGATCAATTTGAACTTTAATTGGAATTGCAGGGCGGCGTGAGAACCCGCCGACACTCCAGGGCTTGTCCGCTCTGCGGACGGCGCAGGATTCGAGGCGGAGCCTCCCTGGAGTCCCGGTGGCTTCGACACCGCGTCTTTACCAAATGTTTTTGCAGGCTGCCCGTTTACTTGGGGAGTATAATTAAAGCGATGGGACGTCATCTGTCAGCTGTGTTTGTGTGTTTGGCCGCGGGGATGGCCCTGGCCGCCGTGGCCGCCGCCCAAAACGCGCCGCTGCCGCCGACGTACCCGGCGAAGCGGTCGGTGCCGGCCTATGCCCCCGACCGGTTCGTCGCCAATGCCGACGCGGCCGTCGCGCTCCCCGGCGGCGGCAGCGTCCGGGAACGGGATTTCACGGCGACCGTCTCCCTGGCCGGCGAGTGGAAACTGTCGCCCCTGGCCGGTTCCAAAACTCCCTTCCCCGCCGCCGCCGACTTGGACCAGGGGTATGAGCGGCCCGGATTTGATGACGCGGCCTGGGAAACCATTCCCGTTCCCCTGAACTGGTATAAGAAACATCCGGAATTCTACGGCACGACCCAGGAGAAGCCGTACATCAAGGGCTGGTACCGGAAACGCATCGACGTTCCGGCGTCCGCCGCCGGCCAGCGCGTGGTGCTGCATTTTGACGTGGTCGGCTACGAGGCGCGGCTGTTCGTCAACGGCCGGGAGGCCGGGGCGCACCACGGCGACTTCACGCCGTGGGAGGTTGACGTGACCCCCTTCGTGACGCCCGGGAAACCGGCGGTGGTCGCGCTGCGCGTGTTCAGCGACTTTGCCTATGAGGGGCAGGCGCCGACGGTCAAGCACGTCTACGGTTCGGCGTGGGCGACCCACAACATCAAGGGCGGCCTCTGGCAGGAGGCCCGGCTGCGCATCGAGCCGGCGGTGCGCATCACCGAGGCGCTGGTCACCCCGGAGCTGGCCAGTTCCTCCATCCGGGTCGATTGCAGTGTGCGCAACGACACCGCCCTGGCGCGAACCGTCGGCATTTGCGCGGCGGCGGTTCCCGCGGAGCGCGCCCTGGCCGCTGGGGCGCCGGTTCCTCCGGCATCCCGGGTCCGGGACGTTGTTTTGCAACCCGGGATGAACCGGCTGAATTTCCGCCTGCCGCTGGACCAGCCACGGCTGTGGACGCCGGACACCCCCAACCTCTATCATCTGGTCCTCCCCGTCGTGGCGGACGGCAGGGCCGTGTCCGTCAAGACCGTGCGGTTCGGCTTCCGCACCTTCAAGGCCGACGGCGACCGTTTCCTGCTCAACGGCAAGTACGTGTATCTCTTCGGCGAGAACTGCCCGTCGGTGAGCTTTGGCGGGAACCCGGAGGGGCCGGAGGCGGAGCGGGCGGCGCTGGCCAAGTACCTGTTGGGCTTCAATGCGCTCGGGTACAACATCGTGCGCTGTCCGCACATGCCCATCATTCCCGTCGCCTTCGAAATCGCCGACGAGATCGGCCTGATGTTCTATGACGAATGGGGCTGGGCGTTCCAGGACAAACCCGATCCCAGTTTCGAACGGACCAACCTTCAGGAGCTTGCCGAGTGGGTCGTCCGCGACTACAACCACCCGTCGGTGGTGATGTGGTGCTGCGGCAATGAAATCCAGTACGGCACCAATCCGGTGGTGCGGGAGCAGCTCGACAAGCAGGTGGCGTTGCTGCGCTCCCTCGACAAGAGCGGCCGGCCGATCAGCTCCTTCTCCGGGGGCGCCTACGGCTACGGCACCCAACGCCTCGACACCGACGTCCTCGACCTCCATTGCTACATGGGGCTGACCGACAACGTCTGGACGTTCTGGGAAAACAACATGAACCACATCTTCCGCCTGATCTTCCCGGTCTACGGCCGGCCGGGGGCGCTGGGCAAGCCGTTCATCATTTGGGAATGCGTCGGTTATTCCTGGGGCTCCGCCACCGACCCCAATTTCATTCGCGATGACATTGACGAGTATCTGAAGTGGACGGCCAAAGACTCCAGCTGGGGCAATCCCAACGGCATCGCCTATGCCGGCAGCCTCGGCCTGGCCGCTTCCCTCGATCCGGAGCGGAGTTCGGGATACGGGCAGGAGCAGATCGGCCGCCGGGTTTTGGAGTTGGTCCGGCAGGATCCCCGGATCTCCGGCTTTGCCCCCTGGTTCCAGAATGCCTCCCTCCGTGCCGCCACCCTGTGGAACCAGCCGGTCTTTTGCGGACTCCGCGGCGGGTCAGGGGAGGCAAATGTCGTGCCGTTGCGCAACCTCTTTGCCGGCCGGGAGACAATCCAACAGCTTTTCGTGGTGAACTCCATGCCCGGCCGCCTCGCCGGGGGCACCCTGAAATTCAGTCTCGCGGAAGCGGACGGCTCGGAAACCTCGCTCGGCGAACAGGCCATTCCGGCGATTGCGCCGGGAACCGTCTTTTCCCGGAACGTCAGCCTCATGTCGCCCCGGTCGGAGCGGGCGCGCTGGGCGCAGCTCCGCCTCCGCCTGCTTGCGGACGGCCGGGAGCTCTCCAGCAACTTCTATGACGTCTTCATTCAGCCGCCCGCCATTCTCACGGCCGCCATCGGACCCGTCAAGCGGGTGGGCCTGCTCAACGCCGGCAGTGACGGCGGCCGGGCGGTGGCCCGCATCCTCCAGGCCCTGGCCATTCCTTTCGCGAAGATCGACGCTCCAGAGCAGGTGGCCGCCTGCCAGGCCATCATCTTGCCGCCGGCCGCCACGGAACCCACGGCGCTCACCGGCAACTCGCCGCTGGCCGCCGCGCTGGGCACCTGGAACCGGAACGGCGGCGACCTGATCGTCCTGGAGCAGGGGTGGGCCGGCGACTTTCCACTGATCAGCAGGAGCTTCACCAAGGTGGCGGTGGCCCTGGCCGATGTCATCAACACCCAGCATCCGTTGTTCACCGGCCTCAGCCAGGCCAATTTCGAGTTCTGGAGCAGCCCGGAGTTCGGCCTGACCAGCCAAGTCGTTGCCAGCCCCTTCACGGACAATGCCCTGGTGGCCCGGGCGCCGCTCCTCGGGCAGCAGGCGACCTATGCCGTGGTCGCGGAAGGGAAATTGGGCGGCGGCCGCATCTTGTCCAGCCAGCTGGAAGCGGTTTCGCGCTGGGGCAGGGACAGCGCCGCCTCCGTCTATCTGCGCAATCTCCTCACCTACACCCTTGTGGCCGATGCCGTGCCGGCCGCGGGCCTCCGCACCTGGAGCGAACAGGCCAACCGCTTTGCCATTTCCAAAGATGCGGCCTTTGTCGGTATCGATCTCCGCCCCGTGGCCAATGTGGGGTTCCGGGATGACGTGGCCGCCGACGGCCGGGGCGGCTGGACCGACCAGGGCGACAACGACTTCCGCGCCATGCCATTGGGCCGCCAGGTGTTCCGAAACGTCCCGTTTGACATCATCGATCCCGCCCACAACGGCGGCAAGTCCTGTGTTGCCCTGCGCAACCCGGCCCAGGCGCCGTTTCCGGCCCGTGTGAAGGGCATCAAGGTTGGCGAGCGGCTCCGGCGGCTGTTCTTCCTCCACACCGATGCCTGGGGCAAGGCCGACAAACGTTCCGTGCTCAAGTACACCGTCAACTATGCCGACGGGCGTTCGACCGTCATTGATGTCTTGGATGGGGTCAACATCTGCGACTGGTGGAGCTTTGCCAACCTTCCCGGCGCCAAGCTGGCCTTCTCCTGCGCCAATGCCTCCGGGCATCAGATCGGCCTTGGCATCATGGAGTGGGACGACCCGCGCGGCGGTGAAGTGCCCATCGCAACCCTGGATGCCGAGGCGACCGACTCCCCGCTGCCCATTGTCGTGGCCATCACCGGCGAGCGGATCAGTCCGTTCTCCGTCGTCTTGCAGGAGGCGGCCGCGGGTGCGGCAGGGTGGGGGGCGTGTGCCGACGCTTCGGCAAACGTTCTGACGACCGGGCCTGCGGTGCCCGTCGTTGAGGCCGCCGTCGACCAGGCCGATTTTGGGCCCGGCACCGCCATCCGCATCCGCATGCCGGCCAAGGCGGCCGACGGCCCGATCCCGGCCGCCTTCAAGGCGTTCCCGGAGCCGGAATGGCGCAAGCTGGCCAGTGTTCCCCGGCAGGAAAGTTCCGGCGCCATCAATTTTGCCCCGCCGGGGACGGTCAGTGCCAAAAAACCGCAGGGCGGTTACAGTTACCTCGTCATCGAGGCCAAGGCGGCTGCCGACAGCGCGGTCGTCCTGGTCCTCCCGGACCGTTCCTGGAAGGATGCACTCCGCCATACCCTTCAACTCCGGGCCGCCGATGGGTGGCGCACCTATCGCCTGTCCCTGGACAAGGATTTCGGATTGAACACCAAGGCCTGGGGGCTCGACCAGCTTCGGGGCGAGTTCTTCATCTACAACGGCACCATGGGAACGCTGTCCCCGGCCGCCGATTTCCTGATCCGCAGCATCCGTCTGGAATGATCACGGTGCCGGCCGGTAATTTTTACTCAGCGTCACCTTGAAGATTTTTAGGATTTACCGCAAAGATCGCAGAGATCGCAAAATAACCGTCACCTCTGTCCATACACCCATAGGAGGACCGGACCATGAAAATAAAACGTGCGCGCGAGTGGAACTTGGTTCGCCATGGCTTCACGCTCATTGAGCTGCTGGTGGTCATCGCCATCATCGCCATTTTGGCGAGCATGCTGCTGCCGGCGCTGGGCAGCGCCCGTGACCGGGCCAAGGAGGTCAACTGCGCGGCCAATTTGAAGCAGGTTGCCCTCTGCCAGCTGCTTTACGCCGACGACTACAACGAAACCCTGGCGCCGGGGCTGACCGACAAGATCGAATGCTGGGTCAACTATTTGGGGGCCAAGGCCGGAATCTTGAAAACACCGGCGCTTGTTTCCTGCCCCATGATCACGACCAATATGGGCACCAGCATGCGGGACAGCAGTTTTTTCACCGGCGGCCCGGGCGATGAAAACGCCGCCAAATACGTCCTCGGCTACACCGTTAATGCCCACTTGAGCCATTACTACGATTACGGCCTGCCGTGGAACAAGGTGGGGGCGTTCAGATCCCCCAGCAAGACGGTGATGAATTTCGACACCAACTACGGCTCGCCCAACAATTATGTCCTGGCCTATTGGGAATGGAAGAATTCCGGCTACGACTATTCCTCCTGCTTCCGCCACAACGGCGGCGCCAATTTTTCCTTCCTGGACGGGCACGTGCAACGGCGGACGCCCGGAAGCAATGCCTATGGGGGGCCGCTCTACAGCCCGGATATCTATTGGGACACCAACGACGGCAATTGAGCCGCCGTCGCCGGCCGTGGGGATGCGTTGCCTATCGTAGGCCGGTGTGACTTGGGCATGCCGGCTGGGGGGGACGCCATAGCGCTGCCTGAAGCTGCGGGACAGGTGGAAGGCGCTGCTGAAGCCCAACGTTCGCGCCACCTCCTTGACCGATTGCCCTTCGGCCAGCAACCGGGCGGCGCGTTCCAGCCGGCGGGCCATCACATACTCATGGGGCGACTCCCGGTAATACAGCGCCCATTTCCGGAAGAAGCTGCTCCGGCTCAGGCCGGCTTCCCGGATCAGCGGATCCAGGCGGCGTTTTCCCAGTTGGGCGGCAATGTGCCGGAGGGTGTCGCGTTCCGCCTGGTTCTGGCTTTCCGGGGTGAAGCGGCAGAGCAGCACCTCCGTGATCAACGTTAGGGCGGCGGCATCCAGCCGGTCGGCGCCGCCGCGGCAATGCGCGTTCCTCATCAGTTCCAGGATGTTCTGGACCGTGCGTTCAAACTCCCAGGCGCGGACTTTAGGGACGGGTGCAATTCATCGCGTGTCGGTGTATGTCCGTGACGGTCCGTGTTAGTCCGTGCGGCTGTCTGCCGCCAGTGCCAACATTTGCTTTTTCTCAATTGGGTAATATGTTTACCAATTAAGTAAACATGTTTACCAAATGCATAAAAGGGAGCGGCGGCGGCATGGAGGGCAGGGGCGGCAAGCAGCGGCCGTGCAGCATCCGGGACGTGGCGGAACAGGCTGGCGTCGCCCCCGGCACCGTGTCCCGCATCTTGAGCCGGCCGCCGGACGACATCCGGGTCGCGGCGGCCACCCGCCGCCGGGTGGTCGAGACCGCCCGCAAGCTCAACTACGCCCCCAACATCAATGTCCGCCGGCTGTTCAGCCGCCGCACCGGCATCATCGGGCTGCTGACCCCCTCCTACCACCAGATGGGGCAGCATATTTTCGATGACGGCCATCTGACCCGGATGATCAGCGGGCTGGAAGGCGAGCTGACGGCCAACGACTACTCCATTTTGCTGAAGGTCAACAACGACGCCTTCATGAAGGAACGCGGTTTTCTCCGGGTCTTCCGGGAGAGCCAGGTGGACGGCCTGCTGGTCTGGGGCGCCTACGAAAATGAGACGGCCTGGGAGGAGCTGGTGCAGTCCGGCTATCCCTACTTGTTTCTGAACAATCTGCCGACCGCCAACGCGGCCGCCAATTATGTGACCAGCGATTATGAGGATGCCGGGTTCCAGGCGGCCAGTCATCTCTTGAAGCAGGGGCGCGACCGGCTGGTCTGGATCAGCGGCAAGACGGACATTTCCCTGGGACGGCAGCATGAGGCGGGGGTGCGCCGGGCGGTGGCTGCGCATGGCTTGGACCCCAGCCATCTGACCCTGATGCCGGCGGGGGATTACACGAAGGCCAACGGCGTGGCGGCCACCCGGCGGTTGCTGGCCGCGGGGGTGCGTTTTAATGGTCTGATTACCGCCAATCAATGCATGGCGGATGGGGCGGCGCAGTGCCTGCTGGCGAACGGCCTGGCGGTGCCCGGGGCGGTTGCGGTGATCGGCTGCGACAGCCTGTGGGACGATGACGTGTATCCCAGCGTTTTGCCGCGGATCAAAATCAACGCCATGCGGATGGGCGAAGCGGCCGCCCGCGGCATGCTCAGCCTGATCAAGGACCCCACGGTCCGGATTCAAGAAGTGGTCCCGGTGGAACTGGCGGACGCCCCGCCGGCCCCCGGCCTGGTCATCGCCCCGCCGGCCCCCGGGCGGCGGGCCCGGAATCCCAACCCACCCCCGCACAAGGAGGTTCGGCAGCAACCCAAACGTCCGTCGTAAGTTGAAGCAACGGCAAGCGAGTCTCAAGCGTAGCAAGACCATGCAAGGCAAAGGAAACTGAAAAATGAAAAACATGTTGGCAATCGGGCTGGCCATCCTGGCCGCCGGCGCGGCGCAGGCGGGAATCACCCACACTTACACCAACGCCTTGAACAACACAAGCTATTGGCAGTTGCAGAAGGTGGATAATGAGTACTGGAATACGATCTATACGGCCACCATACTGACAAGCTCCCTTAAATTTGAACATACTTACGCCGTTTCGACCACCTATCACAACCAAGGCGCCCTCGTCTGGTCGGCCCCGGTCGGCGAACGGATCACCGAGATAACCTTCAATTATTCCAACAACCTGGATCCCGCGGTTTGGGCGCAAGTCGTCTATCAGCTGGCGCCGTCCGCCAGCCTGGCCGCCGACACCGCCATCCTGTGGACCTTGCCGGCTTCTGGCAGCATGCAGCCCGCAACCCTGACTTATAGTTTCGAGGACGGTGTCGAACGGATCGGTTTGGGGTTTAAGGCGTTTGGCACAAACCCGGACTACCTGGGATGGATGGCCTATTTCGACAGTGTCACCATCACCACCATTCCCGAACCGGCGTCGCTGGGGCTGCTGGCGCTGGGGGCCTTGGTCCTGGGCCGGCGCTGGCGGTGAGCGGTTGCGCGGGCTGTCCGGCAACGCCGGAAACCGATCGGTCGGAGCCGGCCGATCTGCCGGATCTGTCTGACATCATGCGCTCCTCCGCCACATAAGGCACCTTCCCATGAAGCGTTTTACCCTGATAGAACTGCTGGTGGTGATCGCCATCATTGCCATCCTGGCCAGCATGCTGTTGCCCGCGCTGGGCGGGGCGCGGGAGACGGCCAAGTCCGTCAACTGCCTCAGCAACCACAAGCAGTTGATGCTGGCGCAACTGATGTACGCCAATGACCAGCAGGTCTTTGCCGGCTATTGGTACACCGGGGCCCCCACGGTCAGTTTCCTGGCGGAGTATACCGGAAAAACGCTTTACGATCCCGGCCAGGCGGCGGGGCGGCCGGTCAATGTCCCGCCGTATGCCTGCACGAAGGTGGATTTGGCGATCTGCCAGGGCGGCGGCGCCGTTTCCGGGAACTATGTGCCGGTCGCCTGGAACTCCCTGCTGGGCGCTTATTATTATGGGGCGCCGGTGCTGCTGTTCGCCTGGGTGAGTCCGACCGCGATTCGCAAGCCGTCCGCGACGGTGGGGTGGGCCGATGCCGCCTCCAGCGGCTGGCTTTATCCGCCGACCATCTCGACGGGGACCCCGGGGTATGCGACCTTCCGGCACGGCAACGGGCCCGAGGTCAACAGTCAGCAAGTCCTGACCGGGGCCGGCACCTCCAACCGTTGCAGCACCTCGTTCGTCGACGGCCATGTCGCCTCGCTTCAGCCCAAGGATCTGATCGTCTCCGGTTCCTGGGCGCCATTCACGCCCGACCAGTGACGCCTGGGGTGGCGATGTTTTTCGCCTAACCAGGTGTTTTAAAAAGTATACGGTCTGTTTGGAACCGCATGCGCGAGCATGCCATGGAGTGCGGTGAGGATCACCGCCTTGGTTTGGGGGGCTGGAAGCGCCCGTCATGGAGAATGGCGGAAGGCGGCTCCGCCGCCAACCCAGGCGGCATCCATGCCGCACTTCACATTCGCAAAACACACGGAGTTTTGTCCCCATGCGTTTGACCGGTCTTTTTATGTTGCTGGCCCTGGCCACTGCCGGGGGCGCCCTGGCCGGGACCTATCCTTATTCGGCGGCCGGCGGGCAGCCCCTGGCCCGGCCCGATTGGTGGCTGATGACCAGCGGCGACTATTGGGCGCAGCGCTATCAGGCCACGGCCAAGGACGGCGCGCTGCTGTTCCGGGTGCCCAAGGACGAGTCCGGGGGCAATCGCGGCGCCTGGTGCTGGTACGCACCGGCGGGGAAAGTGATCACCAAAGTCCGTTTCCGCTGGCGCTACAATGCCGATCCCCGGCAGTTCCGGGCCTGCGTCTTTGCCGGCCAGCGCCAGGACTGGGGGTTGCACGGCAACCGCGTCCTGTGGACGGCTGACCAGGGGCGCGGAGTCTTCTCCGCACCCCAGGAACTGACCTTCCCGGCGGGCGAGCGGATGACGGGAATCGGCCTGGGCTTTGACGCGGCGCCGGGCCCCATCTACCGGGATTGGCTGGCGGAGTTCGCGGACGTGGTGATCGAGACCGCGCCGGTGCCGCCGCCGGCCCCGCTCCCGGGAGCCGTGACCATTCGCGACGGGCATCTCTGGCGGGACGGCCAGCGCCTCCGCCTGTGGGGGGTGAATTTCTGTGCCTCGGTCAAGCAGAGCTATCGCGATCTGCCCCTCTGTTTCGACCGTCTGGTTGATGCCGGATTTAACGGCGTCCGCATCAACCTGTTCTGGGGCAATTTCATTGACCCAAAGGCGGACAATACGTACACCGTGCCGGTCCCGGTCAAAGGCGACGGTTCGCAGTTGGACCTGCTGGACTATTGCGTGTACCTGGCCCGCCAGCGGGGCATGGTCTTCTGGTTCTCCTTCGACCGGCGCGAGTTCAAGCCGGCGGACTATGACCTGCTGCCCGACGACGGCACCCGTGACGAGTGGAACAACCTGATCAAGGAAGACGGCGCCTACTCGCTGGTCTATCTGGACCGCCGGGCCGAAAAGGTGTTTGAGGCGTTTGCCCGCAACGTGCTGGGGCATGTGAATCCTTATACCGGTCTGCGGTATGCCGATGACCCGGCCATCGCCTTGTACGAGGTTTTCAACGAGAACGGCTTTGTCGACGGCCTGGTCAACACCGGTTACAAAGACAAGCCGGTCATGGCCCGCCGGGTGCAACAGCGCTGGAACGAATGGCTGACGGCGCGCTACGGCACGGATGACCGGCTGTGTGCCGCCTGGGGCGCGCTGGCCGCCGGCGAGAGCCTGACGGCGGGCACGGTGGCGTTTGCCCCCGTCAAGAATGGCGTGGCGGGGTATGCCGCCGGTTACCAGTTGGTTTTCAAGGAACCGGGCAGGGCGGGACCGGTGGCGAATTATCCGGCCCGCCGCGGCGAAGATGTCGTGCGTTTCGCCTGCGACCTGTCGCGGGGGCACACCCAGCGCTTCACCCAGGCGGCGCGCCGGGTGGGGGGGAGGCCGGGAGTCGGCATTCGTGTCGCCCCGATCACGCCGACCGGCGTTTTCAACGGCAGCCTGCCGGCCAATTACGCCGGGGCGGGCGGCGATTTTGTCTCCATGGGGATGTACGGCTTTGCCTGTCGCCCGTGGGAAGTGGACCGCAAGAATCCGCTGTTCCCGTTTCTGGCGCGGGTGAACGAACCGCCGATGATGGAACAGCCGTTGGACGTCATGCGCCCGGAAGACAAGCCGTTCCTGTTCTATGAAGTCAACGACTACCGGCCCAATCCCTACACCGTTGAATTTCCGCTGCGGATGGCGCTCGCGATGGCGTTGCAGGATGGTGACGGCGTGTTCTGGTTCAATTGGGACGATGTCGGCTATCTGCCGCCGCTGAGCAGTGACCGCGTCTACGCCGAAAGCCGCCTGCCGATGCCCGATGCCAATTATCCCAATGCCGGTCTGCTGATGGCCAATGACGAAGTGGCACTGGCCGCCATCAAATCCGCGGGAACGCTGTTCCGGGGCGGCGCGGTGGCGCCTGCTCCCCGGCCCCTGCCGGTGGTGCTGGGCGGCGACCGCCTGTTCAACCCGAAGGACACCGTTTTGGGCGACTTGGAGGGGGCGATCCGCCAGCACGCCTGGCGGGAAGGCACCCGCATCCGCTACCTGCCCGACGGCCCCAGCGAATTGCCCGATGCGCGGTGGAATTCATCGGCGGAACGCGTGATTGACCAGGGGCTGGGGGTGCGGTTCGACTGGGGGGCGCCGCCTGGCGGTTTCATCTCGGTGGACGTGCCGGCGGCACGGGTCTATGCCGGCTTCACCGGCGGCGCCACGGTGCGGATCGGGGACCTGCAGGTGGAAGGGCTCAACCGGCCGTTTGTCTACCTGGCCTTGGTCGCCGAGGACGGCCGGCCCCTGGCGCAGTCCAAGTCGATCCTGGCCACCCTGGTGGCGCGGAGCACCAACACGGGATTTCATTTGGACGTGTCCAAAATGAAAAAACCGTGGGCGGAAGGGCTGGCCCAGGCCGTGGTCAATCCCGGCCATGCCCCAATCGTGGTCGACCGCGTGGCCGCCCGGGTGACGGCGCCGTGGCTGACTGGACTGACCTGCCGAAAATACGATTTCTCCCGGCAGCTCTTTGCCCAAGGCCCGGTCGGCAGTGCCTTCGTGGTCACCGCGGCCGAGCCCCTGTTCTACGCACGGCTAACGCGGCCCTGAGCCGTGACGCGTGAAACGTAACGCGTCATTTGGACTCGGTTTTTCCGAGCCGGGAACGTAGCGACCGCCGGGAGCGTGAGTGACCGGTCAACGGCGTGGACGCTTGGTACGCTTGGGTACGGGTGAATTGAGATGTCTCGCCCGCCGCCGCCGCATTCCGAAAGCAGGCTGCTTGCCCTTGGCGTGCCGTAGATACGCCGCGTACCTGACAGCACGCGAAACTGGGGGGGGGCAACAGGAGCTGAAGCCCCTGTCTATTCCCGCCCCGTCCCGCTGGGACGGGAAAACCGCACCCCTGTGAGTTAGGTCAAATTCCGAAGTCTGGCGCGGGAAGCTCCAGCCACTTTGGCGGTCCTGGCTTGTCTTCGCATTCACGGCGCCGCAAAAGAAGCTCATCGTCGCCATTTGTGTTTTTTGGAAATCGACTTATAGTGCTTGTCATAACGATTGTATTAATTATTCATAGCGATTGTATTTTATAATTTTAGGTCGTTGTGGGGTGGCGCTTTCACCGCCCGGCGACCTTGGGGAAAGATGGATGATGCGCCGCTTTTGGGGATTTATTTTGGGATGCGGGGTGGCTGTCACGGCGGCGGAAACGAGGGCGCCGGCGGCGCCTCCTGTTGTTGCGGCCGCGGAGATTACCATTCGGGCCGGTCACACGGTGGGCTCGGTCAATCCGCTGGTCTTCGGGCACAATTTGGAGGCGGCGGATTCTCGCGGCATCTTTGAGCCGTTGAACGGCGATCTTCGCCGGCAGGACGCCAGCCTCCGTTACGGCCAGGGATTTTGGGATCCGAAACGCCGGGCCAGCTTTTCCGCCGTGCAGGAGCAGATGCGGAAGCTCCGGCTGAGCATGCTGCGTTATCCCGGCGGCTGCCTGGCACATAATTTCGATTGGCGGAAGACGGTGGGGCCGCCGGCTGGGCGCCCGGACTGGCCGTTCGGCCTGGATGAATATCTTCGGGTGTGCCGCGAACTCCAGGCCGAGCCGATGATCACGGTCACCGATTATGCGTTGCCGGCGGCGGAGCTGCCGCGGCACGCGGCGGAACTGGTGGAATATCTCAATGCGCCGGCGACCCCGGAGCATCCCTGGGCCATGAAGCGCATGGCCTGGGGGCATGCTGAACCTTATGGCGTCAAATGGTTTGAGTTGGGCAATGAAAGCTATCACGGCAATCACGACGTGGTTCCGGGGCGGCGTTTCACGCCCGGGGCGTACGCGGCCTACGCCACGGCCGTAGCGGCGGCCATGCGCGCCGTTGACCCGTCCATCAAACTGGGCATTGTGGGGTACGAACCGGCGTGGGACCGGGTGGTCTTCCGGGAGGCGGGGCCGGTCGCGGACTTTGTCATCATCCATCTCTACGGGCCGCCGATGTTTGACGGCATCGACATCGCCCAGAACATTCAAGTGACGATGAGTCATGATTCACGCACGCAGGCGTCCCTTGACGCATGGCATCGGATGATCCGGGAGGCTTGCGGACGGGATCTGCCCTTGGCGGTGACCGAATACAATGTTGGTCCCAATCACAATTGGCGGTACACGTTTTTGGCCGGCCTGGCCAATGCCGACCTCATGCGGCTGTTTCTGGAACCGCGGAACCGCATTGGTGCGGCCAATTACTGGCAGATCCTGAACGGGTACTGGGGGATTGCCGGGACCGCATTCGGCGACCGGGTGGTGTCGCGCTCGGCGCCGCTCACGTTTTTTGAGACTTGGGCGCGGTATTGCGGCAGCACCGTGGTGGAAACCGTGGTGCGGGCACCGGTGGTCACCATCCCGGACATTGGCGGCTGGGGGGCTTCCATGGGCACGGCGTCCCTGCCGCAGCGGACGTTGCCGGGAACGCTGGACCTGGGGGCGTTCACCCTGAAGGAATTTGAACGGGCCGGCGTCTCCGCCACGATTCCGGACAAGGATGCCTTGACCGTCACCTTCAACCAGTGCGATCAGCAGATGTATGCCAGCTTTGCCGTGGTCCACCGGCCGTCCAGCCGGCCGCCGGGGCAGGTGCTGTTACTGAAAGTGAGTTTTGAGGCGCGGGTTACCCCGGCCGCTGGCCAGCCGGTGGCGGCGGTGATGGGGTTGGGGTTGTGTGATCTGCGGGGGTGGGAAGCCACCAAGTCCGCCATGGCCGTCTCCGTCTCCTCAGACGCCCGGCAGTGGCAGACCTATGAAGGCTTTTACGGCGGCGGGACGGACTGCCCCGGGGTTTCCGTGCTGGCCAGGTTGGAAAACATCAGTGGGAAGTTTTCCGGGACGGTCGAGTATCGGAACATCAAGCTGCAGTTTTATCAGCCGTCTTCGCATCCCGCATTTCCAGGCGTCACGGCCTTGGCAACCGTCTCAGAGGACGGCAAAAAAATGTACTTGGTGGCGTTCAACAAGGATTTCCGGGCGGCGCAGGCCACTCGGATCGTGATCGAGGGATTTAAGACGCGTGGTGGAACCGGTCTTGAACTGTATCGGAAGGATGTCACCGAAACGACGTTTTTCACCGGAACCCCCGTGGCCATGAAGGTGGTGGATGGCGTGGCCGTTCACACTCTGCCGCCGCATTCGATGACGGCCTTTGAGTTGGTGGCTGAATAACCGGTTTTACCAGGAGGTTGTGATGACGGTCGGCATCAAGGAAATCAGCGAACGGGTGGGGGTGTCGGTCTCCTCGGTCAGCCACATCCTGTCCGGCCGCGGCGATCGCTATGCCGCCAAGACCCGGGCTGCCGTGCTGGCCGGCGCCAAAGAACTGGGATATGTCCCCAATGCCACCGCCCGTGCCCTGGTGACCGGACGGACCAACCGCATCGCCTTCTGGGTGCCGGACTTGGCCGGCCGCTTCTTCCATGAACAGATGTGCCGCTTCCACCGCCTGCTCCGCCATGACCATTACGAGATGATCACGGGGGAGTTCGACTGGCACATGTCCGATCCGAGCCGGTCGGTGGGGTTCACCCGGATGGATGTGGACGGAGTTCTGATGTATGGCGGGGGGGTGGGCAAATTGCGTGAGACCGTGGAACGGAATTTTCCGGCAAAAGCGCCGATGGTCAACCTGGGACAGCAAGGTGAGGGCCACCTGGATTTCGTCAAGCTTGACCTGCGTCACGCCGCTTATGACGCGATGCAGTACCTGATTCAAGCCGGGCGGCGGCGGATCGCACATCTACATATCGAAATGGATGAGCGGTATCAGGCGTATTTGGACGTCTTGCAGAAGGCGGGGCTACAGCCGGAACTGATCCCCTGTCGGCGATGGGCGAAAGCGGATGTGCTGGAAACGGTCAAGACGCATGTATGTGCGCAGGGGTGTCCGGAGGCGATCTTCTGCTGGAATGACGAGGCCGCCATGGCCGCGTTGCGCGGCTTGCGGGAATTGGGCCGGCGGGTTCCCGAGGATGTGTGGCTGGTGGGGTGTGACGGGATTGACGATCTCAACTATCTCGACGCCCCCATCAGCACCATCATGGTGCCCATGGAAAAAGTCTGCGCGACGGCCTGGAAGTTCCTGCGGAACCGGATGCGCGGCCCCGAACTCGGGCAACAGGTGGCCGAATGGGAGGCCACTTTTGTCAAGAGGTAATGACGAAAGGAGGGAATGCATTGTAAGTCGGTTTTGGTTAAGCGTTGGCGGCTGAAAAGCAGCCGTCGGAAGTTGCGGAACGTGACATCGGGATGGTATTGTCGGAAGGTTTCCGATAACCCGAAACGGATCGAATGGGGTTGATTTCAGGAGTGTGACAAATGAAAACGTTACTAAGTTTGGCGATGATTCTAACGCTGACGGTTCAACTGTGCGCCGCTCCGATTTTTCAAGAAGATTTTTCTGGCGGTGTCATCGGCAATTCGGTCACCTCGCTTGGCTGGGTATCAACGGGTGCGGGTGATGGCAATAACATCAAGATTGGCAGCTCCCCGGGGATTGGTTCCGGGCAATCCGCTAATTTTATGGACGTGAGTTCTGCGTGGGGCGCTATCGTTAGCAAAACGTTCGCCTATACGCCAGCCGCCAATGATACATATACGTTTACCGTAACGCTTGATGCTCCCGGACTTGTCGGAGAGTATGCGAATGCTAAGCTATCGAAGTCTGGTTCATCAAGTGCCGCATACGTCGATCTTGGCTACAATGATATATGGCTGCGAGTAGATAATGACAGTGGTAGCCCCTTGTATGCTTACAATGCCAAAGCGGCCTTTGGCGATTCACAGCCGACGACCCCAATCGATGTAAAATTTGAACTCTCGAACACGGCGATCAAAGTTGCGGTTCGCAACTACGGTGACAGTACGTGGATTGATGCCGGTTCGAATCCGCTTAGCGGCGGAATCTCGTTGACCGGTTTCGATACGGTATCCTTTCTTGGACATGGTGGCTATGCCGGCACTGTCAACTCGATTCTATTGACGGTACCGGAGCCGTCGGCGATCGCATTACTGGTTGCCGGCCTGATCGGTTGGTCAGCCACTTCCCGACGGAAACGCGCCACGAGAACGGCTTAACTGCGACCAGGCACCCCATCGATCCTATCCGCGCGGTTCTGAAAAGCGCGGAAACGAGAGGGGACAGCCGCTTAAGGGACGGTTGTTCCCTTTCTCGCGCCCCAATCGATCTTTTGTGTTTTATATAATTAATATGCAATTATTTACGGCAAAGAGGAGATTAATAATGAAGGTTGGAAAATCACCAGGCGGCGTCATGGCGATAGGGATCGTGGGGTTTGGCTTGTGCGGTATTTTGCTGGCCGGGCACGATGTTCATGGCGCATCAGGTACGGGTGCCGAATGGCAAGTGGAGGTCGTTGGTTATGGCGAGCGTGTCATTTACCATTCTCCAGAAACTCCCGGTTTTACGGAATGGGCGTCCCTGTGGCAATTGCCGGATGGCCGGCTCCGCTGTAGTTTTTTACAGCTTACCGGTCCGCTTAAGAAGCCCCTTGCGTCCTTTCCCCTCCTCGAATCAAACGACAATGGCGGTACTTGGAATCGCGTGGATGTCAACCAAATCCTCGTAGATTGTGTGCCCGCAACTGATTCGGGACCAGGCTATTGGTCTCCTTCAAAAATCGCCCCTTGGTTTAGCCATGGTGTTGGCATGGCGGTATTGGCGGATGGAACATTAATTAAAACGGGCTGGCCGCCCTGGGGGAGACCCAGCGATGAGTCCGGATATGTCGAGCGCTCCGAAGATGGCGGAAAGACCTGGGGCGGGAAAATATTCTTCCTGCCAAAAGAAGAGTACCAAACGTGGCCGACGATCATACATCCCCTCCGCGACGGCCGGCTGGTTCTCATGGCCGGCTGTTGGAAACGGGGCGATAACGCTCTTACCCCTTATGGGAAATGGGGTAATATGACCAAGATGATGTTCATCTCCGCAGACAAGGGAAAGACATGGAGCAAACCGATTATCCTTATGCCAACCCATGAGGGCAGTTGCGAAGAGAGCGATTTTTGTGAGCTGCCCAACGGTGACCTGTTCTGGATACACCGCGCGGAGCATTTTCCGGATCACCCGACTACGGTATCCCCGTTTGCCGCAATGATGGGCTTGTCCGATCCTCCAAAGTCCTATTGGTACAGTGATCGCATGCAAGGTATCACACATAAGAAAGGAGAAACATTCATCCCCGGAAGATGCGAACCTGCCGCGTTGCCACATGCCAGTCGTCCAAACCTCATCTACACACAGGAAGGTATTATCCTGTATTTTACCAATGGCGGATCGTATTGGACGGCAAACCTTGGAAAGACCTGGAGCAAACTGAATATCCCAAGTCCGGCTTACAATCCCGTCGGCATGCAAATGAAGAATGGTACAATCATCATCATGGGGCATAATGGTCACGATGCCCCCTATGGTTCAATTAATTCACCGATTAAACAGCAAACGTTTCGCTTGAAGGTGACCGCGCCAGCCGACATCGCTGCCGGAAAATAAAAGGCGATGGCGATTTTTCGGTAAAAACCTTACTGGGGTGCACTGTTTCGCTAAAAATAGCGGGGCACCGGCGCGCCATTATTCTTTCAACACATGATATCATATTGATTAATAAATAATTGGAGACGGTTGTGTCTATAACACAAGTTGCAAATAGACTGGTCGGACGGGAAAAATCCTGCCTGTCCGGCGAACGTCGAGTGATTGATTACGGGTTCAATTATGTGCCCACGGTCGGGCTGGTAGAACATTTTGGCCCGTACTGGGTGGAGAGCCGGTGTTCATTCGAGCAGATGAAATGCGATATTCTCGCCATGCGTGCTCTCAATTCGCGATTCATCCGCTTTCATATGATACCTGCTAACTCCGAGCGAGACAGCATGCCAGGCATTGATCCTGCGGCGTTTCAACGAACGTTGAAAAAAGCCGTTATATACGCCCATGGAATAGGTCTACGCATACACATGGACATCTATTCGCAAGATATACTTAACATCAGTGAGGAAGAAGTACGCGCTTTCGTTAAAGAGTATAATGGACTTGCGAGCAGTTATCAAATAGGAAACGAACCGTATTTTTCATGGACATCTTCTGATAAATATTACCCGCATGTTCAGCGCCTTATTGCCTCGGGCAAAGAGGCTGATCCATCATCGAAGTGGTCGATTGATATCTTTGCCCACGATCTTACAACGGTGAGGATGTCTTTTCCTGATCTCTATCGAATGCTCGACATGACATTAATTCATTATTATGCCATGAGTGATCACCGCGGGTGGGCTCCAGTGTATATCGAACAGCTGGTGGATTATTGCGGCGGACGCAATAACCGATTTAAGGAGCTTAAGGATGACCGGTTTATCGGGATCAAATGGTATGTGGGAGAATACGGCCAATTCGACAAGGAAACATGGCTTACAGAGACAACGGGCGCCGGTTTCCATCGGTATGCCGGCCAGACATCCGAAGAGGTTAAGGCACGCAACTGGGAGGACGTGTGCGCCGCCCTGTCGGAGCGCACAACGGTCACAACGGTAGGGCATCACTGTTTCCGGGACAAGATGAGTTGGCGGGAGTTCGGCACTTCTCAATGCGGGGTGGTATACGTTGATGGCACACCCAAACCTCTGGCGCTGGCATTCCGGGATATGGCGCGTCAGTCGCTTCCAGATACGGATCTAGCAAAATGGCTGGACTTGTCGTTGACTCTAAGCGCTCAAGGATTGCTTGTTGATATAGAGAGCGGGTTCCATCAGGAAATTTGCGGGGAGTTATCTTTTGAGGGGATCGGTTCTTTGCGGGCCAAGAGCGATTCAATCAAACTTAGCATACCTGGACAAGGACGCGTGCGGCGGGAAATACCTCTAGCTCATGCCGCCGTCCAGAAGTATGCGGTGTCGCAGGTATTCTGTTTGTTCCGCGCCGGGGAATGGATATCGGAATACAATACCGTGGCGGGATGGGCCAGCCTGAAGAGAGAACAGCCGTTCACGGTCGATACCGACGTGGAACCTCTGGCCGGTGTGCGATATGTAGGCGGGGTAGAAACGGTTGCCAGATTTTTTGAGCGGTTCCCCGCCCCAAGCATTATCACCGGTGGTCTCATCGGATTCGACGCGGAAATGTCTTACCGGTTGAAGAGTGTCATTCAAGCGAGAAGCGGTGAAGTAGTGGATACGGTGGCGACGCTCAACGCGGCGCCCGTACTGGACCGGCCGCTCATCATCATTGGCAATCCTCAGCGCAACTATTATGCACGTTTGGTCGAGTCGCTGGCGCCAGACATTTGCCGGGTATCGGCGGAAAACAAAAGTTTTGTCGCCGTGATCGAAAAACCGTTTGATGCCCAACAATGGTCATCGGAAGTGGCGTATTCCATCGGTTACGCGTACTCGCCATCCTGCATCTATGTCGGGGGTATAGACGAGATAAATATTCAGCGAGCGGTGTACGATCTTGTACGCCGGTTATGGCTGGATAAATCCATGCGGGTGAACGATGTATTGCTCGGCGAGAATCCCGTCTCCAGCGGTAGCCCGGCGCGGTTTCGCGTAACGCTGGATCCCGGTCCTTACCGTGTCACCATTGGTCTCGGCGGGGCCGGCGCATCGCATCTGACCTTTTTTTCAATCAACAGTGTAGAAATCGGCAACTGCAAGACTGACGGTTCTGTTCAGATGGTTACGTATTATCCTGAGGCCGAAAATGGCGGTATAACCATTGGGTTCCATTCGAAACCCGGAACAACATGGGCGGTGGCGAGCCTGGAGATCGCGCATGCGGGTCTGTTGGCAGAATATCGCAACTTCAGATTTTCCGGTCAGACCGGTGAGGACGAAGTGTTCCAGAAAACCGGGCTGGTTACACCGGAGACAAAGTACAGTCCGGAACGCGGATACGGTTGGCTCTAGTCGTGGCCTGTCAGTCTCACTGGATGCTATTCAGCAGAGTGTTTTTAAGGTAAAACCGATGCTCCATTTCAAGTCTATGGCAAGTGGCCTCTTGTTGTTGACCGCCGGTGTCTGGGCGGATGACGACGGAGTTTTGTTCTATGCGGGATTTGATGGAACCGCGACGGCGGTGGCGCGGGGTGACGGCACGGCCCAAGGGCACGAGGGTGGTCCGAGATTTCAGCCGGGCAAGCGGGGGCAGGCCTTGCTGTCCGGTGACGGGGATGGCTACGTGAGTTATGCCGTGGCTCGGAACCTGCTTGCTGATCGCGGCACCATTGAATTCTGGGTGAGCCCGCAAGATTGGTTTGGCGCCGATGAGATGTTCCACCTCTTTTTTGAAGCCGCCGAACCGGGGTGGCTGATGATATACAAGCATCTTGTGCCGGGTAACGGATTCTTTCTCCTTAGCGGCGATCACAAGGTTCTTACCACGGCGAGCCAGGATATTTCCGCTTGGCGCCCGGGCGAATGGCATCATCTGGCGGTGACGTGGGAACCGCGGGAGATGGTCTTTTATCTGGACGGAAAGCCATCGGGCCAGGGGAGGCGTCCGTCGATTCCTGCCGGGCTTGCGGGGCGCTTCTTGATTGGCGACCGTCCATGGACCAGTGTGCGCCAGGCGCGATCACGGCTGGATGAGCTGTACATCTATGACCGCCCGTTGTCGGCAAAAGAAGTCGCATGGGCCTATCAGCAGGCGATGGTGCGTCCGGTGGGCAAGGACGTGCCGGAGGGGCTTACACCGGTTCGCATGGAGATAAAACCGTTTCCTTCCCAAGGTAAAATCGCGGTTGAATTGACCGCCCCTTCGCGGCGTCGCGAGGAATGTTACCGTGGCACGGTTCGACTGGAACCCGCCGCGGGGACAACCCCCGTAGCGGTTGCCGTCAGCGGCGGAAAGAGCGAACAAGCGATCATTCCGTTCAAAGAACTGCCACGCGGTGACTATCGGGTGGAAGCACGGCTGACGGGTGAGCAAGGTACAGAACTGGCGCCCGTGGTCGAGACGCTGATGTCGCCAGGGCCCACGGTATGGCGAGGGAACGGGATTGGCATTCCGAAAACACCGCCGCCACCGTGGACCCCGCTCAACGTCACCCAATCCCCTGGAGGTTCCGTCACCATTGCTTGCTGGGGACGATCCTATGAGATTGGCGCCGGGGGCTTCCCGTCGCAGATAACCTCCGCCAATGCCGCCCTTTTGGCAGCGCCAATCAACTTGCAGATGAGTGTTGCTGGCAAGCCGGTACGCTGGCACGCCACGGCCATGTCGGTGGAGGAACATAATCCGGTGCAGGTTCGGCTGAAAGGTTCGGCGGTTAGTGAGGGGGGCACACTGCAGTGGATCTGCACGGCGGAATTTGATGGCACCTTGCGCTATGACATGACCTTGCAACCGGTGCCCGGCGTTCGCGCCGACACGATGGCGCTGCGCATTCCGGTGCGGCCGTCCCGCTCCACCTTGCACTATCTCTTCCTTGACATTGAACACACGCGTCGTGGTGCGACGCCAGCGGGGCAGGGCGTTGTCTACAAAGCCAATTGGGCCGCGGAATGGTGGCTTGGTGACGAAGACCGAGGCTTGGCCGGCTTTTGTGAATCCGATGAAGCATGGGATCGTGTGAATCGTGACGATGGCTTTCGCCTCGAGCGCACGCCGCAATCGGTGGACGCGGTTTGGTCGTTCAACAATCAGCCACGCCAACTGGACAAGCCTTGGACATTCACTTTCGGCCTGCAGGCAACTCCCGTGAAGGATATCACGGGTTGGCGCAAATGGCGGCTTACGACTGAATCAATTACCGGGAACGCGGGTGCCAATCTTAACATTTTGTGGGCCTTGCCTGAATACATGCCGTACTTCGGCTATCCACAGGCCAAGGATTCCAAGACGTACGCGGCGTTGGTCAACGAGTATCATGCGAAGGGAATCAAGGTAATTCCTTATTCAAACATCATGGGCATTTCCTCACAAGCGCCGGAATGGTCGTGGTACCGGGAGGAGTGGCGGAATGGCGCCGTGGACAGTTCATCACAAGATGTGTTGTCTTTCCAGAAGGCTCCGTTCATGGGGAGCTCTCCCGCATCGGTTTGGATGGGGTGCTCACCATCCCCGGCATGGATTGACTTCATGGTTTGGGCAAATGCCCGCTATGTCCGGGGCATGGATCTGGATGGACTTTATCATGATTACACGGGAGCGGTTTATCCTTCCAACAACTCGCTCAGCGGATGCGGGTACTGGCGGGACGGTCAACTACGGCCGACCTATCCGATTTTCGCCACTCGTGAACTCTACAAACGCATTTACACCATGCTGAAGGAGTATGGCAGGGAGAAAGGCAAGGAAATGCATATGATGGGGCATATGTCTAGTTTTATGATCATCCCTGTTGTTGGTTTTTGCGATTCCGCCCTGGGTGGTGAAAACCTGAGATTCATCAGTCCGCCGTTGAAAGACAACTACCTTGACGTTGTTTCGTTGGATCAGCTCCGCGCCGAGTTTATGGGACGAAACTGGGGCGTGATGCCGTTTCTGTTGCCCGAGTTTACGGGCGACAATGTCAATAAACCGGAACCCACGCAACATCTGATGGGATTGGCGTTGCTCCACGATTTCGCCATTTGGCCCAATAAGTGGTATTGCAATAATGGCGAGACGGAACGCATTTTCCGGGCTCTTGACGCGTTCGGCCTGGTGGATGCGCAACTGTTACCGTACTGGAATAACCACGAGATTGTCGGCGGGCAAACGGATCAAGTAAAAGCGAGCGTTTATCGCAAACCCCAAGGCGGGTCACTCCTCTGCGTGGTCAACCTGACGCGCCAGCGACAATCAGCCGCGTTGTCAGTCGACTGGAATGGCTTGAAGTCGGCGGAAAAGTTGACGGTGGTGGATGCGCTTTCCAAGACGCCAATAACGATCAATGGAAAATCGGTTGTCGTGGATCTTGCGCCGTTGAATTTCAGGTTGTTATGGGTGAAATAACTTAATTTTGCTTGGATAAATCTCCGCGCATGAAAGTCTACAACCTTAATCCCGGCGATCTCATGGTGGTCGTCCTTTATTTCATCGGAATGCTGGCGGTTGGCACCTACTGCCGCCGCCGTCAGAAATCAACGAAGGAATATTTTCTCGCCAGTGGTTCGATGGGATGGCTGACCATCGGTATTTCCATCGTTGCCACCTTGATCAGCACCGTCAGTTATCTGGCGGTGCCAGGTGAAATCATCGCCAACGGTCCGTGCCTATTGTTCAGTTTCTTGGCCTACCCGATCGCTTATGTCATCATCGCCCGTGTCATCATCCCGTTTTACCTCAGCCTGAAGATTACCAGCGCCTACGAGTATCTGGAACTCCGTTTCGGCCTCTCTGTCCGGCTGCTCGGGGCCTCCCTGTTCATCGTTATTCGCCTGGTCTGGATGGGGCTGGTTTTGTTCACCTGCTCCATGGTGATGGTCACGATTGCGGGCACCCCCCTGATCCCCACCATTATCCTGTTGGGCGTGGTGACAACGCTCTACAGCGGGTTTGGCGGGATTCGTGCGATCATCATTACCGATGTCATTCAGTTCGCCATCTTGTTTGGTGGCGCGGTCGTCACGTTGGGGTTGATCGCGTCGCGCCTGGGAGGCGTCTCATTTCTTTCCAACGCCTTGCGCGCTACCGCGGCCTTTGATTATCCAGTGATCTCTTTTGATCCCACCGTACGGCTGTCCATTGTCGGGATGATCTTATGGGGACTGGCTTGGAATATCTGCACCTACGGTTCGGATCAAATTGTCATCCAACGTTACCTGACCGTGCGTGATCCGAAAACGGTGAAATTCAGCATCGCCGTCAATTTCATCGCCGATTTCCTGCTTTCTGTGGTATTGGCTTTGGTGGGGCTAAGTTTGTTGATTTTTTACCGCGAGAACGCCCAGTTGTTGCCCGTTGTCATCGCCAACGGCATCAAGCAGAATGGCGACAAGTTATTTTCTTATTTCATTTCGGACCAGCTGCCCGTGGGGATCTGTGGTTTGGTCATTGCGGCGTTGTTTGCGGCGGCCATGTCGAGCCTGTCATCGGGAATCAACTCCATCACGACTGTCGTGACCACGGATATGCGTCAGCGTTTCTTTCGCATGGCGGCAGCCGATGACCTGCGTTTTGCCCAATGGTTTTCCTTTCTCATCGGCGGCGTCAGCATCATTCTTGGTTGTTTCGTGAGCTTGATTGACGGGAACTTCATTGAGATCGCCAATAAGTCGTCATCCTGCTTCGTCGGCCCGCTCTTCGCCGTTTTTGCCTTAGGCGTGTTTTCGCGACGCGCCAACACGGCTGGCGTCTTCATCGGCGTGATCGCCGGGGTCGTGTCGGGTGTCCTGATCACCTACTGGGGGCAATGGTTTCAGACGAAGTCAATCTCCTTTGGCTGGTTGATCCCGTGCTCTTGTGCCGTCACGTTGACGGCTGGTTGGTTGGGTAGCCTTCTTGCCCAGCCGCCGTCATTCCAACAGTTGGACGAGTTAACTTACAAGCGAAAGGAAACCCAGACATGAAAGCGAATGTGTCGGTTGATGCCCGGCAAGGCTTTACCCTGATCGAACTGTTGGTGGTGATCGCCATCATCGCCATTCTGGCCGCGCTGCTCTTGCCGTCCCTCGGCGCCGCGCGCGACTCCGCCAAAGCCATTGCCTGCATGAGCAATCTTAAACAAATCGGCCTGGCGACCCAGTCCTATCTCGCGAATAGCAATGGCATGTTTCCGCCCGCCGGGAAAAAAGACGATGACATGGGAGGATACTGGAGAAATGTCATTCCCGTCGGACGATGTTGGCCATACAACCTAACTTATCTGGCCCAGGAGATTGCTTCCGCGGAGGGGCCATCGGGTATTGGCTCAAGGGTATTCATTTGTCCGGGTGACTCCGATGCCGGAGCCTTGTGGAGCAATTATGGATACAACGTCTGGTATCTGGGTGGTTGGAAATCCGCGGTAATGGAGTCTGATCTGGATTATGAATACATGGGCACTGCCAAAATGGTGGCCAATCCAACTCAAACCGTCTTGGTACTTGAACAAATTGCCGGTCTGGGATGGGGGCCTTATCCGCCAAGCATGGGGGCAAGACCATGGCTGTCATGGATGCCAGTGGGCGGCCCGGAATCGATTGCGCGTTGGCGTCATCACGACGCCATGAATGTGCTCTTTGTGGATGGCCATGTGGAACGGCGCAAAATGACCGATGCGGACTTGAATGCCACCGATGATCGCCTTTGGGATTTGGAATAGTTTTATGATTAACCACTCAAGTGTTGCAGTTGATTTTTGTGCTTAAAACCGGGTTCATCGCGGTGTGACTTTATTTCATACGGGGGTAAGCGCCGTTGAAAAACGCCAGCGCCAACAGCTTGAACCCTTTCTTGTGCTTTCCGTCGCAATGATCATGCACCAACGAAACCCCCTCGATCCGGCGGCCGGCCTTCTCCAGCAACGTGTCATCCAGGATGAGCGCCGTGGGCAGGGCTCCAGCCGTGCCGTCACGCTGTTTGATTTTTTGGTTGAGAAGATACATCACTTTGCGCCAGTCGAAGATGGGATTGTTCATGAACCGGTGAATGGCGAACTTGGAAGCTGTCCGCGCCAGACAGGCGAACTGGCTTGCCAAAAACGCCCGCACCGTGGAATACATCAACGCCGGAACCACCGTCACCACCAGGAACAACAAGGCCACCGATGCCCCCCGGCGTTTCCGGGATCGTCCCCTTTGCGCCAAGGCGGAAAGCCCAAACGCCCTCTCCAGCAACGCCAGAAAGCCGTCCAGATCCCGCGAATGGCGCGCGTGAACCCCATTGATTTCCGATACCGTGTCCGCTATGTTTTTCCCCATAAGCCTTT
>Ga0265297_10003520_pt1 | contig 28016 bp, 26 predicted proteins | sample Munlanlwell13791_FD_192502 | JGI IMG/M metagenome (GOLD analysis project Ga0265297, IMG submission 192502) | Leachate microbial communities from a municipal landfill in Southern Ontario, Canada - Leachate well 137-91 | ecosystem: Engineered > Solid waste > Landfill > Unclassified | place...
CTCCCCAAACACGAATCATCCTCGGTGGGCCTGAAGCCGGATACCTTCCCCACCGGGTCAATTTCGATCACGCCGATTATATTATCAGCGGCGAAGGGGAAGTCGCCTTTTATGAGCTATGCCGCTCGCTTATAAAGAACAATCATCCCGAAGAACGCTTTATCCGTGCACCGCTGCCCGATCTTAAATCCATTACCCTCCCCTATAGTGCCTACAGTGATGAAGATGTGGCGCACCGGACCATCTATGTGGAAGCCGCACGCGGATGTCCTTTCGAATGTGAATTTTGCCTCTCTTCAATCGATGAAAAAGTGCGCAATTTTCCTCTAGACCTTTTGCTCGAAGAGTTTGAAACCCTTTGGGAGCGCGGCGTACGGAGCTTTAAATTTATCGACCGAACGTTTAATCTAAATATGACGTTCGCAAACCGGATTCTCGATTTCTTTCTTACGAAAGAGCCCCCTTATTTCGCCCATTTTGAAGTAATACCTGATCATTTTCCCGACATCCTTAAATCGAAGATCTCCCGTTTTCCTCCCGGATCGCTGCAACTCGAGATCGGTATTCAAACGCTTGATCCCGAAATCGCCAAAGGGATCAATCGGCCGTTGCGTCTTGAGAAAATATTTGAGAATCTGAAGTATCTGGAAACGCAAACTTCCGCGCACCTCCATCTCGACCTCATTGTTGGACTGCCCGGAGAGACGCTTGAAGGATTCGGAAAAAATCTTGATACCTTGTGTTCCCTGACCCACAGCGAAATACAGATCGGTATCTTGAAAAATCTCTCGGGCACCACCCTTTCCCGTCACGACCAGCTGCACGGAATGATCTACAGCGATACGCCGCCTTATGACATCCTCCAGAACAATCTTCTCAGTTTTATTCAGATCCAAAAGATGAAGCGGTTCGCACGCTTTTGGGATATCTATTATAACAGCGGGAATTTCGGCCGATCGGTACAGCTGCTATGGGAAGATGGGAAAGTATTCGAGGGGTTTTACCGCTTCAGCGAATGGATCTATACACAAACCCTCTCAACGTGGAAGATATCGCTGGATCGTCAGATCGCCCTTCTCTATGAGTATCTATCTCCCGATTATGATACGGCAATGCTTGAAAAGATACTGCTGGAGGATATTTCAAAAACGCCGGGGAGAAAGCTTTCCGCCAATCTCAAAAATATGTTATCCGAAAATCAGACGAAACATCACCACTCGATTACCCCCAAACGGCAAGCTAAACGTTCTTAATAGCGAAGAGAGGCAAAAGAGAGGAATATCTCTTTCACGATTTATTTTGCGGCATTTTCTTTAGCTTTTTTTGCTTCCCATAATCGGTTGGCTTCTCGGATGTTCCCGTATTTTGGGTTTTCACTGAAATATTTGCGGATAAATTCTTTATACGCAATCTGTTCCGGCGTCAATACCTCATCGGTTGACGTATCGGTCATTTCACTCTTCGGCGGTGTCAACGTAGAGATATAGTGAGCGACTTCTCTCATTTGAACATCGTTGAGCTTTGTTGCCTGGCCGTTCATCATGTTGCCGAATCCGTATTGATCGAGTTTTTTGCCTTTATAGGCTTTGAGCCGCTCGATAATCGTATCCTCTTTCCATCCCGCAATGACTGCACTGACTCCCAGAGATTTTTTTTCCGCATGTTCCCCATGGCATACCGCACACCGTTCAAATATTTGAGCACCGTCCGCTATTGCCAATGTCGCCGTACCCGCCAAAACCAAAATTGCCGATTTAATTTTCATACTTTTATTTTCTCCCGCTAAATTTTAAATAAAGTTCCGATCTATCAGAATGTATCTATTATATAGGATGCATCTTTAAAAAATATTATATCAAACTATTTTTTTTCTATATTTGTAACAACTTTGTGATATAATATTTTATAATAGTTACACATCGTAACTATGTGATATTGCTGTGATATTGGATTAAAAATAATTTGCTAAATACGAAAGGCAGCTGATATAATTTTTTGAAATAACAAAAAAGGAATCAACTAATGAAAAAAATTCTACTCGGGGTCTCTCTCTCAGCTGCTGTTCTTCTAGCATCCGACGGTGCTGCTATTTACGCTAAATGTGGTGCTTGTCACGGTAAAGACGGTAAAAATGCGGCTGTTTCAGGTATCGCTATCGGCGGCGAAGCGGCTGATGCCGTTGCTAAAAAGCTACACGGCTATAAAGACGGAAGCTTCGGCGGCGCTAAAAAAGCGATGATGACTCCGCAGGTTGCAAGCCTTTCTGATGATGATATCAAAGCGGTTTCTGAATACATCGCCGGCTTGAAATAATCTTCCGGACAAAAGAGAATTTTCTCTTTTGTCACCCTCCGAAACCTGCTCTCTTCTCTTTTTATCTCTACTATTTGTTTAATTATTGATGAAGTGTGTCACCGCGTAATTATTGCGGCAACTGTTGGATCTCAAAAGGGGGAAGTTCTTCCCATTTATGTTCATCAAGAACCGCTTTGGCGTCTTTTTTTCCATTAAGATATGCATTTTGCATAAGCGATTTTGCCTCTTCGGTGTTTTTCACACCCCCTTCCCCCGTCAAATACATCTGCCCCAGGTCATACTGGGCATCGGCGCAATCTTGCTGAGATGCTTTGCTCAGGTACTCTTTCGCTTTGGCCATGTCTTTATTGGTCCCTAATCCTGCACGATACATCTTTGCGACCTCGTGCTGCGCTTTGGGATAACCGCCGTCAGCCGTTTTTTTATACCAGTAAAAAGCTTCTTGATAATCTTGTTTAGTACCGTATCCGTTGTAATACATATCGGCGATATAAAGCTGAGCTTTCATATCCCCTTCCTCTGCCGACTTTTTAAACCAATAAAACGCTTTAGCAGGATCTTTTGCGATTCCGCGTCCGTCATAATACATATAGCCCAGATTGAACTGTGCTTTGTCATGCCCTTTGTTCGCCGCTTTTTCAAACCAATATCTTGCCTTTGCATAATCTTGTTTGGTCACGATCCCCTGATAATAGAGTCCGCCGAGTGCGAATTGTCCGTCCGCGTCTCCTGCATCCGCTTTTGCTTGTGCTGCCAGAACGGCCCTCTCTTTCATTTCCCCCACATGTATTTCTGCCGACATTGCCGCCGTACTTAACAGTGCCGTATTGATCAGGGCAATAGATAGAACTTTTTTCATGATATTTCCTTGAGGTAGTCTATTTTTCATTTTATATAAAAAAATATTAATAATTCTTTAATATTTCCTTAATGACGTGTTAATAGCCCTTTTTTGCATTTTTACGTATGAACTTTGTGATATTACTTCTTGTGGCACTTAACGCAAATTCCCATCGGACTTTCCCCCTCGATGAGCGAACGGATGTTTGAAGCATGGGGGTTATGGCAGCTGATACATTCGATCTCATGCCCCGGTCGGGATGGATCGGGCTTTCCGCGCGTCGGATGATTTCTGCTGCCGAACGTGTTAATAAAATGATTTCCGTCGCGTTTGTCGATATGGCAAGAGGTACAAAGCTCCCAGGCTTTCGCTTTAAGATAATACCGATTTTCAGAAGAGTGGGGATTATGACACCGCGTACACTGCTGTGCATCCACCGGCATATGGTGAAAACGTTTCTCCTCCCATGTCTCCTTCTCTTTTTGATGACAGGTGAGACAAACTTTCCCGATATGGCCGGGGAGTATGAATTTTGAGCCCTGCGAATCACTTTCCAACTTATTTTGAGTTTGATGACATGCGGTGCACAGCCAGTTTATCGCCGGTGCATGCCCCTGTCCTCTCGTCGTGAGTTTTTCATGACAAACAAAACAATTGGAATCGGAGGGATTTTCAAACGCAATCCCCTGTTGCCCGTTAACCCCCATCTTATGGCAGGGGATACATTTTTTTTCGTTAGCAAGAATATGAAAGCTGCTTTTCCCATACTTTTCCGGCGGATATTTATACATCTTCTCCGACACACTGTCATGATAGATAATGGCGGAAAGTATTCCTGCCGACCCGTCTTTCCCGATCCCTTTCACCGTAATCGTGTTTTCACCGGGAATCAATCGCATCGTTTTGCAATAGGTATCTCTCCCCTTTTGACGAAAAATTTCACTGCTTTGATTGGATTCGGCAGAGATCATAATTTTATCGACATGCGGGGAACTCAATGTCACGACGACGGACAGCGTTTCTTCGTGATAAATCGAATAATTGGGCGGAGAGATCAACTCCATTCCGGTCCGTTCGTCTTTCACAGCTCCAAAAAGAGCATACAGCGGAAACAGAAGCCCTGCCAGGATGAATAGACGTTTCATAATTTCCTCTTGATAATCATCGTATGTTTACATCCGGGTCTGCCGTATGTGTACGGGCCGTATCTAAAAAAAAATAATGATAGGATGCATGCGGATTGTGGCAACGGGTGCATGTTTCCGCTTCAGTACCCGGACATTTTGAATTCCCTCGCATCTGAGAGGAAAGCTTTTTATCGCCGTGACACTTCAGACACAATACGTTCGGCACTTCGCGCACGAACATGACGGTATCCGAAGCATGCGGATCGTGACACTTAACGCAACGCCCCGCGTCAACCGGAAGATGTTTGTATTTTTTAGCATCCCATCTTTGTTTGTTTTTATCATGACAGCGATAACAGGCGGATGCGACAGGGTCCGAAACACGATATTTTGGTTGTCCTGTCAACTTCTTGTTCTGATCCGCGGATTTTCCGCCATGGCAGCTGCTGCATAGCCAGTTGACCGCGGGAGCGTGGGCATATTTACCGGCCGTGATATTTTTATGGCACACATAACAATTCGATTCCTCCACATTCATAAAAGCGGTCCCGCCTCTTTCGTTTACACTCATATCGTGACAATCGGCACAAATCTTTTCGTTCTCATCGGTATGAAAAGAGTGTTCGCGATATGTAACGGGAGGATGGGTAAATCCTTTATCTATTTGTGACACGAAATAGAGCTCGCTTTTGACTTCATAAGCGAGTTTCTCCCCCTTATACCCCCATACTCTGATCCCGTTTTCGCCTAAACGGAGTTTCAGTGTCTTGGAACAGACATCATCACACTCTTTGGTCAATTCAAGCGGATATCGCTCATTGCTATCCGTAATGATCACAACCTTGCTGATATTCCGGTCATGCAGTTTGACGGTAATACTCGCATACGCTTCATGATAGATTTTTTTATCCACAGGATAAAGAATCTCTAATCCGGCCGCTGCGATACACGTAGAATCCAACAGCAGTGTTGCTGTGGCAGAAAAAAATAGATTACGGATCACGTTCTTCCTACTCATCCCGATTTTTGTCCGATCCCTTTTGGATTGACCCGATCGTACTCAAATTTCTTATGGCATGCAGGAGCACACGATCCTCCGTTAGGTGTATCAATAAACCGAAGCGGAAATTTTACGCTGTTAAAATCGGTATAGTCGCGGATCAGGTGTTTGTACTTGGATGCATGTTCATCGTGGCATGCCCGGCATGAACGCCCTTTTCGATCGTTGACGTGTAGATTATGAAGATTTACGTCACCGTCACGAAATTTTGTCAGTTCATCATCCGTCGTATACTGTTCTGTGATCTTTCTCTCTTTATGGCATTTAAAACAGAAAAAGTCTTTGTTTTCAAGGTTGGCATAAAAGTTTTTCGTAAACGATTTGCGAAGTATGCTGAAATTATCGGATCCGTGGGGATCATGACATCCGCTGCATCCCCCCTCTTTCCCTTCAGGATCACGGATCGGTTTATGCCAATTTGGATTCTCTTTGAGATGCTGAGAAATATTAAGAAGCATCCCTCCGTCTTCATCGGCTTTAAGTGATTTATTATGACATTCCAGACAGGTCTGTACCGGGTCTTTTTTCAGGATATTAGGATGATTGGATGCATGCGGATCATGGCACTCCAGGCATTTGTTCTTGCTGTTGTTTACCGCCCCGTGCTTGTAACGGACACTGTTGATCCATTTACGCATATCTTTGTGCTCTTTTAGCGAACTGTGGCAATCGAGACAAAATTCCAATCCGATCTCCCTTTTGAGCAGTGTCTTATAGTTGGAAGTGTGCGGATCATGGCACTCCAGACAGCTTTTTTCTGCCGGCTTATGTTTAAACTTCCCGTCCATATCGATAAATTTCGTCACATCCTTGGCACCGCTGCGTTTACCGTGGCATTTAAGACACGTATCATTGATCGAGTTCCCTTTGAGCATTTTAGGGGTATCGGATTGATGCGGATCGTGACATTTGGTACACTCGCCGTTCTTGACCGGTTTGTGGTCATACGCTTTGGTATATTTGGTTTTATGACACTCATAGCAGATCTCATGGATATTGTTTTTAACCAATGCTGCAGGGTTGTCCCCCTTGGGAACATGGCATATCTGACATGCCCCCATTTTAAACGGTTCGTGCATGTATTTTTTGAGTGGCTTGAACTTGGCCGGAAGATCTTTGAGATCGACCGGTTTTGCCACTGTCAGAGTTGTTTTTATATGGGTAGGACGTTCTTCATTACGGATCTCGTCTTTAGGGAGCTCGGTCGGTGCGGCAGATATATCCTTACTAATATTTTTCGCTTCCATATCACGGGCGATCTGCTCCACATCAAGCATTTCAAGCTCTTCGTCACTCACTTCCAAGGATTGTTCATCTCCCCCGTGTGAGAGATTGGATCCTATCTCTTTCATGATTCCTATAAATCGGCTAAATTTTTCTCCGGCATCCGCCTGATAAAGGGCAATTCCCCCTATCAGCAGCATGACTAGTATGATTACTTTTGCTCCGTACTTTTTTATCATTATCGCTTCTTTCTATTTCACCCTATCAGTGACGAATATGGTCCATATCCGGGAGAGTCGTCTCCGTATCAAATGTACCGGCTGGACAACGCATTTCGGTGACATCGTTACGCAGCAGTTTCTCTTTATCGGCATGATGCGGGCTATGACATTTATTGCAATCGATCGTATGGGCATTCTCTCGGATACCCCCGATGGGTTCATGACATTTGTAACACAACGCTGCAACGGTATGCGTTAAAATCGCTGCAGGCTTTGAACGGTTCGGAGCATGACACACGGCACATGCTCCCATTTTAAACGGTGGATGCGTATACGCTTTAAACGGTCTTAATGCTCTTGGGAGGCTATTTTCATCGACGACATTCGTCGACCCGGTATTGGCTTTGATATACGCAACATTCATCTGCTCTAACTCTCTTGTGTCTCCATGAGATGGGTGTATCAGATTTACGGCAATATTTTGACTGATCGCGGCAAAACGTTTTAGTTTCTCACCCGCTCCGGTCAAAATCGATCCGATAATCACACTCATGACGATAACGGCAACGACGATCTGTTTTTGTGTCGGTTTATACATCGTTCATCCTTCCCCTATCAATTTGACTCAGCCACGTCGGGAAGTTCTTCAGGAGCCTCCGGAAGATGTTTTTCAAGCTGATAATGCCCTACGTGTTTATGACAGTCAACACATCTTGCCAGCTCTTTCCCCTGCTCGCTTTGGACGATCAGTTTTTTAGCAAAATAGGCTTTGTGTGCCGTAAACGCTTTTTTATTCGGTCTGGTCCCCCGCAACAGGTTCTCATGGCAATGCAGACACCCCGAGTCATAGACCCAATTGCGGCGTTCATCGCGGCGTTCGTGCCAGTCGATTTGAGCGGTATCGTGCGTTGATTCAACCCATACATCCCATACCCCGGTGCGTGCTTTCTGTACCAGATACCCCAGTGTCGATTCATGCGGCAGATGACAATCGGCACATTTGGCCATTACACCGCTGTGTCCGTACCCGCCATGAACATCATTGCTGTAGGCTTCAGCCATCGGTTTCATCGAGTGGCAGGAAGAACAAAAATTGATTCCTGATGTCTCTTTGACAGCGACTACGGTAACAAAAGAGATAATAAGCCCAATTATCACTCCACTCGCTACCAATGCCGCCAATCCTCTCCACCCAAACCAGAAGTTTTTCATCTTTATTCCCCTCTCATTGATCCTATTTTTACGCTCCATAAAGACTCCTATCTTTAAAGATTTAAAGAATATAGTTAAACTATTTTTTTTATTGTTACATAATTAGTTTAAAAGAAGGTTAGAAACGGCTTATCAAAAGCCGATTAGGAAGATAATATTTTTTTATGTGATGGCAGTGTGATAAAGGGGAAAAAATAGGGGGGAGGCGGCTCCCCCTTTTATAACGGCTGAGGGTTTATCCCTCTGCCGTATTAGGGTTTTTCAGACTCCCCGAAACAGCATTGCGGTTTCGAGAAGCAAGTAGAATGAGAGCAATGACCGTAGCTACGGCATAATAAACCCACACCGGTACCGGTACCGGATCACCCGCTGCATACGAATGGAGCCCGGAGAGGTAATAGTTTACCCCGAAATAGGTCATGATAACCGAGCTGTAGGCAACGACCGAAGCGACGGTAAAGGAAAATACGGAGTTGAGTTTGGGGATAAAACGCAAATGGACGACTGCCGCATAGACAAGAATCGTCACCAAAGCCCAGGTCTCTTTCGGGTCCCAGCCCCAATAGCGTCCCCACGATTCGTTTGCCCAGACGCCGCCGAGGAAGTTTCCGACCGTTACGAGTGAGAGACCAATGATCATCGACATTTCGCTGATCCGCGTCGATTCGCGGATACTGATTATGACCTGCCGTCTGGTCTCATCGCTTTTAACCCGGTCTACCATGATAAATAACACCAACGAGATGAGCCCCAGAAGAGCGCTTAAGCCTAAAAAGCCGTAGCTCGAGGTGATCACCGAAACATGGATTGATAGCCAGTACGATTTCAATACCGGAACCAGATTCGTGATCTGCGGATCAAGCCAGTTGAGATGGGCTACAAACAAAGCGATGCCGGAGAGAATTCCCGTCGAAGCAACCGCAAATTCCGATTGCCGTGCGAACAGTATTCCCGCCAAAATGATCGTCCAGGCAATATAGATCATCGATTCATACCCGTCACTCCACGGCGCATGTCCCGAGATATACCATCGTAATCCGAGATTGGCGGTATGGGCGATAAACCCGACCACCAAAACGCCCAATACAATTTTCTGAGCCGTCGCGAGGTTCAACTGAGGCTTGAAAAGACGGGCGAAGATCAACCCCAACAGAATCAATCCCGCCAATAGATAGACCGGAATCAACCGTTCAAAAATAGAGACTTTATTATAGAACAGTTCGGCCCCAATCCGGAAGTCGGATGGGTAGATATCTGCCCCCTTCACTTTCTGAAAACCGAGGATCATTTTGATCGCATCGTTCGCCGTCGTCCAATTCCCTTTTTCAACCCCTTCGGTGATACCGATATAGTTTTGCTGAAGGATATGAGTGATGTTCTGTACATCTTCAGGTGGCAATGTTTTCATCGCATTTCCGGGACTGTACCACGTATGGGCCGGATCGCCTTCCATCGGGAAGATACGCATAAAATCACCCGAATAGACACTGTAAGCGATGTTGAGTTTCTCATCCAGCTTAATAAGCTCTTTATCCAATTCGTCCCGCTCTGCAGGGCGCTTCCGGATTGCCTCATCGACCGCTGTCCCGATTTTATACTGGCTGTTTTGATCCAATACATCGACAAAAGCGATGTAGTTTTTCTCTGCTGCGACCCCTAGCATCTCTTTGATTTTGGCATGCTTGACTTTGATCATCGCGATCTTTTGCCACAGCATCGGTTTGGAAGCCATCCCGAGGATGACCTGATTGTGCGAAAGGCCCATGACCGTGGTCTGGCCCGAAAGTTTGTTGACGATATCGATATCGATCGTATCCATCGGCTTGACCCGCCCGCCGGCGTCTTGAACCATTATCGATCCGAAGTTTTCGGCATAGTCGTAATCGATCTTTTTCACCGTCTCGATAACCGTGGCGAGATCCATCTGCTGGTCTTTTTCATACCCCGCATAGGCATGGGCAGGTTGCGCCGAAACAAGGAGGGCCATGATTCCGATAGCCGCTACGAACGAAGCGGCAGAGCGGTCATAGCGGGTACGAGCCAGTTTTCCGAAACGGCCGTTGGGATTGAAAAAATTTAAAAACAATCCCAATGCCAAAAGAGCATAACCGATATAGGTCGGAATCTTCCCGGGGTCGTGATTGACCGACAGGACAGTCCCCATCTCATCGCGGTCAAACGACGACTGAAAAAACTTATACCCGCCGTATTCGAGCGGATTGTTCATAAAGATATTGAAAGGCTCATTTTTCCCGGCAATAGGATCGATCAGGGTGACATGGCTCTCATACGACGAAGGGCTCATGGAACCGGGATATTTGTCCATCACGAAATCATCGAGTTTCAATGAAAACGGCATCTCGATCTGCTTGGAACCCCATTCCAATGCAATATCGGCATCTCCGAGATGAACGTTCTCCGTAAACCCTTTGAACCGCTTGCCTTGCCCCATCAATGCCACTTCGCGTTTTTGGCCGTCGTATTCGGCTTCGACCACAAGTGCGGAGAGTTCTTCCCCTTTCATTTTCATATCCATCTTCATCGAAGCGCGATATTCATCTTCGGGGATCACTTTGACCACTCCGTGAGAAAGGACCGATTTGGTCGCCATCTGGACACCGTTAATCGTATAGAGGCGTCGAGCGGCAAATTCATCCGTATTGCCTGCCGCCGCACTGCCCGTCTGCTGATCGTCCATCCGCATCCAGCTGACATCCTGATTCGAGACAAAGCTGAATTTTCCCTCTTTTTCGGAGATACTCAAATACGGACGCGTTTGATCGGGAGCCGTATCGAAATAGACGGCAAACGGCCCGATGTCCACAAACTCACCCTTGCTCAGAAAAAACTTTTCCGGTCCTCCGGGAGTAGGGATGACAAACATCACGACAGGTTTGCCCGAAGGGTCTTCGATCGCCGTTTTTGCCGCTTTTTTGATGAACTCTTTAAAGCGCACCGTCACCGCTTTGCCGCCGACATCGAGATGTTCGTTCAGATCCCCCTCTTTCAACCCGGCAGCGTAAATCATCTTTTCCGCATGATATTTTTTTCCGTCACGAAGAACATCGATCTGCAAAAAAGGATCGGACGAGAGCATCCGGTTTTCGGTATCTCCCTCACGGATGTGCATCACCCCCTCATACCCGGCATAGCGCGTGATACCGGCACCGAGCAGAATCAGCAAAAATGCGGCATGAAAGATAAAAGCCGGAAGCTTTTTGAGCGTATACATCCGGAAGCGGACGATATTGGCCACGATCCCGATCCCGAGCAGTATCTGAATCGCTTCAAACCACTTGGCTCCATACACCAGTCCCCACGACGTCTCCGCACCGTGGTCATTCTCTATAAACGTAGCGATCCCGCTTGCGGCAGCAAATACTACCAGCAGCGCTACCATAAACGGCATCGAGACCAAAAACGATCCGATTTTTTTCAGCTGATTCCCCATGAATCCCCTTTTGAAAATTTTAAATGGCAGGTTTATACCATTATCTAGGTAAACGGAAACTATAATCACTAAAAAATAGTAAAAAATTATAGTTCATGTGTTAAAAAAGTGATTCAAAAGCCTATGCGTCTATCTTTTAAAGGAGGGTTTGTTTTTCAGACAAAATCAAAGCATCATCAATTTTCCAGCTTTTACCTTGTTTAATAAACTTGTATTGTATCCTGTAAAAAACTCGTGTCCACGGCTGAGTCACTTCTTTTGTAACAATCTGAATATATCTATAATCCCATATTTCATCCGTTACAACTTCAGCCGTAGACTTGTTTATATCTATAGATTGAAATGTAATCTTTTTAATATGAGCATCCATAAAATAGTTATTTTCATGCCATGATTTAAACCAAATAAATAGTTTTCTTCCCCGTTTCTCGGTTACTATTGGTTTTAAATAATCAATATTATCTTTTTTAGATGCTTCGATAATCCCTTCACTGTACAGCTCTACCAACGCTTTAAGATGGACACGATCCATTTCGTTTGCTTGTACCGTACTCGCCATCCCAAATAAAGCGATTGAAAGCAACCAATTAATAATGTTTAACTTCATTAAGGAACCGTCTCATATCCCGTAATTGCACTCTTATGACATGTTCCACTCCCACCGCTTGCGCAATTGGATGTAGCAGGATAATAGGATGCATTGCTTCGCTTAAAGTCGAGAAGAGGATCTACGTTTTCAATTCTCTTATACTGTGTCAGCTTCAATGAATTACCACCATAATTATACGGTTCAGGAAAATTACTGTATCCCATAAGGCGTGACAAAGGTGACCCATGAGGAACAGCCACATGACAATTAACACACACAACATTTGTAAATCCAGCTCCACTTGATTTAAATTGATGAATTGGAACATCCTGAGTTGCATGACAATTTTGGCAAAATAGATCCGGATTAGCGGTCATTGCAGCATCTATATTCCATAAAGCACCGCCTGGAGCGACTGGCCAATATGTTCCGACTCCTTTTAACATATACGATTTATCTGAGCCGTGAGGCCCTTTCGGATCCGTACCGACTTCATTATCAGCTCCATGGCAATCAGAACAATACATAGTCTGATTACCGACATTCGTATTCCAAGGTGACTTCATCCGTGTTGCCTGAAGTGGTCCGACATGACGCCCGACAGCTGTAACCAAAGTACTCCTCCCTGACAAATCCCACATTTGGTTTGTTGTCATAACAACCGGATGGGCAGATCGATTGTACGGATTAAATTCCCATGCCTGATCGGTAGCATACACTCCTGTATGTTTCGATAAAAAATGGCTTGACAAACCATTGCTGGCGACTCCTAGTCCCCAATAAGAATGACATTTCATACAGATTTGATACTCTTTTTCTGAACTTTCAAGTGTTGTAAAACTTGTCGGTTGACTCCAACGTGATGACCATGAAGGCTCGACCCCTGTTACACCTGTCAGCGGTCCCGATGAAGAGACAAGATTGGAGGGAGACGCTGGGTAGTATGTGTTGATCGTATCGGACGGTGTTGCATGATTTCCGGCTTTTGCCTGATGGGGATTATGGCAGTCGGTACACTCGGCATGTTTGTTTGCCGCCCAGGTCACACCTGTCCCTCCGTCACTTGTTACCAGAAAGCCATAGAAAACATCCAAATTACTGTGATTCCCCTGCAGCGTGATATCGGTTACCGGATGGCTATAATTACGTCCAAGTACAGATTGGATATCTTTCGCTCCTCCTGTCCCATGGCACGGAACGGTTGACGTCGTGCCGCTTCCGGCACCCTGAAAACAGGTATTTTCCTCGACTTTCCGCAAGAGATACGGTTTCCCTTCTCCGTTATGCGGCTTATGACAATTGACACACCCCAGAGACTGGATGGTACTTCCGGTACCGTAAGTCGCATCGACTGTTGTGTCAGCAAAGACATTGGTTGCTGTTGCGTGGGCGCCCGCCGTCCAATTGGTCTTGTCGTGACAAGAGACACACGTCCCGTAGACATTGGCTCCGTGACTTCCACCGGCAGTGTATCGAAGAAATTTCCCATTTTCGATATGCGGATCATGACACGAAGAGCATTCAACATACTGTTTATTGTTATAGGTATAGAGTTTGATCGCCGCACCGGGTGTTGCCAAAAGCTCTATCGAGCGACTTCCGCTTCCAAAATTTTTACTTATCGAATGATCATACTCGATCCCGACCGGATGGTGCCCACGCAAATCGGTTCCGATATATCCAGGCGAGGATGAGAGCATCTTCCCATCCAGATTGACATTGGCCATAGGGAGGAGAGTGTTTCCCATCAATGTCCCTCGGACCATATAGACGGATCCGACCGCGACGGTGCCGTCATGACAGCTCAGGCACTGACGAGAAAGGGTTCCAGGAGTACCGGCAGTTGTCCCCAGTGCTGTCGGCGTCGGATAATTCATTCTTCTCAAATAGTCGCTGTTATACATATTGTAGTTGTCAGAGTGCATAGTACGGTTCCACAGTGGTGCTTCTCCCGCTCTGGAATTATGGGGAATATGACAGAATACACATACTTCCTGCTCTCCAGTCGATTTGATCGTGCCGGTTCCTGAGGTGGATAGATTATGTTTGGTGTTAACAATCGAACTCGCCAAACTAGAAGTAAACGCCTGTAGGATCAGTATCAATGCTATTATGTATCGTACTTTCATGGTAACTCCCTGTTCTCAGGATTGGGAAGTTTTTTCAGCTTCTGAACCCGCATATTATAAAAATCGGCAATATAGAGTGTGTCATTTGCATCCATTGCAATATCTTTCGGGGAAGAGAACTCCCCCTTTCCATCTCCGAAATGTCCGATAGATAAAAGCAGCTCCCCGATAGGTGAAAATATCTGTACGGCATGGAACAAAGAATCAGCAACATAAATATTCCCGTCCCTATCGAGAGCTATTCCGCGCGGACTGCCAAAATTTCCGATCTGATCCCCAAGTTTGCCAAACATGCGAATGAACTTTCCATCAGGATCAAGGACCTGGATCCGATGGTTCATTGAATCGGCGACATAGATATTTCCGGATTTATCCAACGCCAGATAGGTCGGTCGGCTGAATTCCCCTTCCCCTGCCCCTTCGGTACCGATCGTCGTCACTAATTTTCCGTCCAGGGAAAAGACCAAAATCGCTCCGCCCAGCGTATCGGAGACATATATTCTGTTTAATCTGCTATTGATAGCAATGCCTGTCGGGCGTGAAATTTTAACTTCTCCTCCACCAATAGTATAAAGAAATTTTTTATTTAAATCAAATACCGAAATGACCCCTGCCACCGAATCAGAAACATAGATATTCCCAGCATCATCCGTGGCCACATCGACAGGAGAAATAAACTTTTGGTCACCGAATCCTTCGATTACGTCCATTTTATTTTCGGCAAGGTCAAATATAAAAAGAGCCTGATTTCCACCATCCGCGACATACAACTTCCCTCCTTTATCGACATGTACTCCAAACGGTGCCGCCAGTATTTTCTCTTCGTTACCAGCGATGAAATCCCACACTTTTTTCCAGAATCCGCGTGTAATTTCCAAATCATCAGCTTTGGTAATACTCCCTACATATTCAAACCGTGCTGGATCGGGCGGAGATGGCCATACTATCTTCTCATTCTGCGATGCATGTAGAATCGGAATTAAAACTACCATAATCCATCCAGCAACAAAAGAAAACTTTTTATTCATGTGTATCCTTTTTGTATTGCTAAAACGATCTGGAAATTCTGAAAAGAATCGAATTCATATCTCTACGTTCGCCGCTTTGACCTGTTTGCAAATAATAGTGTTCACCCAATGACATCAATATCGCCCTTATTCTATAATTTAAACCTATATTGACTGAATAGTTTGTTAAATCACTCACCGAATCTTGTGAAACCATAGCCGAAGAAGTGAATTGCACAGCATTAAAAAAAGAGTAAGAAAAACTCCCGTTTAGATGTGGAAATATTCGTGTAATAGTATCGGATTCCCCCGATTGAGACACCGAATAAGTAACACCTCCGCCAATGGACAACCGTCCGTTATAACCAACAGTTTGCCAATAATTGAGCTGATTATCAACAGTACGTACCTGTGCATCCCTAACCAAAAAACCAAAATTTTGACCAGCGAAATAGGTACCGTGTTCCTTTAAATAATAGACCGATAAAGAATTGGTCAAATTCATCCAAAGCATCGATGATAGTAAGAGATTAACATTGATACGATTTTCCTCTTCATTCAAGGATGATGTAGAATTATAATACGACATATTCGAAGAAAGAGTTGATCCGATCGATTCGAATCGTTTCGAAAGACCACCGCCGAGAGTATACGAATAGGCATCTTTATCTACTACCGTACTATTGACATCCGATGCCGCATTGTTTTGCTCACCCTTTACCATAAAATTGACATTCGAACTTAGTACCAAATCATTTTCCAATGATTTGACATAATTTGCCCCGACCGTTACCAATTCCATTGTATTTTCTGTATAGTCGCTGCTGACACGGTTAATGGAGATATTTTGTGTAGTTGACAACTCCGGCGTCACCCTGTAAGATGAACTTCCGCTCACCATCAAAGTGTCGACTCCCGATTCTCCGGCTTTTAATGTACTCGCTGCTACATTCATGCTGGCAGCATAATTAACCGTGGGATTCCAAGCAACATTAAGATTTCCAGTTAAGCTGTTCATATCGGCTGATGCGGTAGAAGTATTAAGATAGGTGACATAAGAACCGATACTGAGCGTTTTACCCGCTTTCCATAATCCGTTGACTTTGATACTGTTAGATTGATTATTAAATTCGTTTTTCGTAAGAAAATCGGTACTATCTCGTGAATATCCGCGTGTACTGCCATTATACGTAGCAGAGAGTCTCCCATTATCAAAATCTTTGTATATATCGGCCATATACGATTTTTCATCGCGCGTTTCTGTAGCTGATATCTCATCTCTTTTCATATTGGATGCTATGGCACTGTAGCGAAATTTGAAATAAGGTAGATCGGCGGCACCATTTATTCCATAACTGTCAGTCAGTTGATTGTAGCTAATCGTAGAGGTGGATTGTACACTTGCATAAGGAGTTGATGTTTTTTCTCCGTAAATCGAAAAGGGAAATTTTGTAACCTGTATAAAATTGGTGTTTAACCGATAATTGACACTCTTAAGGCTCGATTCTTTTGCTACTCCGTTTGATGAACCTTCAGTATCATTCGTGAAAAAAGATCCTTGCAACAAATAACTTAATAGCTTAGGACTGTAAACAGATCCTCGCTTGCCTAATGTATAGTTTTGCGATAAACCGCTTTGAGTTGTTTTATTACTAATATCAGTAAGCTGCTCTTGCGTATAGCCGTACTCGACACTTCCATACAGTCCACGAGTTGACTGTTCTGAAGCGAAAAGATTCATGATCGGAAAAAAATAGATACTAACAGCAGCAGCAGCGGGGAATTTATTTATAAACATGCTGCTCTCAAAAAATTATCTTGTGATCTTTGCCTGTTTTGTGAGCGATTCAAGAAGAGCATCCGCTTTCTCCTTCTCGCGGTTTGTTTTCAATTCCTCTCTGAGTTTTTCTTTAATAACATCAAAAGAGAGCTGATTTGCCTCTTTTCTATCTTTTACACGAAAAATAAAACATCCGATATCGGTTTCAACGATACTGCTTGTTTCCCCTTTTTTAAGGGAAAACGCAACTTTTTCAGCGGAAGAATTTCCAATTCTACCTTTGTGGATCATCCCTAAATCTCCACCTTTAATACGGGTCATATCGTTGGAATATTTTGCAGCAACAGCTCCGAAATCTTCCCCTTTTTTAATTTTAGCCATTGCTTCATCAGCACGTTTACGCGCAATTTTACGTCCGTCTTTTACTTCAGGATCATTTTGGGTATATATCATCTGAACATCAATCTTTTCGGGTTCTTTGAACTTGTACTTATTTTTTCCATAATATTCTTTCAAATCATCGTCTGAGAAAGTTTGTTTGATTTTCTTTTCATACAGTTTTCGAATCGTCTGCTCGATATTAAGTTCATTTCGAAATTCACTCAACGACATATTCGATTTAGCAAGAGCACGTTCGAAGTTTTTTCGACCTGACAATGAATTGACGATTCTACCCTCTTCATCAACTTGCTCTTTTGCCGTTACGATAATTCCCTGTTCCTTGGCATATTGAAAAAATAACTCTTTTTTTATTAAATTGTCAATCGCTTTTTTTTCCAACTCTTTTTTTTTCGCATCCGAAACAGAAACATGATAGCTCTCCAGAGGAATCAATGCACGAATTTCCCGGTCGACCGCTTTTTGAAAAATTGGCGCATCATTCACACTAGCAGCAATATTATCTGCCGCAAACGAACTATGAACGACTATTAAAGTCGCGATAATAATTTTTTTAATACCTGTATTCATTTATTTTCCAAAAGTTTTTTATACTCATCCGCATGTTCTTTTTTCCATTTTTCACTGATATATTGAAAAACTTGAACCCTTGCGTTAAACCCTTCACTTACATAGAGACGGTCTTCTTCATCGCAATACATCATTGATGGGAGTCCGAATCTACCCGTATCCATTCCTGAGCCACCGAAATAAAGAAGTAATTCCCCTTTATCATCGAAAATTTGGATATTTTGAAAAGCCGCGTCTGCTGCATAGATATGCCCTTCGCTGTCCACTGCAACCCCCTTAGGACGAGCAAACATGCCGGGTTTATCCCCTACTTTTCCAAATGTTTTCAAAAATTTACCGTCTTTGTTTAAAATCTGAATACGAAAATTTTGGGTATCGCCGACTATGATATTCCCATTTCGCCGATCGAGACTGATATTGGTCGGGTAATTAAATGTAGCCTCATCGATTCCGCGCTTACCGATCGTACTCACTTGCTTCCCTTCGAGCGTAAAGACTTTTATATCGTGTTGCAGTGTGTCTACTACATACAATAACCCTAAGTCACGGTTGATAGCTATCCCAGTAGGACGATAAAATTCATCATGCGTTCCGATTACTTTATTCATCGTTCCGTTGACATCGTACACGTACACTTTTTTTAGTTTTGCATCGGATACGTACGTATTGCCTTGTCCATCAAAAGCAATACCGACTGGCAATGCAAGCTTTCCAGGAGGGGTTGCCCCCAGAAAAGAAACTTTTTTAAGTTCCGTGTCAAAAACGAATACAATCCCTTGCGCCGTGTCGGTCGCATAAATTTTTCCCTTATTCGCAGCTACACCATAAGGTTTAACCATATTTCTTGCTGTAAACGTTCCTCCATCGCCGATAAAAAGGTCTAATGCATTCTCTTGCTTAAAATCACTCTCTCCGTGATACGTCGCGACATGAAATAGTCTCGGCTCTTCCGGAGGTGCGGGGACAATAAACTTCTGATCAACCTCTTTTTTAGCTGCACATCCCCCCATTGTCATAGACAATATAAATGCACCTAAAAAATAGATTATTACTTTTTTCACGGCTTTCTCCATTAATATCAGATTAATGAAAAACATTATACAAAAATTTTGCATTTACTGATGGGGATAACTATAACTTGATGTTTTTTCCCTCCCTTTATAGAGAGGAAAAAAGAGTATAAGCAGATTATTTTGCGTGGCAACCGAGACACAGGGCACTGCCTGCATTCGCCGTACGGAGAAAAGTTTTATTGTCTCCTTCATGCGGATCGTGACAGCTGCCACACTCCACATTTCCGGCACGTAATAACTGATTGACCGTCGTATAACCACCGGCCCATGTACCGGTCAATGCATCTGACGTCGCTCTTAGACTTGCTTTTCCAGCTGTATAGACAATTGAAACAGGGTGATCATTGCTTAGATCCGTACCTAAGTTAGCAACACTCGATGTCGGCATAGTGAAAGCTGCTCCGCCAGTTGTAGTATTAAAGTCTGCATTTGTACCAGTGGTTGCAACCCATCCGCCTGAACCAGGCATATTAATCATCGAGTTGATCGCACTCGCACCGTCATGACAACTTAAACAGGCCAGAGACGGGCTTAAAGGCTGGACAGATGTTGTCCCGGCCATTGTTTTTCCCCCTACACCGTATAGAGTAAACGTTCCCGATGGAGTTTTTTTATTCCACAACGGTGCTCCAGTGAAAGCAGTATTTGCAGCATGGGGAGTGTGACAATAAACACACAGCTCGTCATTGCTTTGACCTGCTGATGCTGTAATTGATCCTGGACCGGTATACGACAAGTTATGTTTTGTCTGCGTAATATTAGACGCGCCAAAGGCTCCAGTCCCACTTAAAGCGACAACAACAGCAACAGATCGAATCACTTTTCCAAAGGTAACCATTACGTACCTCCTTTAAAACTTATGTAACCAAATAGTAATATAGAATTACTTAAGCATAAGTTAAGCTTAGCTCTTTTATTGTGATAAATTAAATTATGATTAGTTATATATCACATAGTTATGACAATAAAAATAAGTTTTAAAAGTGCAAAATCGCCGTAAAATAGGATAGATTGCTTTTAAAATAAATAAAAACAAGAAGTGTAAAATCATCTCAGTCTAAATTAATATTTAAGAGTTTTGAAGAAAATAGAAAAGTCGTATCCGTTTTACTTTTGGTGGCAACGGACACATACGCTAAATGCTGTGTTCCCTTTTGAGCGTAGCAGGTATATTCCCTCAGATCCATGGGGATCATGGCAACCCGAACAGACAAGTTCCCGGCCTGGACGGGCTGGATCAGGCTTCCCACGGGTCGGATGGGAGCTATCCCGGACAAAGCTGCTGATTACATGGGCTCCCGAAGCTTTTTCGGCATGGCAGGTAGTACATAGATCCCAAATCGGCTTTCGTAGAAAAAAGAGTTCATCGGAGGAATGGGGGTTATGGCAGCGATTGCAACGGCCGTCACGCACCGGTCCATGCTCTGATTTACGGGCAAACCAATTGGCCTTGCTGTTTTCATGGCAGTCAAAACATCGATCCATAATCGGATCGGGGGCACTGTATTTTGATTTCCTGTCGGCATCGCTGCCATATTCCCCCACTTGACCTGTATGACATTCGGTACATGTCCAATTTACCGCAGGTGCATGCGCTTTGGCACGGTTTACCAGATTCTTATGACACTGATAACACGTGGAATCTTCCGGATTATCCGGAACAATATGCTGTGCCGCACTCTGCAGCATTTTATGACAGCTCTTGCAGAGCTGCTCATCTTTGTCGGTGTGAAACAGAATCTTTTTATATCCGGAAGGGGCTTCTTGAAATCCGGCAAAAACCTCTGCGCGGTAATAGACCGAAACCGTTTTGCTCTCTTTGACATCCGAACCTTTATACGAAACAACACTGAGAGTATTGTTTCCCATTATCGCTTTCAATGACTGACAATAAACTGCTTTATTTTTTTGAATCTTCCGATGGAACTCATGACCTTTCGCATCCAATATAACGATCTCCGTCGCTTCGGGATCAGCTACTTTGACAACGACGGAAATCTCACTCTCATCGGTAATGGTGTTTGGTACAGGACGGATAATTTCGAATGTTGAAGCAGACAGGCTCATAGCCCCTATCATAAGAAAAACTATTAGAAGGGAAGTTCTCCCTTCCCCTCTATGTAAAAGAGCCATTTATTTGAGATTTTCTATCGGTTTTTCGCGGTCATAGTGGCGGCGTGCATGACAGGCAGGAGCACAGGATCCGCCCGTAGGTGTCTCGATGTATCGGATAGGAAAGTTGATCGCACCGAATGTCGTTTTTTTACGCAGATGGTGCGGATACTCTTTCGTACCGTGAAAATCATGACAGGCACGGCATGTGCGCCCTTTCTCTTTATCTACATGAACAAAGTGCATATTTTTACTGCCGTTGCGGAAGTTCGTAGCCGTTGTCGTATTCGCATCCATGATCTTCGCCGGTTCATGACACTCAAAACAGATATAATTCTTCTCATCGAAGCTTGAATAAAAAGTTTCCGGGAACGGTTTTTTCAACATTCTGAGGTTATCCGAACCGTGCGGGTTATGACATGCGGCACAATCGCCCCATAGGATCGGCCCATGATGGTCCGGATTTTCTTTGAGGTGTTTATCCATATTGATAAGTTTACTCCCCTCTTGTTCCATCTTGTCGTTGTGGCACGAGAGGCATAGATCTTTGGAAGTCTCTTTTATCAGCATCTTCGGAGTATTCGTACCGTGCGGATCATGACACTCCAAACATTTTTTAGGACGCTCCAGCGCGCCGTGTTTATGGGTTACTGTCGCCAAATGCTCTTTTTTCTCGACATGACACATGAGACACAGGTCCATCTTTCCATCTGCTTTTAGCTGAAATTTATAATCCGATGTATGGGCATCATGACAGTTAATACACTGATCTTGTACCGGCGGATGGATATGCTTCGTATTTTTAAGAAAATGTCCTTTATCGGCGTGACACGACGTACAGAGCTGATTAATACTCGGAAAACGAAGCAGTTTAAGATTTTCGGACTCATGCGGATCATGACACGTAGTACATGCACCGGCACCTACCGGTCCGTGAATGAATTTTTTTGTATCTTTTGCATCGTGACACTGATAACACAGGTCCGGCATATCCATCTTTAATTCACCGCTCTTACCGTCTTTTTCCGTGTGACAAAACGAACAGTCCTTATCGGCTTTGGCCATCTCATAGGGAGGATGAACTACTTTTTGAGCACTTTTTACATTAGGTTCAAAGGCAACCGTTGCTGCTGCAGCCGTATTATCAGTACCGGCTGTGGCTATCACCGCAGCCGTCAAGCCGCCGACAGTCGCTATTGTGATTATTATTTTGTTCATGTGCTTAAACATCAAACATTCCCTTCTCTTGTGACTATAAAATTAAAAATCTACGCGCATAAACGCTTGGAGAATATATCGAGCCAAAGAACGATATTCATCTTCATACAGACTCCCCAATTTTAAAAGCTGCGGACGCATCATCGCATCGCGTTCCGGATAGACAATCGGCTGCCCCTGCCCTTTTAAATAGGCGACTAAAGCATTTTCATTGCCGCTGTAACGGATACCGATTGTCCGGATCGAAGGACCGATCATATCTGCATCGCTTTGATGACACATCGTGCATCCCCGATCATTAAAAATTGCTGCCCCGGCTGCATTGTCAACCGCACTGAAACCGGCAGTTCCCCATGCCAAAAGAGCCATTGCTGTAATTTGCTTGATCATTCGAAAGCCTCCATGTCTGCCAAATATTTTAAAGTATTATAAACTCTAATTTTTATACGACTATCTTCAATTAGTTTACATAATAACATAAAGTGATAAATGTTGTCAAGAAAAATGGCCTCACTTATCCCCGTAAATAGCACTTTGCACGTGAATTGTGTAGCCTCTTAACGCACCGTTTCCTCAATGTGGTTTTAAAACAAACATATTAAAACAATATATGCCATAATAGATTATTTATATTTTATTAAGCGTTAATCTTAAGTCAACCATGTTAAAATGACACATCATGAAATAAGGAAAATAAATGATTCGCAAACATACTGTCGCACTCGGATTAAGTGCATGTTTCATTCTTTCAGGATGTAACGACAAAATTGAAGAGGCCAATAAAACTCCCGAAAAACCGGCGGTAGAGTCTTCTGTACAAACGATGGAAACACCGTCTCAACCTGCACAATCTGTCTCACAGCTTCCGGCATTGGATCTTTCTCCCGAACAGCATGCCGCACCCCGTATGAAAGATACTGTCAGTGTTGCCGATCTTTACGCTAAAAAGCAGGAATTAAGCGGAAAAGTCGTTGTGGTTGAAGGAAACGTTGTCAAGGTTTCAGATGGTATCATGGGAAAATCATGGGTACATATTCAAGACGGCACAGGCGGAAAAGAGACCAATGACGTTGTCTTTACATCTGCAACACAAAGTGCAACCGTCGGCGATCACATTATTGCCAAGGGAACGGTGAGCATTGATAAAGACTTTGGCTACGGATATTTTTACTCTGTCATCGTCGAGAATGCTGTCTTTTCAAAATAATCGATTAACCATTATTCTCTAAAAGAAAACGGGAGTCAAAAGGCTCCCGATGATAAATACTCTGATAATATACGCCTTAAAACATACATGTAATATCACATTATTACACGCCTGGAAAACTTTTTCGGCTATAACTACCACAACGATACCGGATTAAAGGATACCAATGAACAAAATTGTACTAGCAGCTTTATTAATCTCCATTAGCGGCCTAGCAGATTGTACCTATCAGCATGAAAATGCAAAAATTGGCTGGAAAGCTTTTAAAACCTATGAAAAAATAGGGGTCGGCGGCTCATTTGACCGTTTTTCTTTAAAAAGCAAAAATTCGGATTCTGTTGACAAGTTGTTGATGTCAAGTTTAATCACAATCGACACGACCAGCGTAAACTCGGGTAATCCCGGACGCGACGCAACATTGACTCAAGCTTTTTTCAATACACAGAATGTTCATTCCATTACAGCAAAAGTGAAATCAGCCAAGGATGGCAAAGCATTGGTCGATATTTCGATGAATGGAATCACAAAAACAATACCGATGAACTATACGGTAACCGCCACTGACACAATTAACGGCAAAGGGGTAATCGACCTGGCCGATTTTGAGATGATTCCATCGCTGAAATCGATTAATGCATCATGTTTTGAGCTGCATGCGGGAAAAACGTGGCAAGATGTGGAAATCGGATTTGACATCCAATTAAAGAAAGTCTGCAACTAAAATTTTATCCCCTCGGGGATAAAATCACCAATTACGGATGCGGATGTGACAAGAGGTACATTGCTTGAGCAGCTGTGTATAATCTTCCAACGCGTCATCCATTCGGCCGGCTTCAATGGAAGCAATCATGTCATCCGAGTAGAGGCGTAGCATGCTGGCCGTTTTTTGGGCAAACTTATAGGCGTAAACCTGGTCTTTCGGTAAAATCACTTTTATTTGCTCACTCTCCAAAACATTCAATGTTCCCTGGAGTTTTTTTACCCCTGCTTTCATATCGTCCGTAGAGCTGTATAGTCCGCCGCGCTGTATCTGCTCCATAGAATCAAGCATTGTTCGCATATCTTTCATCAGCTCAAGCCTAGGATCGTTATTTTCAGAGCCATTTACAGAGCCGACTAGAAGTGAAGCAAGTGCTAAAACTGTTAATACTTTTTTCATAGAAGTCCCTTTAATATTGAATAATTTCTTTAGAATATTCCGTCAATTTAACCGTTTTCGCTGAAATCGAAACAAGCTGTTTTGCTTGTGCGATGCCGCTGTAGAACTCTTTGAATTCTGGCTTGAACGCTCTGAAATAATCCTGAAACTTATCGGATCCCAAAACGCCTACGGCCCAAATGGTTTCATCAGCGGCGACTTCCAACATTACCGCGGCAAGGGGCTGCGATGCCGCTCCGGCTAATACTTTGGCACCCGCACCGCCATCATAGGCGGACATATGCGAAGAACAGACGATGATCCCGCTTTTCTTATAGGCCATTGTCGGCTTGGATTTAGGGACGTATTTGATAAAACTGTCATTGGGGGTCGGATGGGTCAGCTGATGGGCGCATATCGCGCTGTATGCCACTACCGTACGCTCCTTCCCGACACCGCTTTTCCAGATATATTCTTCACCCATTTCCGATTTCAGCGTGATATCCTGCTGTGTCGGTTCGGGAAGGTTGATCAACATACACGGTGTTGATGCATACGGATAATTGAAGATATAGGTCACCTCTTTTTCCAGAGCCGATACTTTTATCGGATTTCCGGAAGCATCAACTATTTGTGCTTTTTCATAGGCGGTATACAATCGCCCGTCATCAGCATACAGATTCCCGCGAATCAATGAAGGGTTAACCGCTACGATCGTAGCACCCGCCGCCATTACTTTCAAAAAATTTCTACGTTCCATTCTCACCATCCAAAATCTAAAACATCTATGCCTGACACGATAAAATGGATTTATCCATTAACCGGCGGGTGTAATCGTCACTTTTTTCTGTGCCGTATCGTCCTGTGAATTGACAAAATCGACGACCAGTTCACCCGGACCTGTCACTTTTAACGGAAATTGAATGACCGGATTTTGACTCGTTGCGACATCCAAATCAAAATGGGCTATGACGTTTCCGTTATACTTGGCCGTAATCTCTTTCATATAAAAACGGGGAAACTGCTTGCCCGATTCTTTATCTTTCGTAAAACCGGTATCCATTTTATGGATAACGATAATTTTGGCCTTGACGATATCGCCGACTTTATAATTCTGATCTAAAATTTTTACTACGCCTCTTAATTCCATTGTTTCTCCTTATCAACCGCATCCGCCGAGAGCGACCCGGACATTTTTAGATGCCTGAAAAATTTTCCCTTTGTTCGTTTGTGCCAAAATGACCACATCCTGAGTTTGACCCATTTTTACATTGACATACAGGTAGGCCATGCCGTTTGCCGGAGTCAAATCAAACGAAATCGCTTTATTGGCTTTGTTCTTGGTCGTCAGTACCGTTATGTTACTGATATAATCATCACTCTTCATAGGATAGTCGATCGTCACTTCGATCGGAACGACAGCACCGTTCTCCGGTGCATCCGGAATATTCAGCTTCATGATACTGCTGCCATCTTCTGCTTTTCGTCCTCTTAGATAGTCATCAAGCAACTCTTTGTACGGCATCTCAACCGCTTCTTCTGCGGCAAGATCATGCCGAAAAAGAACCGGATTCAGCAAGCCGATCGTTGCCAGAGCAAACGTCCCCTTTATAAAACTGCGTCTTTCCATATTTTCCTCTCTTTCAAAATACATTTCTTAGATTTTTTAATGATACAAGACACGTTCAAACAATCATGTGATTGCTTGAATCTGCCTTGCACGGGTATTCCGTGCAAGAAAAATGAATCAATTAAAGAAGTCTCGGTAAAGACCTTTGCCCCATTCAACAAGACCTTTACCGCCGGCAAGACCGTCAGCACCGTCCCATTTTTCCATCGTCCCGGCATTTGCGAATCCAAATGATTTTTTGCTTTCATCGTATGCATATTCCGCATGGACCGAGATCGCACGCATCGGGTCACCCGCAACCGCAGAATAACAAACGGTAAGAGGAGAGGTCCATGTTTTTTGACTAAGCTCAGTCCCTGCAAGATACTTGACGATATTGGCTGCAACGATTTTACCTTCCGTGTTCGCCGTATTACCGGATTTACTGAAGCCCATAGGACGAGCGTCACCCGTACAGAATACATTTTTATCACCAATAACCTGATAGGTAAATGGATCGATGTTCGCTTCTGCTTTATTAAACGTACTGTCTTTCGCCACACCGGCGATCTCAAGCAACTTATTACCGCGGATACGACTGTAAAGCGCCGCATCGGCAAAATCAATCTCTTCACCGAGTTCGGTAACGATTTTTTGTTTGTGCGGATCGATACTCGTAATCGTCGTACTTGGCATATATTGGATATAGTCGCCGTAAAGCTTTTCAAATGCAGAGTGGAAACCATCCGCTTTAATCGTGATGTTCGGATTTTCGTCCAAGATTACCACTTTTCCTTTGATTTTATTACGTTTCATATAATCCGCAATCAAACAGCTGCGCTCATACGGCCCAGGCAAACAGCGATAGTTACCGCCCGGAACGGTTTGAACGAACACACCGCCCTCAAAGTTTTCAATTTTAGATTTCAATGTCAACGTTTCGCTACCCGCGATAAATGCACCCGGAAATTTGGTTTTAAGTGCCGTTTCCAGCTCCACATCGCCGTTTGTCCATTTTGAATAATCGTAGTCAATACCGGGAGCCAAAACGAGTACATCGTATTTTACGGTTCCTTCATTGGTGTATACCGTTTTTGATGTACGGTCGATTTCGTGCGCTGTCGCTTGTAAAAATGTATAGTTACCGTTACGTGCACCTTCGAGGAAATCGTGTGTAATAAATTCAAGAGGCAAAATACCTGTTGCTACCAAGTTGCTGATGAAACCGGACATAAATACCGAACGTTTGTCCATCAATACCACGTCGATATTCGGATTGCCTTTTTTAACGTATTTTGCAATGGTCAGACCTGACGGCCCGGCACCTACAATGACAACACGCGGTCCTTTTGCCGCAGGAATCGGAGCGGGTGAAAGCAACACCCCTTTTGCTGCCGATGTAGGAGCTTCTGCCCCTTTTGCATAACCGCTAGCTGCAGCTGTCACTGCCGCCAGGCCGGTAAATTTCATTGCATCTCTTCTTGATAGCGCCATCGTAAACCCCTTTGTTAAGTATTAGATTTTTGTATCGATGAGCATAGTAACTTGACGAAGCTTAATGTTATTTAAATATTATTTATACAAATAATATAATTATTATTACTAATATTTAAATATCACACTATCATCACATATTTTGATAAAAAAAAGGGATATTTGAGCCAAATATCACAAATATAGCACAAAAATATATATACAGTTTTTAAACTATTCTTCTCGGATTGTGACAGTTC
>Ga0265297_10003521_pt1 | contig 28014 bp, 38 predicted proteins | sample Munlanlwell13791_FD_192502 | JGI IMG/M metagenome (GOLD analysis project Ga0265297, IMG submission 192502) | Leachate microbial communities from a municipal landfill in Southern Ontario, Canada - Leachate well 137-91 | ecosystem: Engineered > Solid waste > Landfill > Unclassified | place...
AGTTCCGATTTGATTTGCCGTTAATGAACCGGCGGCTATTCTGGCAGATGCTAATGTGCCAGCAGTAAGATCGTCGGCATTTAGTGTTCCACGGATGGTAGCACCACTTGCATACAAAACACCCGCGCTACTTACCCTGAACGGCGCAGTCGCTTTATTTGCTATTGAAGCACCCAACCAGATATTTCCGTCAACATCGACATGAAAAGAAGTTGTATCGTCACCACCAATATCAATGGTGGAACCAGTGATCGCTCCGGCTATTTGCAGACCGTTTGTTTTGTCGTATTTCAGATATTTGGTTGCTTCGCCAATCGCAAGGCCGTAGAGATTAGTAGAATATCCCAAGAATCCATTTAGGTTTCCTAATCGTGCCGTTTCTGTACCTGTGTCGTAAATAGAAACGCGGAGCGGGGAAGTCGGATCAAGTAAGATATAACTAGATGTCTGTCCGATTCTTATTCTTCCGGGCAAGACATTTGTGTTCTTCCCGTCGTCCGGGCCGGATTGAACTGGTGTCCATGAGTTATCTGTGTCATCAGTCGGCACTACCAATGGCACTACACTTAAATCCGCCCAATCCTGAAACGCCGCAGTGTATTTTGAAGTATTAATCTGTACTGATAAGTCTTTACTGATTTTAACCGAGTCAATTAAAACATTGTAAGTTCCGCCGTAATTATCGGCATCAATCGTAATTACATCGTCCGGCTGTAAAGCAAGGCAGGTTCCTTTAGCGGTAAATCCGGCTTCGGCTTCTTTTGGGTACTTGCGTTGAAAGTGTAAGATTCCAATTCGTTTAATATTCTCTGAATCCTGCACAAACGGACATTCCAGAACATCACTCGAAATATTATTAGCAACGGCATCAACAGCTACGAGGGTTTTAATAAAACTATCTTGTGCTTCATCTACCGGCTGCCATGCGACATATCCAGAATCAGATAAGTCGGTATTGACAATATCAGAGTAAGAGAAAGTCCCTTCGCCCTGTTCGGAAGTTCTTAAAACCTCCGCACCTGTGATTGTTTTTTGTGAAGTCTTGGACAAGATATGTAATTCAATTTTTTCACCAATAGACAAATATGAATGGCATTGAGTCAAGAGACTGGCTAATACCTTTTCTCTTTCCTGTTTGTACCAGAACGCACCGTTAAAAGTTAAACCCATCGTATCGAATGACGTATGCGCCGCTGCGAAAGTTACTGCTTCGTCAATATAGTCAGCGGAAATCCCCATGTCTTTTAAAACGAAAGCGATAACATCAGCCGGATTTGTCAGCGTTACTGTATCTGATCTAGTAAACTTAACAGGCGGGTCTAGTATATTTCCACCGGGAGTTCCCCAAAATCCGGCAGAATCAGCGGTTCCATTACTATCGGTGTCGGCAATTATTGCCTGAAATACTCTCCAATTTACCGCATCGGCATCGGCTTTTGTTGATTGGGTAAAAGTATATGAGCCGCTTGAATATTCTGTTTTCAATCCCCATGAACGCGGGGAACGTATAGCGGAAATGGTATAAGTCAGAGAGGGATCGCCCAACATGATATATCCGCCGTAACCATCAATATAAACGTCCCTGAGTGGCACATAGGCAGTTCCAAAAGGTACTGGTACGCAAAGCCCATCGCTGGAATAGGTGCGGTCAGAAGGGAAAATATCTTCGGGTAAACGGGTATTCGGGTAGTAACCTTTTAAGTAATCTTGTAGAAAATCCTCGGCGGTTATTTTAAGGTTCTGATAGCCTGGATTGGCTGTTTTGATTCTGAATTTCCAGCCGGTAATTTTAACGTCTTGTGAACCGTCCGAGAGGTAACATTCGATATGAACCATTCCACCCTTGAAGTCCAAAAAGTCCATGACGTTTTCAGGATTGGAAATATTAAAGGTTACTTCGGATGGAGCGATAACGGTATTCTCAGCCATATTACGGCGAAGTTCTATACCCGAAAAATCGGTTAAGACAATAGAGGAAAGATTTGTACCATCATCCCATGTAATTCCAGCATCCCATGTAATTCCTGTTGCCCACGCTGCGCCGCCCAGAGGTTCGGTTACAAATGAATATCCAACACCATTTTTATCGTAAATATAAAATACCCACTTAACGGTTTTGGAATCCAAAGCAACTAAAGCAGATTGAGTAGCGTTAAGAGACAGCATTAACTCACCTTTCCAAGTATACGCATTTTCACGCTAGGAAGCCCCCATCGATTCACATTATTGCCGACACGAGACAAGTTCATTGCAAACCTTACCACATAGTCATGGCCATCATAGGCTGTTAGTTTAAAACTTCTCGCTATTCCATTGGCTTTAACTGGGTCGTGGTATAAGTCAAATATTGTTCCCGAATCTGATTCAGAAAGAAGACCCCATTCCCACGAAACGTAAAAAATAGAATTAGGTGATAGCGTGACAACCTCTTCGGAATTGTCATCGGCAAGGTGGACGACCTGATTCTTGTAGCCCTCTTCTGTGACCGTTCCCTGAGCCTTAATCGTCAAGGTGTAGTCGTAGTCGGGGGTTATTGTCGGTAAGTAGTCGTAAGGTTCAAAGGCACTCATTTTAATTCAAGCTCCTTATAGACTTCTGCAAGTCACTGTTCGTCCGTGTCTGCTTGGCAACTACATTTCCTATTTCTTTGCCGTCAATTTGAACGCTGACATGAATATCGCCCCCATTAGAACCGCCATTGCTTTCCACGATGTACTTGCCGATGGCAGCGCCGAGGGTTTCGGTATCTGCGCCAACTGTTTTTAGGAAGTTTGATCTTTGTGGTTCGTAAGTAGGCACAACCCATTCGGCACCGCGTTCGCCGGCAATAGAGACTCCAGAGGTCAAACCACCATCACCATAGGTAGCGAGGATTGCCGTATTCTGCGCCTGTATCGCCATTACATCTGCCACAACTGCATCATAGATTGATTGGTAGCTACTTCCCGTCCCGTAAGACTTCTCATAGGTTAAAAACGTAGTTGCGTAATTCAAGTAATCATTGATTGCATCAGAGGAAGCACTCGGAGCCTGTGCCGCCGCCAGTAATGTTTCGTATTGTGATTTGTATGACTGCTCTGAAAGGACGGGGTTAAGATCGCTTACCCCCAAACTCGCCAGCCAATCTGATATTGTGGTGGAAAGCGATGTCAGTTCATCAACTAAGTCAGCTATTTTATCTGCTGCGGTTTCTGCGGCATCTTCAAGATAGGAATAATAAGTATCAGCATATTCAGACAATGCCATTAATGTAACGTAGGCAGATTGACCGGAAGATGTCATTAAGTCCAGTCCTTCCACAATCGCCCGATAACCTGCGCGTGTATCAGGTAGAGAGTAATTCAGTGCGGTCATTGCTGAACTTAAATTTGTGTATAGGTCTGTTTGTTTTTCCATATCGGAGAAGAATTTATCGTAATAGGTATCAATATATCCGGTTAATGTATCCAGGTCACCGGCAAGGCTTATTAGATTTTCCGACATGGCAATGGCTTCTAATGAAGTTGCAGAATAAGCATTATTCACCATGTCCAGATAATATAAGATAGTTTCTTTATCGGTAATGATTCTTACTGCCGTTTCATATAATCCCTCGTCTAATTGCTGATATACACGAAGAACCGTACCAAATAAAGCATCTACAGCATTGTCGCCTAATGTTGAAAAATAGTTGGTAATTGTTTCATTGATCTCATCGGTAGTCATTCCCTGTAGGTCAATCTTAACATCAGCAAAAGCATAATTAAGCGCGACTTGCGTATCCATTCCTAATCCGGTTGCAATACTTACCAATGTTTGACTTATGTTTTTGAATACCTTGGTGAACATTTCGGTTATAGATGAATTTAATTCAGCGTATTGATAGTTACCGACATCGGTATCAGAATGAAACCATCCGCCATAAGTGTGAGTAACAATATAAGCATATTGTTTTGCGCTTACATTCAATCCATTGATTAAGTCTCGCACAGTTGAGGCATCCATTGAAATACCGGAAGCGGCAACGGTAGAAGTAGAGCCGCCGCCAAAAATATCGCTTACCAGTCCAGCAACCTTTTCTCCAAATTTACCCATTCCTAAAACAGATAAAATATCTCCAAGTGCTGTGGTTGTATCTTCTGGAACAGTCCAATTAACTGTGTTGGTTCCGTATTTAACAATGTTTGTCACAAGCCCCGTAATATTCGAGTTCAAATCTTTCAACTGATTATAAATAGCGGTCAGTTTTGTGTTCTCCATATTATAGGTATCTTGCATGAGTTCCCAAGATTTAGATATGGACTCACTGGCTGTGCCATCCGCTGCGCCGAGGACTGTGGATTTGGGGAGAGCGGGGGCTGTGACAGACGCACTTCCGCCACTATTGGCAATGCCATACATGGCAAAGACGCTTGCCATAAGTGCGATCATTGCCGCCGCTGTTGCAAAACCTGTTGGCCCAACGCCAATAGAAGCACCTGTAACCGCCGCACCCGCATTAGCCACCGCCGCACCGGAAGCAGCAGTTTGAACAGCGAAGTAACCAGCGATAGTTTGGACGTTCTTTGCTGCCTCGATTGCCTGTTGCGCTATCAGAACGCCCTTTTTCCACTCAGCTAGACGATTGTATTCATAGGAATCTTTGTCGTAGCAATTCATGGCAGCATCAAGCATAGCGCCAAAACCACTGACAACACCCTCTACGTTTTTCATCTTATCGGTAAATATATCTTTATCCAACTTCCGTGTTTGCTCGGCAATATAGGCCGCTTTATTAAACATGGTCTGTTGGTTTTTTATTTCATTTTCTAAAACCCTATTACTTAGCTCTTCTTTCTTTTTCGCCATAGATTCGGCGGCGGCAAGCGCCTTGCTTGCGCCCTCTGTGTCGCCCATTCCAGTAAGGTACGCGGCTCTATTTTCTAACTGTATTTTATATTCATCCAGTAATAGCTCTGTTTTCTTACGTTCCTGCTCAACCGCAAGCACTCCTTCTTTACTTAACTGGCTTCCGCCAGCGGCATTAGCAAAATCCTGCTCAAGTTTATCGGCTTCGTTTTTTATTTTTTGTATAGACAACTCTCTATATATGGCCGATTGTTCTTGGCTCATGTCTTTGAGATACGACAACTGCATATCGAGTAGTTTCTTTTCGGCGGCGTTGCGAAGGTTGAAAATTTCGGTGTTTTTAGCTTTTTCGAGGACTATTAATTGTTCTTTAGAATGAGAGGCGTAGCGTTGCTCATTAATATATTTTTCTTTAATTTGCTCAATTTGTGTATCAATAGATTCTTTGGAGTAATCACCAATGGTTTTATAAAGGTTCGCCATCGTAGATATGGTCATCTTGTTTGCGTCTTCTATAGCTATTGCCCTGTCGCCTTCATCCTTTGCCCAATCCTTGTTGTACTGAGCATAAATTTTATCGTACTTGGCTTGCAGAACAGCCATATAATCAAATTTCTTAGCCACACCGTCTTTAGAAATAGTAGCGGCCTTTGCTTCAATGTCTGTTTGTGTTTTAGCGTTCTGGTATTGGATTTCTAAATAATTATTTAGTGCGGTTTCCTTCGCATCATACAAATCTTTAATGGTTTTATATTCATCCTGTCCGGCACGTTGATTTAACTTCGCAACCTGTTTAGCGGTCTTGACCTGTTCATCATAATAGGCTTTATCAGCCTGCATTTTTAACCGGATTACTTCTTGGTCATCTTTTACAGAATCCTTGAGAGGTTGTTCTTTGGCTGGGTCAACTTTGGGAACATAACCCGCTCCTGCTGCTTTTTTTGCAGCCTGATATTGTTTATCATATTGAACAACGGCATCTGCAACGCCTTCGGTTAATAATTTTTTATTTTTTGCGCTTAATTCTTCTACTTTAGTCCAGCTTTTTTTCGTTTCTTCCCATGCCACTTTAGCAACACTGACTTGCAATGTCATTATCCCGCCCAATGCAACGGCGGCATTCCCCAACATTTTTAAGAGTTCGTATGTCAATGAAACGGAGTTGCCCATAAATTCACCGATGGGTTTCAGAACAGCGAACACACCCCCCCACCCATAGGCAACAAGCGCAACAGCACTTCCGAAATCTCTCGCCAATGGAGCAAACCCTTTTAAAAACCCCCATATCCCTTGAAGCACATTACCCACAGCATTCATGGCAACCCTGAAATATTGCCCTATTAAGGGCGCATTTTCCCTCGTCCATCCGATAAGTTCTTGACCGCCGGTTATTAATTCCTTATAAAAGCCAGAAAATATTTCCGTCTGTAAAATCATCCATGTTGTTTGAAGGGATGAACTTGTAGCTTCCCATGTTTTACTAATATCACCAGAAGCTGCGGCAGCACCGAGTAAATATGGTCTAATTCGCTCTAACCAATCCCCGTGTTTTTTTGCTTCTTCATTTAAACCTTTTAATCCGTTTTTATAATCTCCCTGCCGTTTAATTTGTTGGTCGATCATTAAGGCAATTCTATTTCTTGTTGATACTTCACCGTTTAATAAAGCGTTTGTCTCCTGCGTTGCTTGCTGCTCTTTATTCTGCCCATAGGTGTACATAGCAATAGTATTGGTAAGTGCAGTAACGGCTTCAACCTGTTTTTTATTATTGTCATCGAGAATAACGCCGTGCATAGCCATAGCATTATTGATTAACTGCACCTGTTTCAGATTAGCAAATGAAGCAGCATCTATCTGCATTAAGACGGGAACAAGACCTTTGGCATACTCTAAATTTTTCTTATAATTTTCTGTTATATTACCCGAAGTCCCCTGTAGATTTGTTATGGTCGCGGCAACGGTGACAGCGGACATATTCATTTTGTCAATGGTTTCAACACCCCCCATAAGGAAACTGGTAATCCCTTGCGCTGCCGCACTTACAACGTAGAATGCCGCATAGAACCTCAATACGGCACGGGTCATCGAAGCCATCGACATTTCGTGTTCGCCGACCATTTCTTTGTTCAGTTCTTTGAGTTTGGCGTTTTTGGCTCGTTCAATGCGAACAAGGTCATCGGCGGTTGCTGTTCCTGAGTTCTTAATTGTGTTATAGGAGGCCATAATAGCGGCTTCCTGCGCTTTGTAGGCAGCTTGGGATTTAATTCCTAAAGTCTCGTAAAGGGGGTTGGCGGTCATTTGCTGGTTAAGGGCATTGACTTTAGCGACCATCGCAGATTGAGCGCGAAACTGTTCGGCAGCAGAAGTGTTGGCAGCATTAGCAATTCTTGTATAGGCATTAACAGCACCTTGCGCCATTGCATTAAAGATATTGTCAGACTTAACACCCAAAATCTGATAATTCTTTTCAACGGACAAGGCTGTGCTGTTGGCTTGGTCAATAATCTTTTTTTGATTTTTTTCAAACTTGGTATAATCTAAATCAAGTTCAACGTACACCACGCCTAATCTGTCGGCCATTATAGACTCCCACCGTTTTTAATACGGTCAACAACAGTGTTTTTGATTATCTGAAATGGCGATTGGAGAAAATGAAGCGGGGGATGAAATTTTCCACCCCTGTCCGTGTAACCTGTTTTCTCCATCATTAAAGCCCAATATATTTTAAATGTTCCGGCATACGCCCTGACGTTGGCTTTAGTTACGTCCCGGCTATTCACCCTTCTGATCGTATCTTTAAGACACCCCGGTTGTCGCCCCATCCATCTACTCTCGGTGTCAAAAGAAACGAGTTTCCCTTTATTGCTTCCGGTTTTAGGGATAAATTCGACATGGGCTTTAGAAAACTTTCCTTCGCGAAAAGTGACGGGATCAACCGGACACTTCACCCTTGCTTGCTCGACAACTTCATCTATAACAGCATTGGCGTTATCCATTGCTCTGTCTTCAATGGCTCTAAAGATTTCGTGGCTGTGCCAGTTTTCCAGTCTCATTCCTTTTGCCTCTCAGACAGAAAGTGGTGGTACACGCTAATCCTCTTTCTTTTTGTTTTCATGCCAGCAATGAATGATTTTTTTAAAACATCCCCATTTATCACTAATAACTTCCGGGTAGTTTTCTATTGCTTTCCAGACAGACGGGTGATGAAGGTCTATTTCTAAATCCCGCTCCCCGTTCCACCTGAGTTCGCATTGATGCCTGACCAAAAAATAAATCTCGGACGCTGCCTTATTTTCCTTCACCAGTTCCACTCGGCAGGATTCGCACAGTTCACCTTTATTATTCTTAATGACGACTGGCTCTCCGGGTGGTGTCCTTTCTGCGGCCTTGTGTCGGCAGTAATCACAAGAGCCGCCTTCCACTCCGGGTTGATTTGTGTCAACAAAATCAACCCAGTCAATCAGTTTTTTGTTTCTGCTACTGCCTCTTTACTTTCGTCTTCTGAAAGCTCTTTCATGCTATCATTGGCAAACTTTACAAACTTGCTCGACATGGTAATCAGTAGCATTTTGTTCTCTTTGGTGCATGTTTCGGGAGTGCAAAGTATCTGCGCTTTGGTTTCGGGGTGCTTGAAGGCGAACTCATCCCACGACACAATGGCGTAATCCCAAAACATTTCATTTTGTAGGTCTTCATCGGTTTTGACGTATTCCAGTCTTGCCGGAGTTCCTTCAACCTTCTTAAAGTCAACCTTGTGATGCACGGTTGCTTTCTGAATTTTCCTGAACTCCGCAGGAGGCACCGTCCGAAACTGCACCTTCCCACCACCTTCCATGAAGAACCATTTTTCCTTTGCGACTCCCAAATCTTCCAGACAATTCATAAATCACTTCTCTTTCTGGCCTCTCAGCCGGTTAAATTGTTATTTGTTATGTTCCAGAACCAACCTGCTCCATAGCTGCGCTGGAAACCTGACCTGAGAACGAAATTGTCCCATAATTATTTCGCGGAATAGTAACTGCATCCGCTTTAGTGACAATGATGTACCCGCCAGAACCTACCCGCCAAAAAGTAGAAGTATTGGCATAAAGATAGAGGTCAGTTATATGCGTTCCGGCTTTAGCCGCTGTGGTGATTGCCCTCTGCCCCGCCGAATCGCTCGGATCATAGTTCCCGTTGAACTCAATGGTGCCGCCTTCACCCAAATCGCCGATCTCGTAGACCTTGACACCCGTGTCCCCGAAAGCAGTCGGTGCAGATGTGACCGGCTGACTGAAACCGCTCATCGACCAAGATACCTGCTCGGCAACAACAACGCTGCCTTTCATCACCTTGCCATTTTTCCCGTGTAATTTTGCCATTTTCCTTACCTCCTAATTTTACTACTGTTGAATTTCGGGCAAAGAAAAAGGCGGACAAAATAAGATGAGTAAGCATCTTACTATGCCGCCTAATGTCTTTCTTACGTCCTCGCTCGATATGCCTACCGAGAAAGGAACCCTAATTTTATTTTACCGCTATTAACTACCTCTCTACTTCATATTACGCCGCTTTTTCATCCGGTGCTGCCGATGTTTCAAATCTCACTTCCCCATCAGGAGGAAGCCCTAACGCTGTTGAATCAACCCTAATCCCTTTGTATTTATCGTAAAGCCGTTTATAATTTTCTACAAAAAGATCGTCCGGCGACCAGGAAAATTTTCTCATGCAATAATGTTCAGCAAAAGCATCTATCACCCAAGCCGTACCACCCATTTCCCATGCCTGTAAAACACAGAGAGTTCCGTAAAGATCAAATCCTGTAAACTTTTCATCAAACCTATACTTACTTGCCATGTTAACCATTATGACACACTCATCAAAGCAGCACGCCGCCTGTGGGAACGTATGAACATGAGATGTATCAAAGTCCATCGGGATTCGCATATCATGGAACTGCCCACATATAAGACCGTCCATATCTTTTCCGATAATTCCAGCCACAACCCATGAGTCGGGAAGTTCTGCTAATTTAATCTTGACTTTTTCAATCCATCCATTTCGGAAATACATATCTTGGTGAACAAGGATAGCAACGTCCGATCCTTCCGCATCAATCTTATCAAGTAGATAATTTAACCCCTTTGTGGCACTTTCGGGATTTTGAATAAAATGGAAATTAGTATAGGCTGACCTCGGTATCTGTGATTGTTTTAGCACCATATCCAATCTCAAGGGATCATTCACCATCACGCCAAATGATACCTGTAATCCTTTCTCCCATCGTCCCTTTTCATAATAATTAAACAATGCAAAAAGGTCAGGTCGATAAACGATTTGTTCCCCGGACTCTTTATGGTGCATCGCCATTTCCCCGTCCCAGGTGCCGGAGTTTTCATTAAATAAATGTTTTCGGAATATCTTACCTTTAACAAAAGATTGCTGCCCGCTTATTCCCGCAATCGCAACATAATCAGGACTTGCATATAGGGTGTCAATGGGGTATCTTCGCGGGTGAACGGCTTCCCTTGGTATCTTATGACCACGTTTCATGGAGATAATAATGATGTCATCATTAATTGTCTTGATTTCACTCATAACATTCGGTTCGTACATATCGTCATCATCAGCGCAGACATAATAATCGTCATCCACTATCTGACGGTTTTTAATAAACCAATTTCTTTTGAATGTTCCCGGATGTGCAACTTTACATTCCTTTGAATACATGGGAATCACTACGGGGAATATCCACGGTTCACTAAATTCAACCACTTCATCCCGAAACATTATCGGATGCCAGCACACGCGCATCGGCCTGTATGCCGCTGTTAAGTTCCCCTTGTTTTCTTTTCTCCATAAAGGCATTATTAAGTGAATTTGAGTTTCCTTTAAATATCTACCGACTATCTGGTCTGCCCCATGATTTTCCTTCACATAGTTATAAAGGAAATCTGAATCATCGGGGTTGTATTTTGCCAGTTCCGATTCTATCCACTCGCGGGTAATGGGAATATTAAATCTCCGTCCTGAAAAGTTGTTTTTAGCAATTTCGGCAATGTTATCCTTATTGACATATCCATCGCCCTTTGCTCCGATATATTCTCTATTGTCGGCAACAAGAACAGGCTTGCCTTGCGCCATTGCTTCTAATGCTCCACGCCCTAAAGTAATACAAAGATCGGCTTGTGCGATTTGATCTTCAATAGGCTTATCAATATCGCTTTCCATTACGTTATATTTCTCGGATAAAAACTCAAACGGGTCGTAGATCATAGGATAACGCCGGATAATCAGAATATTCTTTAATTCATTTTTGGGTCTGGTCTGCTTCCTTATCGTAATCGGTTGCGGGATAACTTCACTTTCAAATCCGCGTTCTCTGTTAAACAACTGCACTTCCTGACTTACCGATATGTAACGGTTCGCGCCGGACTGCATTTTTTCTTCTTCGATAATTCCATGTGATATACAGACTTTGGGCGCAGGGTTATTTTTAATGGAACTTAGTTTTTCTCCGTGACTGCAAATAATTAAATCAAACCCAAGATGAACATATTCACAGGGATTGGTTGTCACGGTGACGTTATGTCCCATGCTTAATAGTGTATCAATGACCGTCTTATAGAATCGGCTTGACCCTCCTTCGTAAGCTGAACCGGAAACATATTTTGCGGTTACTAATATTTTCATTATCTTCCGCTTTCTTTATTTGACCGCTATCAAATAATATTCATTGTTTATATTTTTATCACAGGGAATCTCGTAAGCCGGTAGATTGCCCTCTACAATTCGGTATGAAGAAAACATCCTGCCAAATAATTCCACTTCTTCCTGTGTAAATTTATGCAGGGAGTCGGTTTCCTGATAGTAAGTGCTTTCAAATTTCGGAAAGCTAATTACGGCACATCTGCCATATTTAAGCAGTTTAAAGATATGGGTTACAATATCTATCCTGCTTGCTTTGTCGTTGTGCTGTAAAACCATTAGCGAATATACAAGGTCGGCTACATTTTCCTTCTGGTACTCATCTGACAGAAAAAAGGCCACATTATCGCGTTTAACTATCTCTGCCGCTCTCTGAATAAACCCGCCGCTTATATCCAATCCAACCACATGCCCTGCTCTATCCGCTACATATTGAAGGACTCGACCAATTCCACAACCGTAGTCAATCACGGCGCTTTTATTATCAAAAAAGTAAAACAGTCTTTGAGCCTCAATCAATCCTTCGGCGTTAAAGGCGGCATCATCCCGTCCGGGCAAGATATAGTCTTTCCATTCAGGCTTTTCCGACACGCCCTGCCAGTATGATTTAGGATTCTGAATCATTAACCGACCTTTCGTCTGCCGTCATTTCCCATTCCTGTAAGGCTTCGTAGGCTTCTGTGGGCGTCCGTTTCCCAACCGTGCGGAATATCCTTTCGTCACTATCGCCAAATTGCGGGGGGATTTCTGCCCACCTAAAGGCGATCCATTCTTGACGGGTAATTTCGTTTAACATCTTTTCCATAAAATCCTTTCTACGCCGATTGGTAATCGACCTGATAGTCAATCGCCGTATGATTTACTAGACTAGTGCCATCGCCAAGTGCCGAAACATCTTCGGTTAAGGGGCCAACGATGTTCTGTCTCGTAAATCCGACACAAACCTTACCTGTAATTGTCAATGTGCAATCATCTAAGAGAGACTTTAAATCCGTTTCCATCGTTAGGATTTCCGTATCACCCGCTGACTGCATGGAGAATAAATCAAACTGCAAGAGAACGCTTTCACCTGTCTTTGCGAAAACATTATCCGGCGTACCCGAAATTCTGGAATAGACCAACCTAGGGTAATCAGTCGTGCCAGCGATGTTGTAGTAGCAACGGCCACCGCAATCATTAAAAATGGCGGAGTCGAGTAATTTAGTGTCTATGGCCTGTTTTAGTAATTGCATTACGCCACTTCTTTGACTTGGATTTCGTAAAATTGGTTATTACCGCCCAAATTGATAGCAGGGCTGACAATGCCAAGCGTAGAGCCATCACAAAGAATGCGCCAAGTCGTCTTAATCTTCACTGGCCGATACTTTATCCGAACCTTGCCAGTAATCGTGCTGCCACTGGACATGGCGGCAATTTTCTCTTGCCCTGATAATCCCCAATATGCGCCCTTGCAGGTGAATATGGTCGTCCACACAACGGGACTGCCGGAGGGAGCTTGGAACGTGAGATTTTTTGTCATGTCACCTAAACGCATTTTTCTTCCTTTAATCGCCCCGGATGGTGCGCTTGTGTTGGTCTTGCGGCCTACAACCAGAGGCGTCCGGGCTGTTATTAATCGGGAACCACCCGAAGCGTTTTAACTTACGGCGTAGGACGCTACCCTGCCACGGTTAAAGAAAATCTAAATCCCACAACCGTCCGCAATTATTTATCAGCCGTTCATAAGTTCTGTCGGGGGTAAACACCTGCCCCGAAATATCATCGCCACGGTTCATATAGAGGTTTATCGCACGGCGTTTTATTGCCTGTTTGAACGTGGCTGGAACACTTGATGCCAAACCATAGCCACAGACATATCGAATTTTTATCGGGTTACTCGGATTTAGGGTGGCGCTCGGCCAACTTCCTTGGTACGGCAAAACCACAAAACCACACTGATCGCCGTTAAACTCAACCGTGTAATCCGTTCCCTCTGTCAGCGTAGTTACCGATAGGGAACTATCAGTATAAGAAACGCTCGTAACGCTCTGTAAATTACCGAACGGTAATTTAATTCTGTCCCCGGAAGGCCAATCTTGGATATAGTAGTCAATCGTCTGCGTGATGAGCTTCCTAGAAGTATCGTTTTCCACATCTAAACGCGCAGTGGTAATGAGTTCTTCCAGTAAAGTATCTTCTGTGTTTACCGGCTCCCAAACCATAACATCGGCGCTAAATTCACACGCTGCGACAAGTGTTTTTGCCGCAACACGAATATATTTACTTGCGCCAGTGTAGGTTATTTCTTGGATTGTGGTGTCATTGGCCTCCGTGACTTTAGTAAATGCGCCACCTGCGAAATCCGTGATCGCCCCTGTGCCACCATCGTATTGCTGAATCTTCGCGTCAACCGTTCCGCCTGTTCCATTATTAGTGGGGCGCAAATAGACGACTGCGGTATGGCCTAAAACCTCAATCCATGTTCCAAGTAAAGTATAGCCAGTGACTACCGGATGAGAACCGGGCGCAATACAGGGATAGAGAGTCGAATTGTCCGCAATAGAACCGGAATCCCCTAATTGGAGTTTTAATTCGTCGCTGCTCACGGGTTCCACGCTAGGCTGTTCATAAATATTTACGACCATTGGCTAATCCTTTTTCCAAGTCAGCAAATCCCTGATCTTGTCAGTCGGAATATTCGGGTTAAGTATTGCAATGATTTTTAAAACCATTCCAATAATTACAGGAATTGCCGCAATCGCTATTGAATAGTTACTTAGAGCTGCGGTAATCCAGTTGTTTGATAGAAAGTCGTTCATAAAATATCACTCACTTTGTGTTTATGGTAAGCTGTCCATCCGCCAAGTCTTACCCCTAAATACATTGACCACCGGACAAAAATAGGCTTTTTCCTGTTTTCCATTGCTTCAAGAAAAACGGCATCTGCTTTTTCTCTTGAAATATAAGGATATTTTCTCGTCTGTGCATCCTTACGGTAAAGATAGTCATGGATAACGGCTTCACGATGCGCTCTATCTCCAAACAACATATAAAATATCGGTACTCTTGGAACACTGGCAAAATCCGTTTCAAATTGCATTGGGACTACAATTTTTCCAAGTAAATCTGATTCGTATATAAGCGTACTATCAAGAATCCAGACGGAATCATCATCTTTTAATCTACAATCGAGTTCGGTTATAAATTTACTCATTTTCTTGCCCTTCAACGTAGATTGATCCGCCTACTTCCAGCCCGTTCTCGATTGCTTGCTGCCGTAATCCACGATTATCTTCGGTCAGTTCCGCAATTATTTTGTCTGCCTTCTTGTTCCCTTTATCCCGAAATGGACAATAAGGGCATGGAGCTATTAACCACCACATTACCTTATCCCCGCTTCCGCTCCTGCAATAAATGAATTAAGGATGTCTTTGATCTCCGCATTGTCAAATGTTGGGAATTTACCTGTTAAATCTATATTTAAATCAGAAAGGGCAATCGAAATAGCCGCCACTATTGCCGGATTATTAGAACTCTTTTCCACAAGTGCTGTAATTACTTCTCTTAGCTGGTTATTCACAGCTTCGTTATCAATTCCCTTGTCAATAACTTCCAGAATGCCTTTGGCAATAGGGAGTGCTGTTTTTGCCAGTTCAATATTGTTCCTTGCTACGGCAACACCAGCGGCATTGATTAACAGTTTCACCGCTACTCCCAAACCGCTTGACTTACAAAAAAAACTGTTCATAACTTTTCCTTTCTGTCTTCCATAAATTCGTTAAACTTATCTATTCCGACATTCCATGCGCCAAATCCGAGTATTATTCCAGCAATCACACCGACTATTAGTGAGATAATCAGTAGGATTGTTGCAGCAATAGTTGCAAAAAAAAATTTAAGTAGTTTTTTTAGGACCTGAATAACCATATCCGCTCTTTACCTTTGGGTAGTTCACCAAGATCAAAATGTAACCAGCTCACAGAATCCTCAAGTCGTGTAATCCGAGAGAGAAGTGGGTTATCTTTGTGAGCAATAATCATTACCCTTGCTTCTGCTGCGGTATATCCCTGTATCGTGCAATCAAAAGCGTTGCCCCGTGCGTGTTGACTGTGCGGTGCGCCTAATTCGGTGGCTTTCTCCGGCGTTCTAAAACCACGCCATTGCATTCTTCCTCCCCACGACCAGTCATTAACGGTAATTTCTCTCCTGAAAAAATCCCTTAAATCATCCAACGCAATAAGGGCTTCGGGATTGAAAAGAGCTAATGCCGTCTCTCCCATCCTCTCATAAATGGCACGGTCAACAAGTTCAAATGGGGCAAAATTTTTCATTTCTTACCATTCATTTGCAGGTTAATTAATGTTTTCAGGTCTGATTTTATTTCCTTCATATCAATCTGATACCGTTCAACATCCACCTTCTCTTTTTGCAGTTGGTCAATGCGTGATTTGGCCTCACTTATTCCAGATCGCGTATCTCCAACGATAATTCCCGAAGCGGCAAATACTATCGCAATAAGAATCCCAACTATCCAACGCCAACTGATAAACCGTTCTCCGTTCTCACCGTTTGCCATAGCCGCTCTCCTTATGCGTTCAAAAAGTACCCGCCAGCGACAAGGGGTCGCCACATGACAGTTATATCCGCTACCTTTCCAGTTCCAGCGGTCGCCCCGCCAATCGTTAACTGAATTTTCTTCGTCGCCGCCGTCACAGAAGGCCCGCGATAAATCGAGTAGAAATTGCCCGTTAGGTTGGCCTTTGCGCCATCTGTAGCGGAGAGAATTTCAATCGGAGTACCATCATCAGTCTGTACGGATATTCCCGTAAAGGTCGCCACAGCATGAAGGTCATCAGGAACGTGGACAATCACAGCATCAATGAAAAGGTCTTGTGCCGTTGCCGTCATTACGTCGTAAGTATTCGCTGCTTGATTTAAAGAGATTTGCTTATAATTGATTGTCGATTCCGGCATGAATGACTTGGGAACCCAAGCGTAGCCGTTATAAATAAACATGAATCCGGTATTTTGCTCAAAATATGTTGCACCGGTATTTACAACCGTTGGCTTAGTGTCCGTGGACAGGCCGATAAAGCGGTTGTTCATTGCACCTATTGCTTGAACTGTCATTGTGATAACCCTCCTTTTTCGGGCATCTGGTTTTAGACAGGAAATTTCGTATCCTGCCTGTTAAAATTATTAAATTCCTCTTTATGTCCCTAAAATTTTTCTATCGTTTAATGCACAAATAACCACTGTTAAATAAGCCGTAGACGTTATGTGGAATAAATGATTTCCTAAAGAATCAATAATAATGACAATTAATGCCGAAAATAAATATTTATCCGGTACTCGATAATAAGGCCACCTAACAACTGAAAATGTTCTGATGATATACGCCCCAGCAAGCAATAAACCGATGATTCCGAAATTCCATAACAGATAGACCGGTTCGCTATGCAACATATTATCTGTCCGCCAGAGGATACTAGGGCCAGTACCAAAAAGAAGCGTGTACCAATGATTAGATAGTTTATTCCATGCATCCAACCAGAAATCAAAACGCGCATTATGCATAGAATGATGATCTATAAAAACAGTATAAAAAATACCGGGAATAATCCCGATAATTGCCCCGCGTAATCGCCAAAGGAAGAATCCCGTACCAACCGTAAGAGCTAATATAGCCGTACTTGTATGGGCTAGAAAAAGTGCGCCAATAATAAGCGGAAGAAACATCCACCATCCCACGGGAGAATAGGGAATTTTTAACTTCCAGATTTTTTTAAACCTAAGAGAAAAACCACGATAAAAAAAGATGGTCGAAATCGCTAAAAAAGCCGCTAAAAAATTAGTACATGCAAGCGTGGCCGTTGCTGCGCCGACTTTGAAATATTGAAGTATTCCAATACAAGATAAGCCGATTGATAAAACACAAACCGTATTCATCCAGAATATTTTTGACGCTCTGCCGAATTTGATGATCGTATAAAGGGCATATCCAGCCATGATAAGAGTTAATGTGTCAACCGCCTGCACCATAGAATCAGCTGGCATCCACTTCACGGACTCCGCAATCTGAATATAAGCAAACCACACCGCGCAATAACAGCCAAAAACTGTCAATATTTTATCTTTTGTAATAAACGCTAAAGCCGCCAAACCGACACAGTTCATCATATAGGCTTGGGAGCCAAAAACATTTGACCCCCAAGCCGTTAATGCTACAATGAACAGCCCGACAGCTGCTATGCGGTCATTAATGAGTTGCATCCGCAGTTTCCCTTACATAGTCTGTACCAGACCAAAACACTTTGGCGGTTTTACCAGTACCGATAGTTACTCCTGTTCCAGCGGATTTCTTAATAACAACATCACCTGAATCAGAACCGGCATTTCTTACGGTATAAAGTCGGGACACTCCCGATGCTGAAATAGTGGGTGCAATTATTGCCTGCCCGGATGGAGAACCAGTGACAACCAAAATATTGCAGATAGCTTCTGTGGCCGAAAGCGTATAGTCAACTCCCGTCATTACTATTGATGCAATCTTTAGTGAAAATCCGGTAAGAACCCCACCGGATTCAATGGCAATCTCCCCACCGGAAGCAACAACTTCCCTGTCGCCACCACTATCCTTATAAACCTTCGGCCCGTAACTATAATCTTGCGACCAGGCAAGAGTCGTTGAAAGGAAAAGTACGGCCAAAATTATTGAAAGTTTTTTCATCATTTCACTCCTTTTCATATCGGGGTGGAGAAAACCACCGGGATAGATTGTTTGGTATTAGGCAGCGGGTGCTAATTCAGGATCGCCCTTAACAACAATAATGTCGCAGATCGTGCCTGTAGCATTGGAGCCTGTTTCAGTTGTGGCAATCTTAATAAAGCGTTTTCCACCGACGTAACCAACTTTGGTTATGGCGGCAGCCACAGCACCGGTAGCCAAATTTAAAATCACACCCTCAGTAGGCGTTACACCTAATACATCATCATCGGAGACGCTGGCGTAAGAATCGGCAACACCAGTTCCATCATCATCTGCGTGGGTCATTGTGAAATCTATCGTTCCCGTGTCACCCTCAACCTTGGCACCGTGGGAAATTATAACTACTGCCGAATTGTACCCTTGAAGATCAATCTCCAAGGTAGTCGGAGTTGTTGCATCAAGTACGTTTACCGGAGCAATCGCGGCAACCGGAGTAATTTTACTGTATAAATCTTTCATTGTTTCCTCCTATTAATAATAGGGAGGAATTACCCGCCCTATTCGTGTTATTGATTAAGCTGAAACTTTCAAAGCCTTAATAGCTTCAAACATAACAATTCCACCACCAACGCGCTTTGTGGTATAGAAAAGGACATTCCCTTTGCTGGTGTATGGATCGCGCAGGATTCGGATTCCCATTCTGTCAAGAATCAGATATGCTCTCTTGAAGTTGGCGAAGAATACGGGGTATTTACCCGCCCCGATATTGTCAATGTTGTCATCCAAATCAACGGGATAACCAAACAGGGTGTTGGGCGCTCCCGCTTCCAGTCCGGGTCTCCACAGATAATCACCATCACCGTTCTTTAACTGGCGAATCTTTCCAGCCGTGGCACGGTTCATCAGAAAACTTGCGCCATTTAGGTAAATTGTTTTCAGTGCCAGCGTTACATCCATCAGTTTGTCGGCGTTGTTAATCTGACTCGCATGACCGCTGGTAACGTAACCGACTTTACCGAAAGCGTAAGACGCATCAGCAATCATTGTATAACCGGCGATTCCGTGCGGTTTCTCAACACCATTACCGGAGATAAAGGCAGAACCCTCCTCTTCGGTAAACTCAATAGATACTTCATCGGCCAACCATGAAGCTAAGTCCATATAGGCATCGTCAAGAGCGATCTGTGTGGTTCCCGGTTCCGCATAAACTTCTTTCATGTTAATGGCGATCTCTTTCAGTACGGGTGTATCTGTTTCGGTACGGGATGCTTTTTCAGCTACCCATCCAGAAGTAGCACCACCCTGATTGACGAGTTTTTTATAGGTATCCGTTCCTATGGAGCGTACAGTACAAAGGCGGCGCATTGCCGACATTGTACCGGCTACGCGATCAATAGCCTTATCGAACTCAGGCGGGGTAATCAAATACCCGCCATCCGGGTCGGAAAGTGTAGAAAGACCAGCCTGTATCTGTAATTGTTTGACCGCCTCAAGTTGTGCCTCGCCACCTTTGCGGAACCATTTCTCAAAAGCTTCCTTGTGTTCGGCTTTTATCTTGTCAAGCTGCGTAATCCCACCACCAGGAAACTCTTTACGGGCGACTGCTGTTTCCAGTGCTTCCAGCTGAGTTTTTAAGGCCGTAATCTTGTCCAGTTCGGCATTGATCTTTTCGATCTTCTCCATAAGTATTGGATCGGATTTCCCCTTTTTAAATTCTGCAATCTGTTTGTCATTGGCTACCTTGAACTCTTCAAAAGTCTTTCCAAGGGCTTCGATAGTTTTCTTGATTTCGTCCATTTTATTGCCTCCTATTGGCTCTGTTTCGGGCAACAAAAAACGGCAGTAGGATAGGTGGTTAGCCCTAACCGGCTGCCGTTCAATGTTCTTGCGTCTCCCGTCCGGGTGGCCACCCTTGGAGAGAACCCTCCATTACTAACGCTTCAATATAGAAGTTATCTTCTCAATCTCCGCTTTTAATTCGTTAATATCCGCCTGCTTCGCGGCTTCTGCTGCTTCGTCTTCGCTTTTATCGCCTTTCAGTTCCTTGCATCTCGCAATAACCTCTTTGGCTTTGTTGTGAGACAGGCTAAATACTTCTCGTATTTCCCGCTCTAAATCTCTTTCTGTGACTGTTTCCTTTTGCTTGTTCTCAATCTTGAACTCATCGGGAAGGTTTGAAAATATAGACAGGTCAAAGGCGGCTTTTGCACCCTTGCCAGCTTCGATGATGGTGTCAATAAATCCCTTTTCTTTAGCAACTTTGGCTGTCATCCACGTCTCGGCTTTAAGCATTTCTTTGATTTCACGCTTACCAATATTCGTATTATCGGCGTACATATCAATCATCTGCCCACTGATCTGCTCTAATATGTCGGCGGTTTCCCTGAGTTCATATTGATTGCCCCACATGCCGGTCATCGGTTCGTGAATCATCAGCATTGTATTTTTGTAGGCTTGCTTCTGCGAACCGGCCATAGCAATGTAAGAGGCAGCAGAGGCGGCAAGGGATTCAATTCTTGTAATCGGTTTTGACGGGTGCGCTTTAATCGCGTTATAGATAGCATTTGCGCTAAAAACGTCACCGCCCAGAGAATTAATGCGAATGGTAATTTTGTTCTGTTTTAAACCGGAAAGCATCTGGACAAACTCGCGTTCATCATTGAAAGGCCAACCAATATAATCATACAAAAGGACGTCTGCTTCATCATCGGCCACGTTCTCAATCTTGTACCAGTCGGTTTTATCTAAGTGCTTATTGTAAATGGCCGCGATAATTTTTGCGTTCCGTTCATTTCTATAATTAAGATTCATCTTTGTTGCCTCCCTTGTTGTCACCGCCTTTCTGATCTTTCATGCTTGATGTGTTTGGGTTCTCAAAAATATCTCCACCCTCACAGTCATTCCAGTCTTCCAGTCTTCTAGCCTCGTTTCTATTCATAAACTTGTTGGTAATTCCTACCGCGTAGGCCGCAAATCTCTCAGTCATGTTCCCCCGCAAGAGCGCACCCATATTAAACTTGGTGTAATAGCGGTCTTGCTCCGCCTCCGTGAGACAATCACGGTCTATGCTTGTCTCGAAATTGACAGCGATAGGGGCAAGCGTCATATCGACAAAGGTGCGCTTAAATTCGCTTGCACTAGCGTATGTTTCCGGGTTATCCCCCGCTTGAACCAACATCAACGGAACGCCGTACATGCCGCAGATTTGGGATTCCGTCATTTTCATTTCCTCAAGAAACTGTTGATCGACAAGTTTAATTTCGGGGAATGTTATCGTCATGTCTTTTTCGAGCAACATAACGTCCCGACTTTGATTGATCCCTGCATATTTTTCTTTAAAGGCGGCTAATTGATTCAGGTAATCTTTTGCGTTTAAGGCAAAGGGCGTTGTCATAATCGCGCCGGGGTGCATTCCTTTACCAAAATAATTTGAAAGGAATTTTTCACCGGCAAGCCCCAAACCGATACATTCCCGCGCATATTCAATAGGGTTTAAGCCAGTGTAGCCATCAAGCGACAAACCTCGGATGTGAAATATTTGATCTTGAGAATAATCTTGAATACCCTTTCCGGCAGTTGCAATTTTATATGTTAAAGACCAGTCTTCGTTTTGAACTATCTGCGTTACGCAATCAGGGTGAATAGGTAAAAGTTCCCGCACCTCGTTTCTAATTTTTGTCTTGAAAGCATAAAAATTACCCCTGAGAGACACATGGACAATAGCCATTCCCCATATCTGAGGGGCAGTCATCCAACGGTTAGGGCGCTTTCCGATGACTTTATAGAGTGGATGTTTTTTTGCCTTGCTCTTTATATCGTCAACTTCTTCCATAAGCTGACAAGGCATTTGAGATACGCAGTTAAAGAGAACTCTCACGCAATTATTGACGGTCATTTGCCGCATCGCCGTATCCGAATTAACCGCCACACCGGAAGAAGTAGAACCGCCGCCGAAATGCTCACGGATCATGCGTTCCATTTCGGTGTTGATAGCTTTCGGCCTGAACTGCGAGAATATCCCCACTATTTCTCACCAAATAAAAAAGCCAACGTGAAAACGATGGCTCCACAAATAGTAAACGACACCCACGGAAGAAACAGGTAAAGGCCAAGTCCGAATAGACCTAGCCCAAAAACAAGAAGGAAATCACGCAATGTAATTGTCTTTAACAATTCAAAGAATTTCTTCATTCACCATCCAATTTTGCAAGAAGCCCCACCCCTGCTTCAAGATTTCCCCGCCGATTCGACTGCGGCCTTTTTGTAAAGATAGGATTGAAAGTTTTTCAATCTTTTCGCTATCTACATCTACTAATATGTAAAAATCGTTACTTTTTACTTCTCATTCTCCATATGTGTATTCTCAGTGTTCCCCTTGAAATTCCAAGTATTTGACAGACTTCACCCCGGCTTAATTTTTGGCCTAAAAGCGTTACTATTTTCCGCTCCATTTCTGTTAATGGGATGTTTGATACTTGTTCCGTGGGTAGGCTTGCGTGTCCGGGTAAGCCTATCGTTTCCTCTCTCTGAGGCACATAATCTTGATTCACATAATCCTCCGCTTCCTTACATAATTTCTTGCAAGTCGGTCTGTCTGTGCATTTTCGGCAGTCTCGTTTCATCTGCGCTCCTTTAAAATAAAAAGGGCGAACCAACTCTGATTTCTCAAAGTCAATTCGCCCCGGTTGTTCCGATAGCGATTAATTATTTTATAATTTTATGTTTTCTATTTTTTTAACATTCACGATCAGTCCGTGTTCAAATTTCACTTCAAAAGTGCCGTAGAATTTCTTTTCTACTAAATCCATTATAAGCCTCAGTAATTTATTTAACTCATCTGTTAAGGCCATAAAATCCATCCAATCCTCGCAATTATCAGAATGGCTAAGAGGGCGATGAGGTAACTCATTTTCTTTTCGGGTTCGGTCATTCTTTCCTCCTGTACCCCTCAATCAAGAGGGGGATGAGATTTTCGGGAGATTCGGTGGAGATTAAATAAATAGGACATGGGACATCGTGAATAAGAGTGTGGGGGACAATAAGGTGGTATGTTTCGATCTCAATAGGTTCTTCTTCCCCGCTCTTAAAAAACTGCACATTGAAATCACCACTTCCGCGCACCGCTATGCGTTCTCCGTCCCGACTTCCGCCCACAAACAAGACTGTCTCTGTCATAATGCCCCCCTCGCCATCCAAATCACATGATCGGAGGGTTTAAATTTTAACAATTCTCCAAATAACTTTAGCATCTTTTCACGCAACCGCTTTAACCAGTTCATCATAGGGACTCCCTGCTTATCCTAATACCTCTTTTAATGTCTCAACCTTATCCCAATCGTTATAAAATTGACCGTCTGTGTCTAGCTCCATCAATAAATCAATGATGCCCTTTTCGTAATTACGCTCAATTACATCGTTTGCCCAAATAATTGCCCCTTTTAGTTCTTTATAGCGTTCTTCTTCCATTCCCTACCTCCCTGTGACCATCGGGGCTGCGGTTTCCTTATGTGTCCCTAATTCTTTTAAAAAGTTAAGAACACCCATCTGATCTTGATAACGCATTTGCATTAACTGTTCGTGTGTCACAAAAACACCGTCAAAAGGAGACTGAAAAATAAAATGGTAATCCATTGCATCTAAGTGAAGCTCTTTCCCTTGTAACAGTGCAATAAGCGACTCGTAAGTTAATTTTATTACTTCGTGTTTCATAATTTTCCTTTCACCTTACCCGTCTTTTACACAAGAAACCTTGATACTTTCCGATCATCCAAGTAATGCCCCATGAGTCAATTACAGATGTCGGCCCGTCTTCGCCCTGCCAGAGAACCACATTCTCAATTTCGGGCAGTAAATGCAAATCTTTCTCTGTAAATGTTGACAAACGGTAACTTCCGATTCCCTTTATCTCTCTGCCGCCTATTGTCATTTTTACTGGCATAAATCACCTCACAAACTTATCCGGTTAAATATTTCCTCTACAAACTGATGTCTTGTAAAATTTGCTCAACTGAGTGCCCTGCGTGCATTGATTGCTGCGGCGCACCCTTCATGTCCCGGCTTTTTAGTCCCACTGCCATCGCAAGGGCCACAGCACCATCAATCCTAAAGCGTGTAGCCGCCTTATCTAATTTCCTATTTCCTGCTGCATCGCCTATAGTCATCGCGTTTGAAATATTCCAAGTTAAACAAGGGTGCGAATCGTGAACCAGTTTTCTCTCAAGCACGGAAACTTCTAAAGCTTCAACCGCCTGTGTCATCGAAGCATAACCCTGTCCCCACGGAACGAGCCGGATTGCCCCCGGCCTTGCGTTATCCTTGTCATCAACGTAACAGTCTAGCCCAATGGCCAACATTGCGTTCATAAGGTCGTCAATTCTGTATCGGTCAAACGCCATGCCTAAAATCGTATATGTTTTATTAATTTCCGCGAGTTCTTCCGCAATAAATGAATATTGGATAGCTCGTCCCGGTGTAGTCTTGATAAATCCCTGTTTTTCCCAAACTGAGTAAGGCACTCGGTCACGTTTTTCATGTTCCAGTAATGTTTCTTTCGGTTTCCAAAACCATGACTTAACTTTATCTTGTTCGCCATTTTCAACGCCTTCAAGGGAAGTTAAGTCTGTTTTCCCTGACAAATCGCATCCAAGATATATTTCCGCACCTGGTTCGATATGGGCATCTCCGGCACATGCTTTCCATTCTGCGCTAGGAATAAAAGGTGAGGTGGCGGCGGTTCTTTGGTTAAGGTTTAAGTTGCGAAATGATGACTCGAAACTCGGCATACGGTTGGCCTTTGCAGCCGCCGTTTTCATCTCTGTTAGCGATCTGAAACTGCCTAATGCTGGGTTGGCGGCCCTCCAAAGTTTAGGATCGGTCAGTGCGTTCTCTGCGTCATCGGGAACAGCGTAAAGATGGCAAACGATTGATGGATCGCGCCCGGACAGACCATCATCAATGAGCATCGACAACGGATGTTGTGGATCGTGCGATTGTGTGCTAATCACATAAAAAATAGGCTCCGACCTTGCACCAAAGGATGTGTCGAACGCATCATATAATTCTCTGTTTTTAGCCTGAGCCAATTCATCAAATGCCACGAAAACCGGATTTAACCCAAACTTAGTACCGGCCTCGGCAGATACCGCCCTAAATATTGATCCAGTATCAAAGGCTATCATGGTTTTCGTACTATCGACAATCTTTATGGCAGCAGAAAGTTCGGGGTCTGCCCTTACTATCTGAGAACAATAACGGAACAAAATACCTGCTTGCTCACGGTCATTAGCGCAAACATAACATTCCGAGTTCATTGTCTTCTCCGGCCCCCAGAGATGGACGAGGACGAGACATGACAGAATCATAGTTTTGCCGTTTTTCCTACCGCAACTCAGTATCGCACGGCGGACTATACGCTTTCCGTCCTTATCGACAGGGCCATAAACCGCATTAATGAAATCCTTTTGGAATGGCAGGAGTTTAAATGTTCCACCTTCTCCCTCTCCAGATGGAATTTTCAACAACTCAATAAAGTCTATTATTCGCTTGACGCGTTCAGTATATTTTTTTTTCATAAGGCAATCGCCAATGACGGCTGAAATGGTTTCTGTAAGTGGTCGCTCTTTTTCATATTTTCGCTTGCCCACATGGGGCGGAGATTGTTTATCGCCCAGCACCGTTTAAAATCTAAATCATTGGGCGTTTCATAATTAAATGCAGTTTTTGGGATGATATGGTCAATGTGCCATATTTTATGGCAATAATTATCCCACGACATTCCTACCTGAAACTGCTTCTCGATATGAGACTTGAGTTCGTCAACAGTATATCCAACGAGGACCTCCCAGCTCATTCCATTTTTATTTTTCTTTATGGCTGTCCATATAGACCTTCCCATTGTATTGTTTAATTTCCCTTTTGGCGTGGATCTTATTTTTCTTTGTGTCTCAAGATAACATTCTCGATATTTTTCTGGATTATTATTCCGCCATTTTAGCATTGCTGTAATCTTTGGTTCTGGATTTATTTCGTACCTTTTCCGCTCATTAACCCGTCTCTTTTCTGGATGATCTTTGCTATATTTACTATGTCTTGCTTTTTCGTATTCGGGGTGTGATTCTCTGAATTTTCTCCCATGCTCCTTTATTTTTTCTGGATTATTCTTAGCCCACCTTCGTGCGTTCTCTCTCGTTTTTTCTGGGTGTGTTAATCTGTATTGCCTATCAACTTCCCTTAACTTCTCTCGGTTTGCCGCTCTATATCTTTTCTTTGCTGCGTGTTCGCATTCCTTGCAATCGGGTCTCAACCCTCCTCTCCCCTCGGCATGTTTATTATATTCATTCTCATCTTTTGTTAGTCCGCATTTTGAACAAGTTTTCATTTCTTCAAATTCCAAACATGCTTTGGGTCAAGAGGATAGCCTTTCTCATCACACGCCTGAGAATAGCCGTGATTTTCTTCTATTCGCTTTATTCCACTATGACAGTGCTTGCAGAGTCCTTGCAGGTTATCTCTGTCGTAAAAAAGCTTTAAATCGTTTTTATGGGGTATTATATGATCGGCCACTGTAGAAGCTGTCTCTTTCCCGGCCTTCAAACAAAGCCTGCACAGGGGTTCCGAATCCAATACTATCAACCTCATTCTCCGCCACCGTGGGCTATCGTAGAGCTTGTTGTGCGGCTCTTTGTCGTAACGACGGGTCATTTTTTCTTTTCCTTGAGTACCGAAAACTGATGCTCACATTTTGGGCAAATGATGATGTTCGGTTTTTCGGGCGCTGGGTCATCGGATGGTGTCTCGGCAGGTGGTTCGCTCCAATGCTTCGGAATATCGACACCCCATTCAGCTAACGGTAGGTCGCCCCATAAATTAGCTAGAGCGTCCATGTCCCATTCGCCGTTAGCTACATTATCCCTTATGATTATTTCGCGTTCTTTATCCTCCGTAAGCCCTTCAATTAGGTAGGTCGGCACTTCCTTGAGTTTAACGAACTTAGCCACTTCATATCGCTGATTACCGGCGATAATAACAAGTTCACCCGTCCGGTTAGATAGGATTAAAGGACGCGCCTCAAAATACTTCGGATTGTCTCGTATCGAATCACAAAGGTTTTTAAATTGTTTGTCACGGATGATTCGCGGATTGCCTTCCAGTTTCCTCAATGTAGTTAATTTTCTATATTCCATTTTGCTCACTTTCCGAGGTTTACGCCAAAAATTCAAGTCCCTGTAATTAAAACACTAAATGCCACTCTCCCACCGTACGGATACACCCGTTTTCACTTCTTCCCGCCCGGAATCCCCACAAGGCCACTAAATTTAGATTTCTCGCTTTTACTCCTGTCAATTCCAAGCCTTGCCCTCGATGTCTCACCTATCCCCAACAGATCACCGTATCTGACAAAATCACGCGCCGCAGTGTTGGAAATCCCAATCAACGGTTGCTGAATGTAATTACCAGACACGGTTTTCAGAATAAGAGCGTTTAGTGGATTAGTTTTCCGCAGGTCAGCCAATGCCTCTTCCGCTGCCCTATAACGTGACCACGATGAGCAGTAAGCCGCGAGAAGATCACCGTCTATCTTTGCCAACGTCCCTAACGCAACTAAGCCCGGAGCCACCTCCTGCCACTTCTCAAGGGCATAAGCATCAAGGCTCGAAGGCGCATCGGGCATTTCCGCCTGAGGAATCGGCTCATTCTTCGGCAATTTCTTCTTTCCGGGATTTCCCTCAAGTTTTTTCAAAATAACTGATTTTGGTCGCTGTCCTGCTTTCATTTAACCCCTACTCTTTGATGGTCGGCGTCGCGCGTGCGAG
>Ga0265297_10003522_pt1 | contig 28009 bp, 31 predicted proteins | sample Munlanlwell13791_FD_192502 | JGI IMG/M metagenome (GOLD analysis project Ga0265297, IMG submission 192502) | Leachate microbial communities from a municipal landfill in Southern Ontario, Canada - Leachate well 137-91 | ecosystem: Engineered > Solid waste > Landfill > Unclassified | place...
AGGCCGGTGGTGGCCGGGACAACGTACAACCAGAGTACCCTCAAGAGTTTGCCGGGGAACCCGTGGGTAAGTTCCAACAGCGGGACGACTGGGGAAACGGACACAGCGGAAATCACACACGATCAGACAAGTGTCACGACATTCAATGTAACGTCTGATGTAAACGTTTCGGGGGAATACACATACAGCACGATCGGGTGGGGTTATTTTAACGCCTCGAATGTTTTTGTCGGGACCGCGGCAAATCTTGGGAACAGTGTGATTTTGGCGCTGAACGGGACTGCGGGCCAGGAGCTTAAGGTGGAGTTTGTGAGCAAAGCCAATCCGAACACGAAGAAGGTGTTTTATGTGACGCTGGCGGCTGATAAGCAGAATTTCACATTTGACATTACGGGGTTGGGGCTGGTTGCGATGATCAATTTCGTACAGGAGCAGGTGGGTGCGGCCAATTACACGGTGGAAACGAAAGGGCTTTTCTACATGCCTGTGGTGGCCGGGACGACGTATAGCGCGGCGGCGATCACGAGTTTACCTGGGACTCCCACGGTAAGCTCGAACCACGGGACGACGGTGGCATCAGATACCGCGACGATCACTGATACGCAACTGAGCCCGACGACATTTAATGTAACGTCTAATGTAAACGTTTCCGGGGAATACACGTACAGCACGATCGGGTGGGGTTATTTTGACGAGGAAGGGACGTTTGTAGGGACGGGCGCAACGCTTCCGAACTCGGTGGTTCTGGCCTTAAACGGGACTGCAGGGCAAACATTGAAGGTAGAGTTTGTAAGCGCATCGAGTCCGGACAACAAGAAGACGTTTGTGGTGACGCTGAACGCGACGCACAAGAACTACACGTTTAATCTGACGGGATTTGGGACTGTGGGGATGATCAATTTCGTGCAGGACCAGGTGGGGGAGACAGGGTATACGGTGGAGACAAAGGGATTGAGAACTCTGGTGACGGGTACCACTTACAATTACTCCAGTTTAACATCCTTCGGGACCTCAAGTCCTTCGCTTGTCTCGGGTTCCGGCAATACTGAAACAGGCATGAGTCTCACACAAATTTCAGCAGACGAATTTGAATACGTATACGACTTGACATCGGAGGAGGCGACGTATACTTTTGCTTCGATCCAAAAAACATCCCCGCAGACCTTTGCGCTTTCATCAAGCCAATATGTTTTTGCAGCACGAGGGAGCGAAGGAGGGCGTGTAAAGATAGAGATTACCGACAAAAACAACAAGAAAGCGACCTTTTTTATCCTCCTGAGTTCGACTTTGCAAAATTTTGTTCTCAATTTAACACCCGGGGTTGGCACTGTTCCCACCGGCTTCAGCCGGGCATACATAAAAGAGATCGTGTTTGTGCAAGACCGGAATGTCGATTCGCCGCTTCTGAATGATTATGTCAAGATCCAAACGAAAGGAATGTCGTATACCCCTCCGGTTCTAAATCCTGATTTTGAAGAAACCCGGGTTGCTTTGACGCAGGAAGGTTTGGATTATTTTGATGTTGGGGTGGGTGTTGACCCGACGACTCATCTTCCCTACGACAACATTGGAGACGGAGGCAATGCCCCGGGAACTTATACGCAGCCCACGCTCATTGGCTTTTACGCGCAGATTTTGGGCGATGTCGTCCTTGGGGAAATGGACAACGGTATGACCAAGACGAGGGCCCTTACTGAGATTGATACAGTTATGAACAGTCTGCTCAGCGCTCAAAGCACTTACGGATGGAACGGCCTTTTACCGTGGCTCAACCTGGGACCTGTTTCGGCGAGCAATGATACCATTGGGCTGGGCGATAACGCCAATCTGGCCCAGAGTCTAGCGGCAATGGTCGGCGCTTTGGAAGGAGCGGGTTTGAGTGGGGCCGATCTTGCGACCGTCCAACAGATCATTGCAAAGGTGGAGCAATTTCTTGATGCCCAGGAAGCAGGATATGCTGCCTTTGTGGATAGTTCTACAGGTCTTTTCCGCGCCGCTTACGATATTTCCGATGGAACTTTTTCAAGTTACATTGACCGGGTTGTCAGTGAATTCCGCGGGGCTGTCGCTTTCCTGGCAGTCAGATACACAAGTGTTCCGGATACCGTTTGGAATAACCTGGTTCTAACGACCAATTCAAATTATGAGGACCGAAATGGGGATACGATTGATAATCTTGCCGCATGGGATGGGGCGGCGTTTCAGGTTTTCTGGCCGTCATTGCGCAATGACGAGAACGGCTTTATAGGGTTCCGAAACGCGATTTATAACCAATTGGTGACCCAATTGGACTACTCCTATCAGAACAACATTCCCGGCATTCTTTCGGCAAGCTCGAGGCCGGAGGGTGGCTATTACGGGAATATAGGGATTCCGCAGATTGCGGAGAGCAATATGGTTTCAGGCTCCACGAACACCGTCATAGGTGATATAGGTTCCACTTATGCGTTGGCTGCGGCGACACAGGTGGATTACGACGCTGTGTTGGAATGGCTGACCGCGATTGATCTCATGTCGAATATAGACGGCAGTTACGGACTTTTTGATTCCGCAAGGTCAAGCGATGCGGACGATATCAACCAACGTTATATCGGGATTGATGTTGCCTCAACGATTTTGGGTCTTTCCGGAAACGGTCCCGCAGATTTCACGACCTATCTGAGGAATCGCGGGCTTGAAGCATCCTATAACTCTCTTTACGATTCAATGAGTCAAAAGATAGATATTGCTCGCACCGATACTAGTTTGCCACCTGTCCCGGAATTTCCGGACCGGACATGTGCGGTCTTCAGTAATTTTTCTTCCGAGGGTACGATCCTTGGTTTTTCGAATGTAACGACAAACGTTTATGGCGTAAGATTCCAATACGGAGTTTTACCCGGCAGCCAAGAGGGCGGGCATTATTGGAATTTGGATGAGGTTTACGATGCCCAGGACAATCGGCTGCTCATTCAATATTCGACCGTTAATTCGCCGCAGGCGGTTCGCATCGAACTAAAAAATGCGAGCGGCGAAGTCGTTTACCAAACAACGCAAGTTGTTGCCGGTGATAACGTTAAATTTGCGAGTTTGACGATCGATTTGCCCGATGATATTGCGCTTAGCGCCGTCAGCGAGATTGATCTTGTGGTAGACCAGGCAGAGACCGGGGACACAAGCGGCGATTTCACTGTGCACTCGATCAACTTTCAACACATTCCGGAATGAGGTCGCCACGGCCACCGGGACCGGAATAGTTAAAAGCGACGGCTTGCAATATCCTTGGTACAGGCATAGAATCCTGTGCGTATGGAGAACGGTTCAGCCCCTCAGAGCGGTTTAAATCCTTGGAAAAGGCCGGATTTTGCCGAGTCTTTAACAGACAACACACTTTCAGAAACGACAGATGTCAGAAGATTTTCAACTCTACCCCGGAGGTCTTCCATGAATAATCCGATTTCAGGGCTCATTTTTTTCGCGCTTCTCATCGTTGGCTTTCTTGTGGGCACGCCTATTTTTATGGCGAACCAGGCCCTTGGGGGATTTTTAGGCATGATCTGGTTTTTTGCCTCCATGGTCATTGCTTCAGGAGTCCAGATGGCCGCGCAATGGGAAAAAGGCGTAGTGTTCCAGCTCGGAAAATTCAGCCGGATCGCAGGTCCAGGGCTGTTTTTCATCATCCCGGTCATTGAAGAAGTTCGGAAAATCGATATGCGCGTTCTCACCATGGACATTCCTTCCCAGCAGGTCATTACCCGGGATAACGTTCCCGTGAAGATCAACGGGGTCATCTTTTTTAAAGTCGATGATCCTTCGAACGCGATCATAAAAGTTCAGGATTACCGCTACGCGATCTCGCAGTACTCGCAGACCTCGCTTCGTGATGTAATCGGACAAATGACGTTGGATCAGCTTCTTACCGAACGCGAGGAGATCGGCAAGAAGATCGAAGCAAATGTGGAAAAAGACACAGAGGCCTGGGGGCTTGAAGTGACCGGCATTCGGATCCAGGATATTGATATGCCGGAAGATCTCAAGAAGATGATGTCCCGTCAGGCATCCGCTGAACGGGAAAAACGTGCGACGATCACCAAGGCGGAGGGTGACCGTGATGCCGCGGCGAATCTTGCTCTGGCGGCCAAGACTATGGCGGAAAGTCCGGGTGCCATGCAGCTCAGGACCCTTCAAACGATAGACGGTCTGGGGCCTACGGCTTCGAACACGGTTGTGCTTGCTGTGCCTATTAATATCATGGATATTTTGGATCAGACCAGCGCGTTCCTGAAGACCAAGGTCAGCAAGCCGGCATAAGGGTGTTTTCGGGGAAAAGAGTCACAACCGGGAGTCTCAGAATCCCGCTTTCTCAACAATGGCACAGAAGAAAAAGACCCATTGTTTGTCAGTTGCGGCTGTTTTGTTTGCGTTGGGGTGTTAACTTTTAAGAGAAACGGTCACAAGGTTTTTGCTCCAGTGCTCTCCTCATTGTCAAAAAGATAGATTATAAAATCCCTCGAACCGGCGGCGGCCTCTTGGGCATCTTCTGTCAAGTCGCGTAAGTTACGTATAATGAATGACTTAGGGAAACAGGTTTTGACAAAAAAAGGAGTTGTTGTTAGCATAGCTTCACATTTTTCATTTTTGAACCGGAGATATCATGAAATCATTAAATACAACCGAAGAAATCATCCAAGAAATTCGCGAGGGTCGCATGGTCATCATGACCGATGATGAGATCCGCGAGAACGAAGGGGATATTGTTTTCGCTGCGTCCAAGACGACCCCTGAGAGGGTCAATTTTATGATGAAATTCGCGCGGGGACTGATCTGCGTTCCCATGATTGCCGAACGCATTCATGCTTTGGGGCTTGATCAGATGAATCCCAATCCCGAAGACCCCATGAAGACAGCGTTTACGGTGTCGGTGGATGCGAAGACCGGTGTCACGACCGGGATCTCGGCTTATGACCGCAATCGCACGATAGAACTCTTAGCGGATCCAACAACCCAACGCGAAGATTTTGTAATCCCGGGGCACCTTTTTCCCTTGAAGGCAAAACAGGGCGGCGTGTTGCGTCGTGCCGGTCATACCGAAGCGGCGGTAGATCTGGTGCAGGCCGCCGGACTTTCTCCTGCCGCTGTGATCTGCGAAATTGTTAATGACGACGGAAAAATGGCGCGGCTTCCCGATCTTTTGAAATTTGCCAAAACCCATGGACTCAAGATCGGAACCATCCGCGATCTTATCGCTTACCGTACGAAGACCGACAAGCTTATTAAAAAAGTGAGCGAGGCTCAGCTTCCGACGAAGTTCGGAACGTGGACCATTCGGATCTATGAGTCGGTTCTTGACGGGGCCCAACATGTCGCGCTTATCCAGGGACAGATTAACGATAAACCGGCGCTGGTGCGTGTGCACTCGGAATGTTTCACGGGAGAGGTCTTGAGTTCTTTGCGCTGCGATTGCCAGGAACAGCTCATCGCTGCCATGAAAATGATCCAACAGGAAGGTGCCGGCGTGATTCTTTACATGCGTCAAGAAGGCCGTGGGATCGGGTTGGCAAATAAAATCAAGGCCTATGAACTTCAGGATAAACACGGGCTTGATACGGTTCAGGCGAACGAAGCGCTTGGTTTTAAACCGGATCTCCGGGATTACGGGATCGGGGCTCAGATCCTGCATGACCTCGGGCTTTCAAAACTTCGTCTCATGACGAATAATCCGTGCAAAATTGTGGGGCTGGAAGGTTACGGTTTGCAGGTGGTGGAACGCCTTCCGATCATCATGCCTCCCAATCCTATGAGCGCAAAATACATGCAAACCAAAAAAGATAAACTCGGGCATCTTTTTGATACGGAATCGAATCCATGACCACTTATCACGGAAAGATTATTGCCGGGAACAAAAAATTCGGGATCGTTGTTTCCCGTTTTAATAAGTACATCACCGATCGCTTGTTGGAAGGAGCTGTGACGACCTTGCAGAAGGCTGGCGTGCCGGAAAAAAACATTAAGGTTGTTTGGGTTCCGGGAGGTTTGGAAGTCCCATTTTTCTGCAAACAATTGAAGGCCCGGAAGCACTGCGATGTTGTGATCGCTCTCAGCTGCGTGATCCGCGGGGGCACGTATCATTTCGAGTGTGTGTCGAACGAGCTAACACGCGGAATCGACCAAGTGGCGCTTGAGACCGGGACTCCGATCGCGACCGGCGTAATCACAGTGAATAATCTGGAGCAGGCGATCGACCGGGCGGGTTTAAAACACGGTAATAAAGGCGAACAGGCAGCCTTGGCGGCGCTTGAAATCGCGAGTCTTGATGAGCAATTATCCGTAAAACAAAAAAATCCCAAAGTCCGAAAAAGAAAAAACAACGTTTTGATTTCGAACAAACCATAAAGGAAAAAATGCTTCGCAAGAGAACCCAGGCGCGTGAATGCGCACTTCAGATTCTCTATCAGTATGAGATGAACCCGGAGCCCATGCCGGAGATTCTGAAAAAATTCTGGTCTCAGCAGGATGAGGTTTTTTCCGAAGATATTCGGGATTTTGCGGAAAAGCTTGCCCTCGGGACCGTCGAGCACCAGGCGGAGATCGACAAGATCGTTGAGCGCTATGCGGACAACTGGGAATTATCCCGGATGGCCATGATCGACCGCAATATCATGCGATTCGCGACCTACGAACTGCTTTATCTTGCGGATGTTCCGCCTAAAGTAACCCTCAATGAGGCCGTGAACCTGGCAAAGAAATTTTCACAGGAAGAATCCGGAAAGTTCGTCAACGGCATCCTCGATAAGATCAATCACACCGAAAAACCAAAAACCCCCAAGAACCATGACCCTTCCATTGCATGAAGTTTGGATGAAGAAAGCTCTCGCTCTGGCGGAGAAGGGACGTTTTAGCGTCAGTCCCAATCCTATGGTTGGCGCCTGTGTTGTTTCCAAGGGAAAGCTCGTTGGTTCCGGATTCCATGAGAGATTCGGTGGGCCTCACGCTGAACCGAACGCTCTGGCCAAGGCCGGAAAGAAGGCCCAGGGTGCTACGCTTTATGTGACCCTGGAACCTTGCGCGACCTGGCAGAAGACCCCGCCTTGCGCTTCTCACATCAAAGAAAAAGGAATCAGAAAGGTTGTCATTGGCTGTCTTGATCCTAATCCCTTGAATCACGGTAAAGGTGTTCGCTTTCTGCGCCAGCAGGGGATTGTCGTCAAGACCGGCATTCTTGGAGATGAAGTACGCAAGCAGAATGAAGGATTTTTTAAATGTATGGCTGCAAAGCGTCCGTTTGTGACACTTAAAATGGCGCAGACCTTGGATGGCAAGATCGCAACACGGGAGGGTTTCTCCCGCTGGATTTCATCGCCGTCTTCGCGCGAATTTGTCCATGAACTTCGGGCAAATCACGACGCAGTCCTGGTGGGAAAAAATACGTTCTATCAGGATGATCCTCGACTTACAATCCCAAAAGGTTCACGTTCGCTTGCTGCCGGAAAACCATGGAAAATCGTGATGATTTCTGCACGAGGTTGGTCTCTGAAAGCACGCATCTTTGAAGACCATCGGCTTACGATCCTGGTGTTCTCCGAAAAAGATCTTAAAGTAATAGTTAAGAAAGCAGAAGCTCAAAAGGGAACGCTAATACTTTTGCCTGTTAAGGAAAAACGCGGGAGGATCGAAATTCGTGAGCTTCTTAAAAAACTTGCGTCGTTGGGTGTGACCAAACTCCTAGTCGAAGGCGGAGGAGAATTGGCCTGGTCATTTCTCGAAGCGGGATGCGTGGACCGTGCTTTTTGGATCCTTGCGCCTAAGATTTTCGGCGGCCGTAATGCCAAGACCTCCGTAGAAGGTCTTGGCGTGAGGACCCCGGATCAAGCGTTTTTGTTCAAGCCGGCCAAGGCCATGTGTTCGGGAGATGATTGGATCTTTGAAGGGACGTTTCAAATCGACAGACGTGCTTTTTAAAGCGCGTCTTATCTCTAACGGGGTAAATTTATGTTCACAGGCATTGTTGAGAATCAGGGCATTGTTGTAAAAAAAGAGGAGCGCGGCGGCCAGGTCCGGTTCGGGTTTCGATTTCAAAGAAAAGAAAGAGGATTGAGGGTCGGGGACAGTGTGGCGGTATCAGGGGTGTGTCTAACCGCAGTCCGTGTCATTCCGAGCGGTTTTGAAGCGGATGTAGTACGCCAAACGCTGGAGGCGACCACGCTGGGAATGCTGGAGCAGGGAGGCCGTGTGAACCTTGAAAGGTCTCTGAAGATCGGCGATGCGCTTGGCGGCCACTTTGTGACCGGACATATTGACGGCCGTGGTGCGATCGTAAAGATCGAACGACGAAAGAAGAATACGACCTTGTTCCTGACGGCCTCCAAGGATATAATCTCTCTTCTTGCGGACAAAGGATCAGTCGCTTGTGACGGGATCAGTTTGACGGTGCAGAAGGTTCGCGGGAAGATATTCCAGATCGCGGTGATTCCACATACGCTCAAGGTCACAACTCTCGGCATCAAACGGGTGGGTTCCGAAATCAATCTGGAGATCGATATTGTCGCGCGTTATCTTCAGATGTGCTTTTTAAAAGAAAGGTCCGGGAGAACTTTTTCGTCTCGCACGATCCTCCGGGAGCTCCTCCAACAGGGGGTTGAGTGGAAAAAAGATTTGAACTGACCGCATCTTCCGAGGTGCTTTCTCCTTTTCGAAAAGAACTTCGTCAGATTCTGAACCGGGCGGGATGGGAAAAGAAGACCACCGAAGAGATTCTTTTGGCGGTCGATGAGGCTTTGACGAATATTATCCGGCATGCTTACCAGGGGAGACCGGGCAAGATGATGGTTTCCGTCTTGGCGTCTGACGATAGGATTGAGATCGTGCTGGAGGACCAAGGCAAGAAGTTCGATCCGACCCAAGTGCCGTCACCGGAACTTCCGCGCCACAGACCGGGCGGTCTTGGAATTCATTTTATCAGAACGATCATGGATCAAATGATCTATGACGATCAGAACTTAACGGGAAACCGGCTTCATTTGATCAAGCACAAGGCCAAAATTTGAAAAAGGAAGGTGGACTATGAAAATACAATTGACAAATCAAGGGGACATCCATGTTCTGGATCTTTTCGGAGAACTGGATTATCACTCTTCGCCCGAGCTTCGTGAAAAGCTGACAGAATTGACCATGAAGCAAACTCCCAAGATCCTCGTAAATCTGGGTGGCGTGGACTACATGGACAGTTCCGGCATTGCGACCTTTGTCGAAGCCTTCCAGAAGGCTAAACGCTATCAGGGCCGACTTATTCTCGCGGCGCTCACTGCCACGGTCCGGGGTGTTTTCGAGATTGCCAAGCTCGACAGCATTTTTGAGATTACCCCTACTGTCGCGGAAGCGGCGAAGTGCTTAAGCGCCAAAACCTGAACGGACACTTAAGGAATATTTTTATATGAAAGAATTTGCAGGAAAGATCGGGCAGGCGTTGCTCTTTGTCTTGGCAGGTGTAGCCCGGCTGTGGGATCTCGGGTCGGCGGTCGCCGGCTATACGTTTGCGGCCTTTTTCAGAAAGAAGGTCATTCCCCATGATGCCCTTTTTCGCCAGATGGTCCTGATCGGTATCGATTCTACGGCGATCGTTTCACTCGTGGGTGCTTCGGTCGGGACAGTGCTCGCCTTGCAAGCGGCCTATTCCTTAAAAACTTTTGGGGCCATCATGTACACGGGCAGTCTTGTGTGCGTCGCGATGGCACGCGAGCTGGGACCCTTGATTGCTTCGATCGTGATTTCCGGCCGCATCGGCGCCCGCATGGCGGCGGAGATCGGAACCATGATGGTTCAGGAAGAGGTGGACGCGCTTACTACCATGGGCATTAATCCGATCCGTTATCTCGTCGTGCCGCGTGTTCTAGCACTGGCCTTGATGCTCCCGTGCCTGACCGTGATCGCAGACATTATGGGAATGATCGGAGGTTGGGTCATCGGGACGACGGGTCTTGGGATCAATTCCCATCTTTATATTTCAAAAAGCATTGACGCGCTTGTTCTTAAAGACATCTATACCGGACTTTTAAAGAGTTTTATCTTCAGCATTCTGATCGCGCTTGTGAGCTGCCACCAGGGACTTTCCGTTTCGGGCGGCGCGGACGCGGTTGGGAAAGCCACAACGCAAGCGGTCGTGATCTCGATTGTGTTGATCATTGTGGTGGACTGTTTGGCGACGGCGGTCATTTATTACGCCTTGCCCACGTGAGAAATCTATGAACGAATCCGAACAACCCGTTATTGAAGTCAAGAACCTTATCAAATGTTTCGGGGACCTCACGGTGCTGGACGGTGTTAACGTCACGATCCCGCGAGGCCAGATCACAGTCATTATGGGCGGTTCGGGGTGCGGCAAGACAACTCTTTTGCGTCATCTGATCGCTTTACATCAACCAACTTCCGGCGAGATCCTGGTAGACGGCAAGAACATCGTGGGGCTCCGGGAAAGGGACATGAACGAGGTGCGGCGCAAGTTCGGCATGCTCTTTCAGGGATCGGCGCTTTTTAATTCCATGACCGTCGGAGAGAACGTCGCGGTGCCACTCAAGGAACACACGGACCTTTCTCCCGAGATCATCCGCATCATTGTTCGTGTGAAATTGGAGCTTGTGGGTCTAACGGGTTTTGAGGATTTTATGCCGCATCAGATCTCCGGCGGGATGAAAAAACGCGTGGCACTCGCGCGTGCGATTGCACTCGATCCGAAGATCGTGTTCTATGACGAACCCGGTGCCGGTCTGGATCCGATTACTGCGAGCATGATCGATCGCCTGATCCTGGATCTTAGCAAGAAGCTCAATATCACTTCGGTCGTGGTATCGCATGAAATGAAAAGCGCATTCCGGATTGCAGACCAAATCATCATTCTTCATAAAGGCAAAGTGCTGCAGATCGGCACGGCCGAGGAGATCAAGAATTCGAAAGACTCATATGTCCAGCAGTTCATTCATGGAGAGTCCGAAGGCGTTATCCCGTTCAAACAAACCAGTGAAGCTTATTTAAAAGGGCTTCTGTCCACCTAAGAAGCTGTTTCCAGAGGAGGAAAAGATGGATTCATCGAATACTTACTCGTCATCCGAGATCAAATCCGGATTTTTTGTGCTCGTCACTCTCGTGCTGCTCCTGGTGCTCACATTCGTGGTCGGAGGCTACTTCAAGAAAGGGGCCAACGAATGGAAGATCCGGTTCGGGTATCTGAACGGTCTCAGTAGCAGCGCTCCTGTTTATTATGCGGGTCGTGAGGTCGGGAAAGTGGATAGTATTCAGATCCTGAAGGGGGAACCAAGGCCGGTCCTGGTGACGGTGAAGATTTCTCAGGATGCTTACGTACGCATGGATAGTGTGGCGTATATTGATACTCTCGGGATGATGGGAGAGAAATTCATCGAGATCTCCGTCGGTTCGAAAGATGCTCCTGCCATGGAAACCGACAAAGTGATCGAAGGGGTGGATCCGATCGCGATGCATTTCTTGATCCGTAAAATGAACCTTTTGGCGGATAAAGTTTCCGAAATGACAGACAATCTGAATCCTTTGCTCAAGACCACGAACGAGTTGGTGGGCGGGAACAAGGAGGAGATTTCCAAAAGCATCGGGAATCTTCATGAAGTGACGGCGAATTTGCGTGATATGACCGCGGACCTGAAGCTCCATCCGTGGCGGTTGATCCGCAAAGGTTCCTAAGGAGCTTTTTATGCGCGTTAAAATATGGATCCTATTGATCGCGTTGACAGTTCTTCCGGCGCCTTTTGTGTCAGCCGAAGAGACAATCGGCGACTACATGTATGGGATCGGGACCAAGTTTGGCCGCGGACTTGAAAACGTTGTGACCAGTTTTGCCGAAATCCCGTGTACGATCCACACTGACATAAAGGATCGCGGCAGCTCCGGATTTTTCTCGGGGTTTGGCATGGGAACTGTTTTTATGTTGCGCCGGATGCTGATCGGAGTATCGGAAATGGGAAGTTTTTTTATTCCGATGGAACGGACGATTCCCCGGGTTTGTCATGAAACGAAATCTGCGGTTGTCTAAAACCATTCAGCGTGCAAGTCAACGGATTTGATGCATCAATTTTACGGTGTATCCGCCACTCCGCCACAAAGCGCCGGACGGATGCGTCCTCCGTCGCAAAAGCGTTGGCCGGATCTCCGCCAAAGGACGGATCCGTCCAAAGCAGTATGGCGGAAAATTCCCGCAGCAACTTGCGTCCCGCAAGGTTGTGCGGTCATTTGACAGGATTGTGCCTTGACGGTTATGCGCGGGTCTTTCTATAATACCCCGGCGGCCTAAATGAAGGAGAAATAATGACTACGAATGAGAAAGTTGCAACGCCCAAGGATCCGGAAGCCCAGGATGCGCAATTTTTTGCGGCAATCGGTTACCTGAGTTTTCTTTGTTTTGTACCGCTTGCCCTCAAAAAAAATAACAAATTCGCGCTTTTTCACGGGAAGCAGGCTCTGGTGCTTTTTATCCTGGAATTGGCCGCGGCGATCCTGAAGGTTGTTCCCGCGCTGGGGGACTTGGTGTTTACGCTGTCGTTTGTGGTGTTCGGGATTCTTTCGCTCATCGGGATCGTAAAGGTGCTGATGGGGGAGCGATGGGAGATTCCGGTGATCCATGAGATTGCCGAACGGATCACGCTCTAAGATAAACGGGAATTTGGGCCTCATCACGCAATATCCTTTTCTTTTCAAACCAAAGACCTTCAGGGGTTGGCATGCTTACAGGTACTAAAAAGGTTCAGCCGGGCAGGCAGAACTGGTTCGTGGCCCTCAATCCTCTCAAAAGCGAGCTGGAACGCAGCAAGATCGCCCGCGAGATCGCCAAGGTTTTTTGCCTCTCTGTGGACGAAGCCCTCGATCTGGTTCGGAACACCCCCATCATTCTTGTGGATAATCTTTTGTATGCGAGCGCGCTTCAGGTGAAACAGTATTTCCGGAGTTTTCAAACGGATATTGTGGTCAGTAATGACAGCTTTCTGAAGCGACGGTGTTATCGGACCGTATGGCCGACACCGCCGAATCTCGCATTTCTTCATCAACTGGAATCCCCAACGCCACTTTCGCAAAAAAACAAGACTGAAAAATCCGATCACGGGGAAACGATCCGGGAAATCCGGTCTTGGGTGCAGACCGAAGGAATTTCTCCGGAGCGAGGCGGCCCCGCAAAGAACGACGCGGCCAATCAAAATAACCGCCACTTTCGGAATATTCTTGAGGAAGAACGTGAAAAACTTTTGAAGGAAAGTGTGGGACTAAAAGAGAGCGTGGGCCAGCTTCGAAAGGCGCTTGAGAAAGCACAGGCGGAGGCATTCGAAGGGGGAAAAACAATGCAGGCCAGCGAGTCTGCAAAAAAACAAAAAGAAAAGGAGACACAAGAATTGCAGGAATTAGTGAATCGCGTGGAGGGGAAATACAAACTTCTTCGCGAGGAATTTCGCCAGACCCGCCAGTATTTCGAAGAAAAGCTTTGTTCCGAAGGCCATAAGACCGAAGAATTATTAAAGCAGATCGAAGAGCGTGATTTGACCCATAAAGAGCTGCTGCAGGAGAAGCAGGCGCTTCTTAAAAGTTTCCATGCCGTAAAGAACGATCTTCGGCGTGCCAAGGACGAGCAGGAACAGACACGTCGCGAATGGGAGCGCCAGGCGGCCCAGTTCCGGAGAGAACTGGAGAATCAAAAGACCCTGGTGGAAGGTCTTCATGCGAAGATCAAAAATCTCGAAGAAGGCAAAAAGATTGTTCAGTCGAGTGAAACCCGTTTGATCCAGGAATTGGAACTTCAGATCCAACAGGCTAAGCGATGGGAACAGAGATCCTCCGAGTTTGAAAAAGAAATCCGGCGGTTACGGGGATCTTTCGAAGATCAGCAGAAGTCCTGGCAGGTACGTCTCGCACAGCTTGAGGCCCGGGAGATGGATCTTGATAATGCCCGCAAGCAGATCCGTCAGCTTCATGCCGAGCTGGATCAGCGCGAGACTGTGCAGAAAAAATCCCAGTTTCATGAACAACTCGTGGCCAAAGAGGCGCGCCTTAAGCAGGTGGTCAAACAGCAGGAGAAGATCGAGTCCGAGATTCGCGACCGCGAGGAGGATATGCGTAAACTCCTGGCGGAACAGGAAACTATCGAACGCGAAGTGATCGAAGCAAAGCAGATCCAGCGGCATCCAGCCGAGAGAACAAAACACGAGGGCTCCGTTTTGGGACAACACAAACCCGCGAGTTCTTCCGATGTTCCCGAATTCCACACGTCTCATGCCCATTCCGAGGCCACTGATGATTGAAATGGTTCTAAGCAAGATCAAAGTCGATGAGAATCGGCATGAGCAACTCGTGGTCTTCCGGGAAAAGGACGGGAATCGGTTTCTCCCCGTGGTGATCGGATTGCCGGAAATTCATGCTATCAAACTGAAACTGGGCAATGTTAAGCCGCCGCGGCCGATGACCCATGACCTGGTACTCAAGATCGTCCAAGAACTTGGCGGCAAGCTTCAAATGGTTGTGATCGACAAACTCGAGAACAATACATTTCATGCCAAGTTGCATATCCTCAGGGAAAATGGACAAGAGGTGGTGATTGATTCCCGGCCTTCCGACAGTGTGGCGATCGCATTACGCGCGCAAGTGCCGGTTTTTGTTGAAGAAGAGATTCTGAAAAAAGCGAGCGTTTACGAGGTCTAGGACATGGAGAAAAAGATCTATGATGTGATGATCATCGGCGGCGGCGGAGCGGGTCTGACCGCTGCTCTGTATACCTCACGCGCCAATCTTTCCACGATCCTTTTCGAAAAACTTGTTTCGGGGGGGCAAATTGCCTCTACCGATTTAGTGGAAAATTACCCCGGTTTCACGGAAGGCATCTTGGGGCCGGAGATTGCCCAGAAGATGGAAGCCCAGGCCATGCGCTACGGTACGCAAATTGTTTATGAAGAAGTGAAGAACCTTTCGCGAAAGGGGGGTATTTTCGAAGCTGGCACGGAAACGAACTATACCGCTCGGGCCGTCATTCTCGCCATGGGCGCCTCATTTCGCATGATAGGGGTTCCCAACGAAAAGGAACTTACGGGCAAGGGTGTTTCTTACTGCGCAACCTGTGACGGGGCTTTCTTTAAAGGAAAAAAAGTCATTGCAGTCGGTGGTGGAGATTCCGCTCTCCAGGAGGGGATTTTTTTGACGCGGTTTGCCGAGCGGGTGGCGATTGTCCACCGCCGTGATAAATTGCGCGCGAGTCCGATCCTGCAAGAACGCGCCAGAATGAATTCCAAGGTAAGCTTCATCTGGGATACCGTTGTTGATAGAATTGAAGGCGAAAAAAAGGTGGAAGCCGTTTTTTTGAGGAATGTGAAAACAGGCGAGATGCAAAAGGTTCCGGCGGACGGTGTTTTTGTTTTTATCGGACACGATCCTAACAGCGGTCTCGTAAAAGGTTTTGTGTCTCTGGATGAAAAAGGATATGTCGTGACCGAGGCCTCGCTCGCAACTTCTGTGCCGGGTGTTTTTGCGGCGGGGGAAGTGCGCAGAGGAGCTGTACGTCAGTTGGTGTCGGCTTGCGGCGAAGGCTGTGCGGCGGCCTTGGCAGTTCAAGCTTTTTTAGACGAACATCACTAGATCGAGTGCTCTTATAAAATTTTTATTTGAAAGGAATATCTATGAACTTCGACAAAGAGTTTGAGCAAAACATGAAGCAGCTAATGTGCCTTCTTAAGAAGATCATGGGTCAGTACCCGATGGAGGGACAAAACCCCGCGGAGATGATGAAATTCCTGAAAGATATAAAGGACAAAAACCCGGACGTGAATATTTTTTTTCTGAATATGTCACCGCTCTCTCCCGAGGAATTCGCCGAGATCGAAGGGATGCTCGAAGAAGGGGCCATGAGCGAACATTTCAGGCCGGGAGAGCTTAAATGCGAACTCAACGATGAGGATCAGGTCTTCCTCAAACAGCACGGTATCCGTTTCTAGGACTATTATCCATGACGTTTCAAAAAAAAATACTTGCTTCGGTTTTTTTTCTTCTGTGTTCTTTCCCCGCAGGCCTTTATGCGGCGACGGCTTTTGACCACTCTGCTTGGGATGCCTTCCTCAAAAAAAATGTGAACGAAAATGGTGAAGTGGATTATCAGTCGATCACGAGGGATCCGAAGGATCTGAATGATTATCTGGCGAGTTTGATGGCGGTGAGCGAATCAAAGATGGCGTCGTGGCCCCGGGAAGAGGTGCTGGCCTTCTGGATGAATGCGTATCATGTTGTGCTGATCAAACAGGTAGCCGAAAATTATCCCGTGACTTCCGTCCAGAAGATCCCGAGTTTTTGGGACATCACATTGTTCCGTTTCGGCAAAAAAGCTGGGAATCAAAGGCGGTACAGTTTGAACGACATCCGGTTGAAGAAACTGATCGAGGTCTACCATGACGAGAAAATCCATCTGGCGCTTTCTGCGGCGGCCAAGGGCGGTCCCAAGTTAATGCCTGAGGCATTTACGGGTCCTAAGGTGGAAGGACAGCTTTTTCTTTTAACGAGGAAATTCGTGATGGATCCGGCCCATGTGGATGTCACCCCTGGTCGGAAAAAGATCCGGATTTCGAAGATTTTCAAATGGTATGGAAAAGATTTCAGACTGGATTTCGGGACCCCAGAACCCCGCGGTAAATTTTCAGAAAGTGATAACGCGGTCCTCTCTTTTTTAGCGTATTATCTTGAAGATGAAGCCAAGGAGGAATATCTTCAGGAGGCTAAATACAAGATCGAATATCCCGCATTTGATTGGACGCTGAACGATTGGAAAAAGGAAGCCGCCTAGATCGGTTCCGGATTTTTTTAACTCACTCCCTCCAAACAACCTAACCCTTTTCGCCAAAAAGGGTTGCACCTTTTTAAAAAGCATTGACAGGTCTAGTGAATTCCCATAAGATACTCGCTTTCTTACAGTCAAAGGAGTCATTTCATGGAAAAATACGCAATCGTTGAGACGGGTTCCAAGCAATATTGGGTGGCGCCCCAACAAGTGATTGAAGTCGAGTTGTTGGACGTGGCGGAAGGCCAAAAGGAGATTATTCTGGACCAGGTGATGCTTGTTCAGGATGGAGGCCAGGTGAAGGTCGGGACCCCGGTGATCCCGGACGCCCAGGTCGTTTGTGAAAATCTCGGGGAGTTTCGTGGCCCCAAGCTGATCCATTACCGGATGCGTCGCCGTAAATCGTCCCGGCGTAAACAAGGGCACCGGCAGGATCTGCTCCGGTTACTTGTCAAAGAGATCAGGGTTAGCTGATCATACTTTTCAAAGGAAAACATGGCACATACAAAAAGTCAGGGAAGTACAACCAACGGAAGAGACTCCAATTCCAAGCGCTTGGGTGTGAAAGCCTATGGCGGACAGAAGGTCACCGCAGGTAGCATTATCGTTCGTCAGCGTGGGACGCGTTATCATCCCGGGAATTTTGTCGGGATCGGTACCGATTACACTCTTTTCGCGAAGCGTGCTGGGATCGTGGAGTTCCGGGCGAACCGATCTGTCCATATCATTCCGAGTTAATCCAGTTCCAACCAAGTTTGAAAAGGCTAAAAAGCGATCCTAAGCTTTTTGGCCTTTTCTCTTTTTAGGGGCTTCTATGCTAGTTGATAAAATACATCTGAAAGTTCAGGGTGGACGCGGCGGCAAGGGCTGTGAAAGTTATAACCACCGCAAGGATCACAAGAAGGTTCCCAACGGCGCTGATGGCGGTGACGGAGGGAGTGTGATCTTTCGCGCCTCGCATAACGCTCCGGGGCTCGATCGCCTCAGACTAAAGCAGCATTTGGACGCAGCGTCCGGCGAACATGGTAGCAGTGATAATAAACGTGGAAGCAAAGGGGCGGATCTGATCGTGTTGGTTCCGATCGGGACTTCGATCTATCGCCGCGAGAACCATCTTGCGATTCGGGATCTTTATCTTGAGGGTGAAGAAGTAATCGTGGCCCGCGGCGGCCGGGGCGGATCGGGAAACATTGGCGACAAAACGGCGACTTCCGGCGAGGAGGGCGAAAAAATCGAGATCGATGTGGAGTTCCGTATCATGGCGGATGTCTTTCTTGTGGGGCTCCCGAGTTCTGGGAAATCCTCCCTGCTTCACCATTTGACACGTGCCCCCGTGGAAGGTAAGGATTATCCCTTCGCGACCCGCAGTCCTGTGCTGGGCGTTCATGCATATGACGACTATAAACAGATCAATTTCTGCGAGCTTCCGTCCATTTTTGAAGGTTCCACGGACGGGCGGGGATTGGGAACCGATTTTTTAAGACACTTGGCACGCGCCAAGCTGATCGTGTTCATGATCGACGCGACCTTGAAATTTTCCCGTACCGCCATTGAAGGATTGAGCGCCCTACAGAGAATTGTTTATGAGCATGATGCCGCGTACCGGCAAATTCCGAGTGTGGTGGTGGTTAACAAAATCGATCTGGGGCACGATATTGGGAAGATCCAGGAAGAGCTCCAGAGTTCGGGGCAGGTCTATTTTTTGATTTCGGTGAAAACAGGGGAAGGGGTAGAATCTCTCATGAAGTTCATTCATGAAAAGATCGAGGACAAAGGCCATGTCTGATCGCGTCCGTCACGCCCAAAAGATCGTTATCAAGGTCGGCACGAGCATCCTAAAAACCCGTGAGGAAAGTTTTTCTCATAAAGAGCATACCCGTGTCTGCCAAGAGATCTATGCACTCATCAAAAAGGGCCGGAAGCCGGTCCTGGTGAGTTCCGGTGCGATCGCGCTCGGGATGAAAAGCTGCAGTTTTAAAAAGAGGCCCAAAGAAATGGCGGAGCTTCAGGCCTGTGCCGCCATTGGACAGGGGAAGCTCATGCATGCCTATGAGAGCTTTTTCGCGAAAAAAAAGGTGCATACCGCCCAGTTGCTCCTGACTCGTGACGGGCTTGAGGACCGCAAACGGTTCCTGTGTGCCCGCAATACCCTGGAGATGCTCCTGAAGCTCAATATTCTTCCGATCGTTAACGAGAACGACACCGTGGCGGTCGAGGAAATCGCCTTTGGGGACAATGACATTCTTTCAGTTCATGTGGCGCATCTGGTGGGCGCGGACCTCCTGATCAATCTTTCGGATGCGGAGGGTTTTCTCCTGAGGGACGGGACGCGTGTGCGGGAAGTGACCTCCGAAGATGAGATCGACAATAAACTCGTGCTGCATTTGGAGGATAAAAAACGGGAGGAAACCGTCGGCGGGATGCGCGCGAAACTTAAAGCTGCGCGAGTGGCAATGCGCCTCGGGATCCCTTTTATGATCGTGAACGGCCACAAACCGCATATTCTGCAGGAGATTATTAACGGGAAAGATGTCGGGACTTTATTCATCACCTCCGGCGCCAAAAAGGACATGAGACACAAATGGATCGCATTCTCAGCGATCCGGAGCGGCAGCATCGTGGTCGATAGCGGGGCCTATCGGGCACTGCTCGCGAAAAAAAGTTTGCTGCCCGGAGGGATCGTAAAGATTCACGGGAATTTCGAAGCAGGGCGGGTCGTAGAGCTTGAGACGCTGGACGGAAAGGTTTTTGGGCGCGGGGTGGTGCACTACAATAACCGTGATCTTGGCCGCATTGCGGGCAAAAGAACCGACGAGATCCAAGCAATCCTGGGCCAAAAGTCTCATGATGAAGTGATCCACCGGAATGACCTTGTGATCTGGAGCGAACGATGAATTGGAAACGGGAACTGGAGAAAATGCTTGTAAGTGCCCGACAGGCGGCATCCCATGCCGGGCAAGAGCCGCCGGCTTTTAAGAAAAAACTTCTCTGGGACATTGCTTCCGGGATCGAGAAAAGGACGAAATGGCTCGTTGCCGAGAACCGCAAAGATCTCATAAAGGCCGAAACGAGCGGACTTTCATCCGCCATGATCGATCGTTTGACGCTCAATGAAAAACGTATCAAGGCCATGGCTGAAGGCGTCCTGGCGGTTGCCCGTCTCAAGGACCCGATCGGTCGAGTGCAGGCGAAATGGACGAGGCCGAACGGTCTCAAGCTTCAAAAAGTGACCGTTCCGCTTGGTGTTATCCTGATGATCTATGAGTCCCGTCCGAACGTGACCGTGGAATGCGCGGCACTTTGTCTCAAGAGCTCGAATGTGGCGATCCTTCGTGGCGGACGTGAAGCGATGGCTTCCAATCGCGCACTCGTATCGATCTTCAAAAAATCCCTCAAGCAGCACGGGCTTTCACCTTTTCATGTGAATCTTGTGTCGACGACGGACTATGCTGCTGTGGACTTTCTTCTGAAACAGGGAGGAAAGATCGATCTTGTGATTCCTCGCGGCGGGGAGAAGCTGATCCGACGGGTTGTGGAGAAGTCGCGTATTCCCGTGATTAAACACTATCAAGGGATCTGCCATGTGTATGTCGATAAAAATGCCGATCTCAAAAAGGCCGTTGCAATCACGCTGAACGCCAAATTGCAGCGTCCAGGGGTTTGTAACGCGATGGAAACGCTCCTGGTGCATCAGGATATTGCCGGGAAATTTTTGCCGGTGGTCGGCGATTTGCTAAAACAAGGAGGGTGTGAGGTCCGCGGAGATGGCGTGACTTGCCGCATTATTCCCTGGGCAAAGCGTGTGAAGACTAGTGACTACGGGCATGAATTTCTTGAAAAGATCCTCGCGGTGCGTGTTGTCAAAGACTTGGAGGAAGCGATCCGGCACATTGAAGCTCATGGTTCCCGTCATACGGATGCAATCGTGACAGAAAACAAAAAAGCGGCTAAAATCTTCAAAATAAAAGTTGATTCGTCATCTGTGATGATCAATGCTTCGACTCGTTTTTCCGACGGATTTGAGTATGGGTTTGGTGCGGAGATCGGTATCTCGACCGACAAGATCCATGCCCGTGGCCCGATGGGACTTGAAGGGCTCACGTCGTACAAATATATCGTGGAAGGGAATGGCCATATACGCTCTTGAAAGCGGTCTTTCCGCATGAAAATCGGCATTTTCGGAGGGACCTTCGATCCTGTCCATTACGGGCATTTGCAGCTTGCTCAAAAAGCCCGTGCTCAATTTTCGCTCGATAAAGTCATTTTTGTTCCGGCCTATCAGCCCCCTCATAAACAAGAACTTCTTTCGCTCACATCTGCCGGAGACCGTTACGAAATGGTCCGTCTGGCCATCGAAGGCGAGCCTTTCCTTGAGGTCTCGGATTGCGAGCTCAAAAGAAAGGGCATTTCTTATACTTTTGATACTCTCTGTGAATTTGAAAAAAAATATCCCAAGGCCGCATTTTTCCTGATCCTTGGAAAAGATGCATTTGAAGGGATTGATACCTGGCATCGTGCCGTCGAGTTCAAGAAAAGGGTCCGGTTTTTGGTGGCGAAGCGGGGTCCTTGCGGAATTCATGCGCCGGAAGGCGCTCGCGTCGAATGGATCCAAATGCCGTTATGCCCGATCTCTGCCTCCGGGATCCGTGAGGCTGTCAGGCAGGGAAGGAATGTGGACAGTCACGTGCCTCCGAAGGTTCTTCAGTACATCCGCGCCCATGCGCTCTACCGGACAAATTAGACTATGGATATAACCTTGCATTGCGTCGTTTTGGGAGTGCTCTTTCTGTTTTCCTTTTTCTTTTCCGCCTCTGAAACGGCCCTTTTTTCTCTTTCCAAACTTGATAAACGCAAACTCAAAGAACAGTACCCCCATCTTTCGAAATGGATCTTTGAGCATTTACAAACGCCACGCAAGACGCTCGGCACGGTCCTGATCGGCAACCTGGCGGTGAACGTGCTGGCAACGGCAACGGTCACCCTTGTTGCTCTCAAGCTTTTCGGGAGCGCGCGGCTTAGCATGATCATGGCAGCGTTCACTGTTTTCTTGATCGTTTTCTGCGAGATGTTTCCCAAGATCCTGGCGGTCCGGTCACGGGTCAAAATGGCCCTGCTGGTGTCCTTGCCTCTGAAATTTTTTGCGGTGTTATTCACTCCTTTCAGGATCCTGATGCGTTCTGCCACCGATCGCATTCTGTCCTTTCTTGTCCACGAAAAGATCGATCAATCGGATATGATCTCGGAAAAGGAACTCAAGGTGCTTGTAAAGATCGGAGAAGAAGAAGGGGTTTTGGGCGGACAGGAGCGTTACATGATCCAAAAGCTTTTGGATCTCGGTGAACGGCCGGTCAAGGATATCATGACGCCACGGACGGACCTGATCGGCCTGGATATTGAGGAATCTTCGGAAAAACATGAGGCACTTATCCGTAAATTTCACTTCTCGCGGATGCCTGTTTTTCAGGGCTCGATCGATCATATTCTGGGGGTCGTTGAATCGCAGAGTTATCTTTTGCAGGAACCTCTCCCCGACGTAAAGCAAGTAATGCTGGAGCCGCTTTTTGTTCCGGCAAGCAAACGGATCGATGATCTTCTGGAGACATTCCGGAACAAGAATGAGCGTTTCGCGGTCTGTGTGGATGAGTTTGGCGGGACAGCCGGGGCGGTGACGCAGGAGGATATTTTAGAGGAGATATTCGGGGAGTTTTACGATGAATATGCCAAGGCCGAAAATCCTATCCGGCGCTTGGGCGAGGACCTTTATTTAGTGGAAGGAAAAGTCAGCCTTCCGGAGTTCAACGATTTCTTTTCTTCGCATCTGGTGGCAGAGGAGGCCGCGACGCTTGGGGGCTATCTTTTTGAAAAAATGGGGGTTGTTCCCGTCAAAGGTGCGGTTTTAAACACGGGGCAATTTGATTTTGTAATCCAGGATATGATCCGTCAGCGCATCCATCAGATCATGGTCAGGAGGAAGGCATGATCAGTCTCCTGACCATGTTTTTCTTGTCACTGGTGGCCTCAGCGTTCTTTTCGGGGGTCGAGATGGCTTTTGTTTCGGCGAACAAGCTGAAGCTTCGCGAAATGGCAGATACCGGAGATAAAAAAGCCAGGTTCATCATGCAGCTCCAGCAGCATCCCAATTATTTTCTGACTGCGATCCTGATCGGGAATAACGCGGTGAACGTCACGGCGATTGCGATCGCGACTTATATTTTTGAGAAATATTTCGGCTGGAACAGCGAATGGTCCGTGATGCTGGTGATCGCCCCGGTTTTGATCGTTTTTGCGGAGATGGTTCCAAAAGATTACGGCCGTTTGAATGCCATTCCCTTCTTGCTGGGACAGACCTTCTGGCTTAAAGGCCTCAAGACGGTCCTGTATGGGCCCATCATTCTGTTCTTCAAAACGCTGAACTTTTTTTGGCCCTCTTTCCAGCAGGGTGTAGTTCGGGACATCTTTGTGAACGAGGAAGAATTCCGCTCGCTAATCGAAGAAAGCACACAGAGAGGCATCGTGGGACCCCAGGAAGAAAAATTGATCCATACTATTCTTGATTTCGAACGGATCCAGGTCTCCTCGGTCATGGTTCCGGCGGGGAAGGTGCCGGTGGTGGATATTCATAGCAAGATCGAGGATGTCAAGCAGATCGCGCGTGAGACACACGCCCGCATGATGCTCGTTTATGAAGAAATACCGTCCATTGTCATGGGGATGGTCTACGTCTTCGATATTCTCTGGGAGAAGGAAAATGCTCAGGGGCTTCATGATTTTCTCCGGGCCCCCATTTTCATTCCGGAAGACACCTCCTTGGAGAAAGCTTTCCTGACCCTTCAGAAAAAACGCCAATCTTATGCCGTTGTGACCAATCGAACCGGGGATATTCAAGGGGTTGTCCCGATCGAGCGGCTTCTTATATTTGAGGCGCATTAAACGGCCTCTGTTTTTCTCCCTCCGATAGATTTTTCGATGTTGTAAGACCTTGCCGGAGCAATTTCGTTTTTTATTTTTCCCGCCGGTTTCAGCACATGTTTTCAATCCTGCCCAAGACAGAAAAATTTCCTCCCGCGTTTATACTTTCACAAAAAGTTTTTTGTAGAACGTCCGCTTGGCGTTGAAGGAAGTCGGGGGTCTTTCAGAATTGTCTCTGGCTTGCATCGGGTCTGAAACTGCTCTTCCGGACAAGATCCTGTATTTCGTCCTTGATGGTGTCTGCCATCTCTTCTATAATCCCCCTACTTATGCCGAGCCCCATTACCCAGAACCTCGATGCCCTGAAAAAAGCCCAGCAATTGGACAGTGAGATCCATCGCACCCTTATTCTTCTGGAAGAAATTCCCGCACAGCGCGCTCAGCTCAAATCTGAATTGGAGCTTGAAAAAATCCGTTTGAACGAATCGGAGAAATCCTTTAAAGACATTCAATTGAAATTGAAGGTCAAGGAACTGGAACTCTCGCAAAAAGAAACGCAGATCAAAAAGCTCGACGGGCAGCTATCTCAGGTGAAAACAAACAAGGAGTACGCCGCGCTTCAGCAAGAGATCGCTTCGCTCAAGGCCGATAATTCGCTTCTCGAGGAGGGGATTATTCACATTCTGGATGAGGTGGACGCGGCCAAAGAAGAAACACGCAGGGAAAAAGAGAAATTTGCATCTATCACAAAATCTTTTCAGGACCAGGACAACGAAATGGCCGGCCAGGAAAAGACCTTGCAAGGGCGCCTTGCGGACTTGAAGAAACAGCGCGAAGAATCCGTTGCGCAATTGCCGCCCGAGCTCGGAGAGCTCTACAGCCGGATTGCTCTCAAAAAGCACGGGCTTGCCCTCGCCGTCGTGAGCGGTGAGGTCTGTGCTGCCTGCCAGATGAAGCTGCGTCCGCAGCTCATCAATGAAATCCGGCTTGGTGAACAGATCATTGTCTGCGAAAACTGCTCCCGCATTCTTTACTTCGAAAATTAGTTTTCTTCTACCTCCAATGCTTGCCGCTTTTATTCCCCGAAGATCAATGTCCTGATTGTCCCTTTTCGTCCTCAACCCGGCATTTCTTTGCCCCTTTCCCTGAAATTTTCTATAGCAAAATGCTCCAGGACGGGGTCCTTTTTTAACGGATTCCCAATTAAAAAGAATGTTGACACGATATTAAGGGAAATATATACTACCGCCGATAATGAAGTGGGGGAAAGTGGCGAAAAGTGGGAACCCTGAAAGGAAAGAAAATCCATGTTTTACGGTGAATTCGAACATGTGATCGATACCAAAAGCCGCGTGATGATTCCCGCCAAGTTCCGTGAAATCTTCAAGGAACGCTATGTGGAACGCTTCTTCATCACCCGCGGTCTTGATCAGTGCCTGTTTGTTTTCACGGAAGAACAGTGGAAGACAGAAGAAAAGAAATTTCGCGATATGCCTTTCACCAAGGCCGAATCCAGGACCTTCAATCGTCTTTTCTTTTCAGGCGCTTCTGAAGTTGTTTGTGACAAGCAGGGGAGAATCCTCATTCCTGATTATCTCAAGACCTATGCCGACATCAAAACCGAGGTCATGATTGTCGGCGTTTCAAGCCGCATTGAGATCTGGGCGAAAGAAAAATGGCAGGGCTTTTTTGATCATCATAAAGGTCACTTTGAAGAACTCGCGGAAAAATTAGCATCGGAATAGAAAAGGAGCCGTTATGGTCTATCACGCCAGGACGAAGATCGGAGTCGATGTGTTGCGTTTCAACGGAGATCTCGACGCTCTTAGTATGATCAAAATGAAAGGGCGCATGAACCGTCTGCTCAACAGGAACCACAAACGTCTTTTGCTGGATTTGAAAGATACGAAACATGTGGAATTGGCGGGCGTCGGCATTCTGGTGGACCGCCTGCGCAAGGTGCGCGAGCAAAACGGAGATATCAAATTGTGCAATCTGCGTCCTGAAGTGGAGAGGACCTTCCAAATGATCGGGGTCAATGGTCTGATGGAAAGTTATTCGACGGAAGAAGAGGCGATCCTTAGTTTTGCGTCATAACCCCGTTCTCTCACAAGAAGTCCTTGAGTATCTGGTCTTAAGTCCCGGGGCTGTAGTGCTGGATGGGACCCTTGGGAGTGGGGGGCATGCGGAGGCAATCCTCGGGAAAATAGGTCCCTCGGGAAGATTGATCGGTTTTGATCAGGACCCTGGAGCGATTGCGAGATGTCAGGCGCTGTTCCGGGGGGACCCGCGGGTTACGTTGGTACACGAGAACTTCAGGAATTTGGAAAGAGTTTTTCCGGAGTTGAAAGTAGCGGCGTTCGACGCAGTGTTGCTGGATATCGGGACCTCGTCGGAGCAGTTGGCGGATGGGAAGCGCGGTTTCAGTTTCCAAACGGAAGGGGAATTGGATATGCGGATGAACCCGGAAGTCGGCCTTAAAGCCTCAGAGTTGCTCGCGCAGATGTCCGAAGTCGAGCTTGCGGACCTTTTCTACCACTACGGCGAAGAGCGCAACTCACGGCGTTTTGCCCGAGTGATCGTCGAAAGACGGCGTCAGCAACCCATCCGTACAGTTGAAGATCTCAACCAGACGCTGGAGCAGGCACTGCCCGCCCACATGCGGTTTAAAAAAGGGCAGAGACCTTCATGGGCGAGACGTCATCCGGCCACTAAAGTGTTTCAAGCGCTCCGGATCGCGGTGAATGATGAACTGGAGGCGCTCAAGGAAGGCATGACCGCGGCGTTTGATCATCTGACAAAAGCCGGGCGGCTCGGAGTTATCAGTTTTCATTCGATAGAGGACCGGATCGTGAAGCAACAGTTCCGGAAATGGGACGATGAAGAACGCGGAAATTTGATTTTTCGCAAACCGGTGGTTGCAAATCGTTCGGAAATATCAAGCAATCCGCGGGCAAGAAGCGCCAAACTGAGAGTGATCGGGAAAATATCATGAAAGGCAGTGGAAAAATATTAGTATCTATAGCGGCCTTGACCTGCTCGTTGCTTTTTTACGTGCACCTGCAGGTTGCTTCCGTTCTCGTCTCATTGGATATCCATAAAAGTTCCCGCATTTTTGCCGAGAAGCAGGAACTGCTTCACAGACTCCAGTTCAAGGTCGACCAGTTGAGGGCCCCCCGCCTTCTTGAAGAAAAAATGAAATGCCACGACATGGGTTTGGCACTTCCCAACAAGATCCAGGTGGTGGAAGTCCCGCCCGTGCCCGGGCTTGTCATTCCAATGGCGTCGGAACAAAAGGTTACGCGCACCTTTTCCTCCGAGGTCACGCATTTTCTTGGCAGGTGGATCCAAACGGCCCAGGCCAAGACCGATCTCTCCTCCTAGAAAATGCGAGCGCTGCTTTCGCCGCGTCGGTTCTGGTTCCTCTACATCGTTCTGTTTGTTCTTTTTGGTCTCGTGATTTATCAGGTCGTCCAGCTGACCTGGCTTCATCAGTCCTCGCTTCTTGCCCTGGCGCACCGCCAGCATTATCTGACGATAGATGTACCACCCTCGCGCGGTCCCATCACGGACCGTAACGGAAAAGAGTTCGTTACCAATCTCAAGATCCCCTCGATTTACGCAGTACCGCGTGCCCTGAAGGACGAGGAACGCGCAGACCTCGGCCGCGAGGTTGCGAAGATCCTGGGGCTTGACCGGAAATGGGTGATGGCGCGATTAAGCCGGGATAAATCATTCGTGTGGATCAAACGGCGCGTTACTTTTGAGGAGGCTGAGAAGATCAGAAAACTCAAATGCCCGGAGCTGGGTGTCCTGGAAGAATACAAACGATTCTACCCCCAGGGAACGATGCTGGCGCAGGTGCTCGGATTTTCCACTGTGGACAATCAGGGGGTGGAGGGGATTGAGCGGTCCATGGACGGCGATCTTCGCGGAAAGCCCGGCAAGCGTGTGACCCAGCGCGACGCCTTGGGACGGGAAATCAAGGCCTTCGAGATGAAAAGCTTGCCCGTGATCGACGGAAACCGTGTTGTATTGACCATCGATCAGCATCTCCAGTATCTGACCGAAAAAGCACTTGAGCAGGCCTTCAAGCAGTGGAAGGCGAGGGGTGCGTGGGCAATCGTGATGAACCCGAAAACCGGGGAGATCCTGGCGATGGCGAATCAGCCCGGTTTTGATCCCAATCATTACGCCAGCGCGGGGCCGGACGCGAAACGCAATCGTGCGATCACCGACATGTACGAGCCGGGTTCGGTGTTCAAGATCGTGGCGGCGAGCGGTGCCTTGAACGAGGGAGCG
>Ga0265297_10003523_pt1 | contig 28008 bp, 28 predicted proteins | sample Munlanlwell13791_FD_192502 | JGI IMG/M metagenome (GOLD analysis project Ga0265297, IMG submission 192502) | Leachate microbial communities from a municipal landfill in Southern Ontario, Canada - Leachate well 137-91 | ecosystem: Engineered > Solid waste > Landfill > Unclassified | place...
CGTCTCACCTGCCCACAGCCCATTACTTATTACCTCCCTTTCTTCAAGGGTTAAACGATGATATTTGTTTTTCATAGCAAAACCTTAAATGATTTTAAAGTTTTGCGCTAGTCCTTTGAACCCAGTATTCTTAATTTTGTACCAGGGTTGAATTTGTGGTATAATATAATCAGATTTTAGATTATAGATGATAGATTATAGTTAGAAATCTAAAATCTATAATCTATAACACTGTAATCTTCAAACACATGGCAAAACCATTAAGTTTTTTAGGCGTTGATTTATCGCCAGATGCAATTAAAGTGGTTGAGCTCCAGCCAGAAAAAGGCAAGCCTCAACTTGTGACCTATGGTTATACAGAATCAAAGGGCGATGTTTTAATGGGTGATTTTATTTCCAATAAAAATATTACTTCAACCATGATAAAAGAAGTGGCTAATCGCGCTAAAGTCACAACTAATTTAGCTCTGGCAGCTTTGCCTATTGCTTCGGTTTTTACTACAGTGGCCAAATTATCAAATTTGCTAAAAAGAGATCTGGACAATAAAGCCAAAATAAAATCATTATTAGCAGAGGAGCTTAAAAAGATTTTACCGCGGCCTTTGGAAGAAATGGCTTTTGATTTTAATCTGCTTCCCAGCGAAGAGATAAAAAAAATGGGGCCAAATGACAAAGTTGAAATTGTGCGTTATTTGATTACAGCGGCTGCCAATGAAACAGTGAAGGAATATGTGGAAATTTTTAAGCAGTCTGGTTTTGAACTGACCAATTTAGATATTGAAGCTTTTGCCTTAGTCAGATCTTTAGTCGGCACTGATCAGTCATTGATTATGATTGTTGATATCGGGGAAAATCGCACAACATTATCAATTGTGAATCTTGGCATTCCGATTCTCAACCGCAGTATCCAAGCCGGTGGCGCATCTGTGACTAAAGCGATTGCTGACAGTTTAAAAATAACAATTTCTGAAGCTGAAAATTATAAATTGGATCTGGGCATAATGATGGCCCAGGAAAAAATGGATAATTTCCCAAAGCCAGTAGAAGACGCAATTGCCCCTATTGTTACAGAGATACAATATCTGATCAAAAATTATTATGATTTAATGGGCCAGGCCAAAATTTTGGACAAAATTATTTTAACCGGCGGCAGCGCTCTTTTAGGCAATTATTTAGATCAATATCTGACTAAAATTTTAAATATCCGAGTTTATGTCGGCGATCCCTGGGCCCGCGTAGTTTACCCTGAGGAATTAAAGCCGATATTAGCAGAGATTGGCCCGCGTTTTTCAGTGGCCTTAGGCTTGGCCATGAGAGAAATTATTTTATAATTTATGCCTATTAATCTTTTAGGCGAACCCAAGCGGCCGATAAAAAAAATTCCAGAATCAACTGAAATTGCCATGCATTTGCCTGAAAAGGAACAAAAAAGAATAGAACGAGCTCAGAAAAAAGCAGCCAAAAAAGCAAAGAAGGAAAAGGTGGTTGAAGCTCAAAAAACTGAATTTGAAGAAGTAAATTTAATCAGGGCCTTTAAAATTTATTTATTAAAAAGGCGCTTAACTTTTATAGCGATTTTTGCTATACTATTATTAGCTATAGCCGGTATTGCTGTTTATTTTCTTTATTTTTACAAACCGCAGCCCAAAATTGTTTTGAACCTTAATAAACCAGTAAATACCAATGCACTGCCAGTAAATGTACCCCTGGCTCCGCCGACGCCATCAACCTTTTGCGGGGACGGAATTTGTAATAATAATGAAACCTGCACAATTTGCGATGTTGATTGCGGTTCTTGTCCTGCAGTTGTGCCAGTAACTCCGCCCCTGGTTATTCCACCAGCGCCTCCACAGCCGTTGCCTAATACTGAATTGGCGCCTTTGCGCGGCGCCTTGATAAAATTTGCCAATGAGACAGCGATATATTTGGTAGACTGGAATGGAGAATTACGTCCGGTAGATATGCAGACAGTTTCCTTTGCCAACGGCCAAAAAGCCAAGCAAATAAGTTTAACCGAGATTTATACCATAGCGTCAAGATTTCAAGATACGAGAAGGGGACTTGAGGTGGTTGGCTTTATTCCCTGGGATCCGCGCGTTTTGACCCAGGAAGAATTAGAGCCGTTTGTTAAATAATTTATAACATAAGTAATATAAACCACAGATTTATACTCACAGATAACACAGATTTCATCAGTGCAATCTGTGAAAAATAATCAGTGGTTAAGCTAATAAATAAACATTATGCCCAAAGACACAAAAGCCAAGATTATTTTAATTGAAGATGATAATTTTTTAGTAGAAATGTACACGACTAAATTTGAGCTGGAAGGGTTTGCTGTTGTTTCCGCTGAAGATGGCCAAAAGGGTTTGGAAATGGTTAAGCGGGAAAAACCAGATATAATTCTGCTTGATATTTTAATGCCTAAAATGGATGGATTTGCGGTATTAGACGCTTTGAAAAAAGATAAAGAGACTGCTGATATTCCGGTTATATTGCTGACAAATTTAGGCCAAAAAGATGATGTTAAAAAAGGTTTTGAAAAAGGCGCTGTCGGTTATCTGATTAAGGCTCATTTTATGCCTTCAGAAGTCGTGGAAAAAATAAAGAAAATTTTAAAGGAAAATAAAAAATAAATTGGCTTAAAATAATGTCCAGCAGAGGTTTTACCAAAATTGAAATTTTAATAGTGGCAATTTTGATTGTTCTTGTCTTGGCTGCGGATTTTTTTGTAATCTCGTATTTGAATTCCAAACAGCAAGATGTCCAGGTCATGTCTGAAATCAGCCGGCTCAGAAGCGGTTTAGAGGCTTATCTTTTAAAAAATAATTATTATCCAGTCTCGCTTGAGCCGCTTGTTTTAAATAGTGAATTAAATAGCAGCGAAAAATTATGCGTTGAAGGCTTTGAAAAATTTAGCTTTCAGTGCGCCCAGGAAATTTTAAATCCAGTTCCAAATTTATATTTAACCAAAGGCAACTCTTATATTTACAAATCAACAGATAATAATAAAAATTATCAATTAGAATTTACACTCTTAAGCGACTTTCCGGCGCAGAACCTTAAAAAAGGTAAAAATTGCGCCACCAATTCTCAAATAATTAGTCAGCCTTGTTTCTAAATTTATGTTTAAAAAAAATAATGAATGGGGAGTGAGCTTAATTGAACTGCTGATCATAATCGCGATTATTGTGCTTTTAGCCGGAATCAGCATGATTGCTTTAAATAGCCAGCAAATTAAAGCCCGTGATGCCAATCGCATCAGTGATATCCGCCAAATCAGAACAGCTTTGGAATTTTATTCTAGCGATGAAGCGCAATATCCTGTCGTTGAACAGCCGATTATTTTAGGCCAGACCGGGTCAGAAAAATTGTGCGCCAAAGCCGAAGGCGCTTTTGTGAGCGCAGGCACAGAGTGTAAGACAGAGACAACTTATATGTCAAAAATTCCTAAAGATCCTTTAGCAAACCAGAAATATAATTATCTCGGCTCAGCCACTGGTTATGACATAACCTTTATCACTGAAAAAGAAAGCAGCCTGGGTCCAGCCGGCACTTATCATGCGCATTCCCAGGTTATTGATGCAGTCCCTGGCAATAAATAATTCTCAATAAAAAAAGGCAGGTTTTATAAAATTCCGGCCTTTTTTATTTGCTCAAAAACTGGTATAATTTTAGTATGATATTTGAAGCTATCCTGATATTTCTATTAGGCCTGATTTTTGGCAGTTTTTTGAATTCTTTGATTTATCGTTTGTACACGAAGCTCTCTTTATGGCAGCGTTCAATCTGCCCAAAATGCAGGAATATTTTAAGATTAATTGATTTAATCCCTTTTTTGAGTTTTATTTTTTTAGGCGGTAAATGCAAAAAATGCAGAAAAAAAATCAGCTGGCAATATCCTTTAGTGGAATTAATTACCGGAATTTTATTTGTCCTGGTTTTTTTGAAAAACGGGGTCGTAGATTTAATGCTGTTTAGAGATTTATTTTTTGTTTTTGTTTTGATTTTCATTTTAGTTTTTGACTGGAAGTATTATTTGATTTTGGATAAAATTGTCTGGCCAGCTTTGGCAATGAGTTTAATTTTAAATTTGTTTTTAGGCTTAAATTGGCTGGATTTAATTTTGGGCATGGCAATTGGCAGCGGATTTTTTTTAATTCAGTATTTGTTTTCCCGTGGTCAATGGGTAGGCGAAGGAGATATAAAACTCGGTTTATTGATTGGCGCCATGCTTGGCTGGCAATCAACTTTACTTGTGTTTATCCTGGCCTATTTAATCGGCGGATTAGTCGCAGTAATTTTATTATTAGCCAGCAAGAAAAAATTTGGCGATATTTTGCCCATGGGAACTTTTTTAGCAGCTGCCGCAATAATTGTTTTGCTTGCGGGTGAGAAAATTTTGAGTTGGTACTTCTGAATTATGAAAGCCAAATGCCGAAAGCTGAAATAAATCCATAATTAGTAATTCGGCATTCGGCCTGCGCCGACCGTAGTCGGCTACGGCCGACGAAGGTCGGATTTCGGAATTAAATTATTATGAACAAAGAAGAAACTAAAAAAAGAATAGCCAAATTAAGGGACGAGATAAATCATCATCGCTATCTTTATCATGTTTTGGATCGTCAGGAAATTTCTGATGCGGCCTTGGATTCGCTCAAGCATGAACTTTATAAATTAGAACAGCAATATCCCGAATTGATTACGCCTGATTCGCCGACGCAAAGAGTGGGCGGCGAGGCCTTGGCAAAATTTAAAAAAGTAGCTCATGGCGTGCCAATGCTTTCTATTGAAGATGTCTTTAGCCCTGAAGAATTAGCTGACTGGGAAGCAAAAATAAAAAGAATCGTGCCACATGCTAAATTTGAATATTTTGGGGAAATAAAAATGGATGGTTTGGCGATTTCATTAATTTATGAAAATGAAATTTTAGTTGAGGGTTCAACGCGCGGTGATGGCAAAATTGGCGAAGAAATTACTCAGAATTTAAAAACAGTTGAAGCCATACCTTTGAGGCTGCATAAACCAGAGAAAAAGATGATTGACGAATTTTTAAAAAAATTTGGACAGGAGCTTGACCAGAAAAAATTTTTAAATAAATTAGAGAATCTGAATGAAAGGATTGAAATCCGCGGTGAAACTTTTATGGATAAAAAAGTTTTTGACAAAATAAATAAAGACCAGGAGAAAAAAGGCGAAAAGATTTTTGCCAATCCCAGAAATGCGGCAGCTGGTTCAATCAGGCAGCTTGATCCAAAAATAACTGCAGCCAGAAAATTAGATTTTTTTGGCTATGATTTTTTGGCAGATTTTGGCCAGACAACGCATGAACAAACCCATGAAATTTTGCGCTTAATCGGAGTTAAAGATAATCCATTGAATCGCCATTGTAAAGATTTGAATGAAATTGAAGCATTCCATGATTATGTCTATAAAGAAAGGGAGCACTTGCATTATTGGACTGATGGCGTAGTGGGGGTAATAAATAATTTAAAATTATTTCAAAAATTAGGCGTGGTTGGCAAAACGCCGCGGGGGATTGTGGCTTATAAATTTCCAGCCCAAGAGGCCACGACAATAATTGAGGATGTAAAATTTAGCGTGGGCAGAACAGGCGTTTTAACTCCGGTGGCTGATTTAAAACCAGTTTTGATTGGCGGCACAACTGTGTCCCATGCCACTTTGCATAATTTGGATGAGATAAAAAGATTAGGCGTAAAAATCGGGGATACTGTTATTGTGGAAAAGGCTGGTGATGTTATTCCCAAAGTAATCAAAGTTTTTCCCAAGTTAAGGACTGGTAAGGAAAAAGAAATCCAGACGCCCAAAAAATGTCCGATTTGCGGCGGATTAGTAATTAGAAAATCGGGTGAGGTTGGGATTTACTGCGCCAATAAAAACTGTTTTGCCGTCCAAGAGCGGAATATCAGCCATTTTGTATCCAAGGACGGCATGGATATTGAGGGTCTTGGCCCGCAAATAATTGAACAGCTGATGAATGATGGTTTGGTCAAAACTCCGGCTGATTTTTATGAACTAGAAAAAGGGGACTTAGAACCGCTGGAACGCTTTGGCGAAAAATCAGCGCAAAATATTATTGAAGCCATAAAAAAAAGTAAAAATGTTACTTTGGCCAAATTTTTATTTGCCTTAGGCATCCGCCATGTCGGAGAAGAAACAGCCATTACCCTGGCCAATCACTTTGGCAGTTTGGAAAAAATTGAAAGTGCGAGTCTGGAAGAATTATATAAAGTTTCAGATATTGGTGAAATTGTGGCCAAAAGCATTTATGAATATTTACATGAGAAGAAGAGCTTGAAATCAATAAATGATTTGTTAAAGCATGTTAAAATAGCCAAAGTTGAAAAGGCCAGGCAGATTTTAGCTGGCCAAATTTTTGTTTTAACCGGCTCAATGGAAACAATGACTCGTGATCAGGCTAAAGATAAAATCAGGAGTTTGGGCGGTGAGGTGAGCGCTGCTGTTTCAAAAAATACAGATTATGTGGTGGCTGGGGCAGAGCCCGGGTCAAAATTTGATAAAGCCAAGAAATTGGGCGTGAAGATAATTGGGGAAAAGGAGTTTTTATCATTAATTAAAAGCCATTAAGCTATTAAGCCAATAGGCATTAGGAATATGAAAAAATTATATGGCTTTATGGCTAATGCCCAATGGCATTGTTTACGTCAAGCCTACGTCTCAAAATAAATTAACTCTTAAATTAAATAATCTATGCAAATCGACATCAAGGGTACCAACATGGAGCTAACTCAAGCGATCAAAGCTTATATTGATGAAAAAATCGGCGGCTTGGAAAAATTTTTTGATCAAATTTTGGAAGCGCGAGTTGAGGTCGGCCTAACCACGAAGCATCATCAAAAAGGTAATATTTTCCGGGCTGAAGTGAATTTAGAAGTTCCAAGAAAGCATATTCTACGCGCTGAAGCTGAAAAGGAAGATTTATATATGGCCATAAATCAGGTAAAAGATGAATTACAGGCGCAGATTAAAAAATACAAGGAAAAAATGCGCGGAAATGTTAAATTTTAAGCATATTTTACAATAAAAAATATCATTGAAATAATGCGCATATCTTTAAGAAAGAAAGATTGATTTTTATTTAGCTTTTGTGTTATAATATGAAAAAGAGTTTAAATTCTCAATCAATGAAAAAAAGAATGCTAAAACTTATGCTTTGGGAATTTTTTAATCTCAAATTAAAATTATTTATCTGCCTCATTTTAGCTACAAGCATGGCTTATTTGGGTTTTTATTTTTTCGCTGTCGTTAATGCTTCGGACCTAAGTTATTCGGAAGATTTTACAACCACAACTTTTAAAAATTCACTTTATACCACTGCTAATTGGCTTGGTACAGGTTTTGTAGATTTAAGCAAAGCCTTTGTGAGGGCAGATGGGACAAAAAATTATATAGATGATGTTAGCGAAGATCAAGAGGTTTCTTCTTACCCCTTGATTTTTTTAGATAATAAAAATCAGCCGTATGTTGCCTGGGAAAGTACACCCAGCGGTTTAAATTCAGAGATTTATTTCACCAAAGGCAACCTAATGACCTTAAACTGGGAGCAAATGAGCGGTACTGTAGGGAGGGACAATGTCAGCCACACAATCGGCTCTTCCAATATTGATCGAGTGGCCGTTGCTTCAGATGGGAACCCCTTTATTGTCTGGCAGGATAATACTTTGCCTGGACTAGATGGCATATATGGCAATGGCGATGATGTCCAGGGGACTGCCAATGATTATTCGATTTTATTTTCTCAGTGGAATACCAATACTAATGCTTGGTCAAAAATGGATGGTTCTCTCGGGATTGAGAAAATTTCCACAAACCCTGTTGGTTCTCCTGCCAGATTGCCAAGAATTGTATTGGATAGTTTAGATCGTCCTTATATTGTGTGGGATGAACAAGTTAGCCCGACAAATAATGAAATATATTTTACACGCTGGGATGGAACAAAATGGGCGAAGATGAATGGCGCAGCTGGAGTAGAGAATCTTAGCAACACATTAGGAGAATCAAGTTTTCCCAGAATATTGCTAGACGCAAATAATCGGCCCCAGGTAATCTGGGAGGATGCAACGCCAGGCAATAATGAAATCTTTTTCACTAAGTGGTCTCCTAGCGCCGGAACTGCAATTTGCGGAGCCGGTGTAAATAGCTGTTGGACTGATATGTCTGTTTCCAATGCGGGCAATGAAAATATCAGCAATACAGCAGGCGATTCAAATTATGACAGGCAATATGATTCAAATTTTGTTATTGGCCACAATAATTTTCCCTACATAGCATGGAGAGATAATACAGGCGCAGCTTTTTATAATCTTTATTTTTCACACTGGAATGGTACTGCCTGGTCAAGCATGGATACATTAAGCAGCGCAGATGTTTTTAATACAGGCGCCAATACCAGCAGACCTCAATTAGTTGTGGATACAACAAATAATCCTCAAATTGCCTGGCTATCAGGTGCGAATAGACTATATTTCAGCCACTGGAATTCAGGAGCCAGCCAATGGCAGTGGCTGGATGGAACACCCGGAAATCAAGTAGTTGACAATGTCACAGTTACATTTCCCACAATGGAGATAGATAGCGCAAATAATTTATTTATTTCCTGGCTAAGAAGCAACCCTAAAAATGTTGCCGCGGTTAGAAGCACCGGCTCAAATTGGACTAAATTGGATGGTACGGCAGGCTTTAGCGATGTTTCCGGCTCAACTATTTGGAGTAATAACCGTCCGCAAATGGTCTTGGCGCCAGATGGCAATTTATTTTTTACTTGGGAGACTGGGACGGGTTCTACAAATCCGGAGATCTGGACGACTTTTTGGGACAATGACCTTCAGGCTTTTCGTAATATCAGGGAAGGCAAGGAGCAATCAGCCGGCCTTGTCGGAGAAAACCATTGGGTGGCACAGAATATGAGTGTTAATTTTGATGCTGCAAACACGCCTTTTATTATTTGGAATGATCAATGTCACGCAGGTAGCTCTCTTATAGATGTTTGTTTGACGCATTGGGATGGCACAAAATGGGCCATGATGGATGGAAGCGCAGGGACAGATCAAGTCTTTGACCCAGGTGGATATTTTAATCAAAGCCCGCCGGAATTGCTTTTTGATTCAACAAGGACAAAGCCATATATGGCCTGGACTCTTTATGCTCCTCCAATTACACAAATCTGGTTTACTCGTTGGGACGGAGCAAATTTCGTGGCCATGGATGGCACAGTAGGAGCTGAAAATGTCGGCAATCTGAATTCGCTAAATGGGTTTCCCTCAACAGGAAAAAGTATGATGGTGCTGGATCCGGCTGATAATCCTTACCTGGTTGCAGCTGGCAATTCCTTGCCGGCTCTAAATGAGGAAATTAATTTTACCAAATGGACACCTGGCGCAGGAGCTTTAGTTTGCGGCGGCGTGGCTACGGACTGTTGGACTAATATGGCGGGTGATACAGCAGGCTTTGAGAATATTAGCAATGATCTCCCGATTTCATATTCCCCCACCATGTTATTGGATTCAAGTAATAATCCCTTAGTTTTATGGCTTACTGGCAGCGGCGGCAGTACAGATATATCTTTTAGCAAATGGACTCCAGGCGCGGGAGCTTTGGTTTGCGGCGGAGTGACTACGGACTGTTGGACTAATATGGCAGGCACTGTGGCTGGTTCGGAAAAAATAAATACTTTAACCGTGCAAGCTTTTGCGGGTTTTGTTTTAGATTCAACTGGCAAGCCTTTTATTCTTTGGCAGGAGAATAATAATAGTTTTTTAACGCATTGGAATGGAGCAGCCTGGTCAAAAATGGATGGTACGGCAGGACGCGATATAATTGTTTCAGGCAGCAGCGTGGGATTAGGCCAAAATGTTTTAGAATTTGATTCTCTAGATAACCCTTATATTGTTTGGGAGAATAACATAAGCGGTAATGGTGAAATTTATTTCACGCATTGGGATGGCTCAAAATTTGCGACTATGTCTGGAGCAGCAGGTTCGGAAAATATCAGTAATACGAGTGGACACTCTCACTTCCCTTTTGTGTTGATTGATTCAGCAAATAACCCTGCTATTTTTTGGCGAGATTATACCGATGCTGGGGATGTAATGGATATTTTTTTTACCAAATGGGATGGGTCAGGTTGGATTAATATGAGAAATCAGAATAGTTACACCAATGTATCCAGGAACGCCGGTACTAATGGCGGGACTGCTTACAATGCCATCTTGGACGGCAATGACAATTTTAATGTAGCATTTGACAGGCAGGAAAGCGGCATAAATAATTTGTATTTTTCCAGAACCGGCATCCCTACAAATTTTTATCGCACAGCCCAGTCTACAAATGTGTATAGCGGTTCTGAGTCTGTCACCCAGGCCACCCTTAGCAGTGTGAGCGATAATAACGGCGGCGTCGTGGATATCAAATACTATTTAAGCAATGATGGCGGCTTTATCTGGGAGCCGGCAACTGTTGGCGTGCCGATAAATTTTACCAGTAATACTTTTTTGGAATGGCGTGCCAGACTCCTCACAACAGATCCTGCAATTATCCCTACAATAACTGGGTTGAGTATTAATTATGTGACTGCTAGCGGAGGCGGATTTACAAACACGCCTCCTTCAGCGCCGATTGATTTGACCTGCCAGGCTCAAAGTACAGATACTATCCGCTGGAATTTTACAGATACGGCAAATCCTCCAAATAGTGAAACTGGTTTTAGGCTTTATGGACCGAATGGCTTTATTGCTGATACTGGCAATGAGATTGTTACAGATATTAGTTATCTTGATGAAACAAATTTAACAGCAAATATTTTGGCTAATGACCGTTATGTAACAGCTTTTAGCGGTCAGGGCGAATCACCGGCATCAAATACAGCCAGCTGCTTTACTTTGGCTAATACGCCTTTAAATCCATTAATCGGCGCACAGACTGAAAATAGCATTGTGGTTAAATTAGACCCGAATGATGATAATCCGGCAAATACGGAATATGCGATAAAAGAACTAAATAGCAACCAGTACGTTAACCCAGATGGAACTTTTAGCCTGGTTGAGAATTGGCAGACGTATGCAAGTTGGGGAGGGGACAATGGCGTTGTTGTCAATGGCGAACCATTGCCTGAGACCCAGCAACCACTTGATGCAAATATTAATGCTCAGTTTAATGCCAGTTTAACATCAGCTACAATTTACAATTTTGCGGTTAAAGCCAGAAACGGCGATGGGATAGAAACCGCTTTTTCCGGCACAACGAGCGGTACAACTGCGAGCGCGCCATCTTCTTCCACTGCGCCACAAATTTTAGCTGCAAAAGGCGTGGCTATAAATTTGGCTAAAAATGGAGGGTCTAATTTTGCGGCAATTAAATCTGCTCAGGCAGCCAGCGGGTTTGTAGAAAATCAGTCCGCCTTAAATGATAGAATGATGTCATTTTTAGAACAGCTGGCGGTATTTTTAGTTTTTGTTTTAATTTTGCTGGTAATTTTTTTAATAATCGGATTAATAAGCGCAATTAATCATTTGAATAAAAATGAAAGTTTAGGAAATAAATTCAAATTAGTCTGGCATATTTTAACTAAAGAGCCAGCTTTTGCTTTTAGCCAAAACGTCAAGCCTGATCCAAGCGGCACTTATGAAATTTCATATAACAAATTAAAATCTTTCCATAATTTCAGCCAGAAGAATTTTAAACGAATATTAGGCGTAGCTTTTATAGATATGATTATGCTGGTTGTGATATTATATAATTTTAATCATAACAGCAGCGCGCAGAATGTTCCTTATGACCAAAGCGGTCAGGAAGTCAGTGTCCAAGACAAGCTAAGCTATGTTGTGGAAATATCAAATACCGGAACTGAGACTGCCGCCAATGTCATAGTCTCCGATATTTTAAATGTTGATTTAAGTTACGTAAGTAATTCAGCAAAAATAATTAAAGATGGGCAAGTTATAACCACAGGTATTAGCATAAACAACAATAATTTAGATTTTAATATAGGTAATTTAGGAGTTGGGCAGAGCAGCGAAGTGTATTTCTCAGCCATGGTTGATAGCGGTTCAGAAGGCAAGACAATAACTAACCAGGCTCAGATTAATGGTGATAACTTTGCCATTATTAATACAAACATCACAAGTAATCTGGTTAAATCTGCAGTTGCGCCGCTGTGCGGCAACAATAAAATAGATATTGATGAACAGTGCGATGCTTCTGCTTCGCCTAATGGCTGCGGCTCAAACCAAAATTGTGTTAATTGCCAATGTCAAAATATACCGGCAGTTGCTGTCTGCGGCAACGGACTTATTGAAACAGGCGAAAGTTGCGATCCTCAGACAGCGCCAAACGGTTGTGCTCTCGGTGAAGTTTGCAGTAATTGCCAATGCTTGCCAGAAGTTGTTGTCCCGCCCGCAGTCCCGCCGCCTCCTTTGCCTCCTGTAACACCGCCAGGCATAACTCCTCCGGGTGAAAATGTGACTCCTCCAGGCATAATTCCAACAGTAACTTCAATTTTACAAAATCGTCAGTTGGAAGACGCCAGTCAAAATATAATTACCCCTTTGCTTTTAGCTCTTATTGCATTAAACACAATACCTTCGGCCATTGCTTTGACTTTAAATATTTTGCCCTATCTGCATTTAATTTTTAGCGAACCATTACTTTTACTCTTCAGGAAAAAGAGGAAAAAATGGGGAATTATTTATGATGCCCTGACTAAATTGCCAGTAGGCTTGGCCGTTGTTCGGTTGTACAGTAAAACAGACAAGAAATTAATTCAAACCAAAGTTACTGATAAAGACGGCAGATATATTCTGATCGTTAAAGAGCTGGGCCGTTATTATCTGAGCGTGACTAAGCCAGGCTACGAATTTCCAACCAGATATTTAAAAAATGACACTCAAGACCTTAAATATTTAGATCTTTATCATGGCGAGGAAATAGAGGTTAAAGAAAAAGAAGGCGTGGTTACAGCCAATATACCTTTAGATCCGGTTAATAAGATGGCTTTGACAGAAAAAGAAGCTGTTAGGAGTTATGTAATTAAAAACACGCGCTTAATCGTAGCCTATTCCGGCATAATTTTAGCCTTGCTGGTAGTTTTGATATATCCGACAATTATTACTATCGGCGCCTTGAGCCTGCATATTATAATGTTTTTAATTTTCAGAACATTAATTGTTCCGCCTAAGCCAAAAAGCTGGGGGATTGTCTACGATCAGGCTTCCAAGAAGCCTCTAGGCCAGGCCTTAGTCAGGATATTTGAAACCAGATTCAATAAGCTTTTAGAAACCCAAGTTACTGATTCCAAGGGGCGTTATGCCTTTTTAGTCGGCCAGAATAAATATCAATTACTCACAGAAAAACAAGGTTATCAAAATAAAGAAATAAAAGATGTTGATCTTGTCAGTAAAGAACAGATTGTTAATCTGGATATGGGTTTGGAGAAAATAAAATAATTTTTTAAAATGATAGCCTGCAGAAAGACCACAACTTACGATATATTTTTTTTAATTTTTACCTGCCTATTAATAATAGGTTTTTTAATTAGTTTGCCTCTTTCTTACTATCAAATAATAAATCAAAAAGCCATTGAATTCAATTTTTATAATCTAATCCAGGGTTCTTTATTGTTTATAAATTTGATTCTACTCCTAATGATGGTTATGTTGTTCTTTAGCCTATATTCGTTAATTAGAAATTTAAACATCAAGGATAATTTTTTAAAAAAAATATTATTGGCTGCGCAGTTATATGACAAAGATCCATCCCGGGCTTTTTCTGAAAATGCGCAAAAAGATCCGCAGGGTACATATAGGAATTCTTTTTACAAATACAAGCGATATCATAATTTAAGCAAAAAGACGCTCAGAAGAACTTTTTATTTGATTATTGCGCAGATAATTGTTTTGGGATTTTTGATTTTTAGTTTTACCAGTTTAAATACCAGCAATCGCGCCAATTTATATGAGTTACAGAGCGGTCAATTTAAATTAAAACAGATAAATAATTACCAGTAATTTTTTTTAAAAAGCCGCCTGATTAGGGCGGTTTTGTGGATTAAGCGGGGGCTGGAAATTTTTAGATAAATTTGTTAAACTTTAACTATTCTAAATTGATTGCAGATTTCTGAAATCTGCAATCTTTAATCAGTAATCTAATGTCAATTCTAACAAAAATTTTCGGTGATCCTAATAAGCGTGTTTTAGACAAAATCCAGCCATTAATTGAGCAGATCAATAGCCTGGAAAATGAGATGATTAAGCTTTCAGATGAGGGTTTGAAAAATAAAACCCAAGAATTTAAGGATCGTTTAGCCAAAGGCCCGCATGGCGAGGCAGGCGCAACTTTGGATGATATTTTAGCTGAAGCTTTTGCAGTTGTCAGAGAAGCCGCCAAAAGAGTTTTAGGCCAGCGCCATTTTGATGTGCAGTTAATCGGCGGCGTTGTTTTGCATCAGGGGCAGATTGCGGAAATGAGAACTGGAGAAGGCAAAACCTTGACTTCCACTTTGCCTATCTATTTAAATGCTTTAGCCGGTAAGGGCGTTCATGTCGTAACTGTCAATGATTATTTAGCCCGACGTGATTGCGCCTGGATGGGTCAGATTTATAATTTTTTAGGCTTAAGCGTTGGCTGTATCCAAAACCAAAGAGTGACTTATCTTTACGATTCAACCGTTAAAGCTGATAAGTCAGACAATGCCGAAGAGCTGACCAAGATTTTCAAAGTTGATATGGATAATTTGCGTCAGGTTGAAAGCCGGCGCGCAGCTTATGATTGCGACATAACTTATGGCACAAATAATGAATTTGGCTTTGATTATCTGCGCGATAATATGGTGCAGAGCCTGGCTGAAAAAGCTCAGCGCGATTTGTCTTATGCCATTGTGGATGAAGTGGACAGCATTTTAATTGATGAAGCCAGGACTCCGTTGATTATTTCAGCTCCAGATGAAGACTCAACTGATAAATATTATAAATTTGCCAAGATAGTCACAATTTTGCAGGCTAATGAGGATTATAATATTGATGAAAAAATGCACAGCGTGACTTTTTCAGAAAATGGCCAGGAAAAATTAGCCAAACAGCTGGGGTTTGACCCCTGGGTTCAGATGGATTATGAATCCACTTTCCATCTGGAAGCGGCTTTGAAAGCCCTAACTTTATTCCAGAAAGAAAAAGAATATGTGGTCAAAGACGGGGAAGTTATAATCGTAGATGAATTTACCGGCCGTTTGATGCAGGGTCGCCGTTATTCAGAGGGCATTCATCAGGCCATTGAAGCTAAAGAAGGCCTGCAGATCCAGAAAGAAAGTAAAACCTTGGCAACTATTACTTTCCAGAATTTGTTCCGCTTGTATGAAAAATTGGCTGGCATGACTGGCACAGCCATGACCGAAGCTGAAGAATTTTACAAAATTTACAAATTGGATGTGGTGGAAGTTCCGACTAATAGAGTGATGGTCAGAAAAGACCTGAATGATTTGATTTATAAAAATGAGCAGGCCAAATTTCAGGCAGTAATTGAAGATGTGAGAAAGCGCCAGGAATTGGGTCAGCCTGTTTTAGTCGGCACTATTTCCATTGAGAAAAATGAGTATCTGTCAAAACTTTTGGAAAAAAATGGCATTAAGCATAATATTTTAAATGCCAAAAACCACGAGCGTGAGGCTGAATATATTGCTCAGGCCGGGCGTTTGGGCTCAGTGACTTTGGCCACAAATATGGCTGGCCGCGGCGTGGATATTATTTTGGGCGGTAATCCGCCTGATTCAGAAGAAGCAAAAAAAGTTAAAGACTTAGGCGGTTTGCATGTGATTGGCACTGAAAGGCATGAAGCAAGGCGTATTGACAATCAATTGCGCGGCCGCGCCGGCCGCCAGGGCGATCCTGGCTCATCCCAATTTTTTGTGTCATTGGAAGATGATTTAATGCGCATTTTTGGTTCTGACAGGATTAAAAGCATAATGGAAACTTTGCACATGCCTGAGGAGGTTCCGATTGAGAACCGTTTTATTTCTAAATCATTAGAACAAGCCCAGCGCAAAGTTGAAGGCAATAATTTTGACATCCGCAAGCATCTGGTTGAATATGACGATGTTTTGAACAAGCATCGTGATGTGATTTATGGCCAGCGCCATGAAATTCTGGAAATCGCGGAAAATTTTAAAACTGATGTGGCGCTCAAAGACAGAATATTTGAACTGATTGAGGCTGAATTGGAACAAGTTGTAATTTTTCACGCAGCTGGCGACAATGAGAGCCAGTGGAATTTGCAGGAAATTTATGAAGTGGCCTCAACTATATTTCCTATTGATGCCAATGATAAAATTAAGCTGGAAGAAATCAGAAAAACAGCTGGTGATCGGGCTGCTGATGCGCATGCCCGCACAAAAATAATTGATTACTTGATGGGCTTAGCTCGCGCGGCTTATGAGAATTTGGCCAAACAAATCAATGATCCAAACTTTATGAAAACCATTGAAAAAAGCGTGATGTTGCGTTCTTATGATTATTTTTGGATCCATCATCTGGAAGCAATTAATCATTTGCGCACAGGCATTGGCTTACGCGGCTATGCCCAGCTAGATCCTTTGGTTGAATATAAAAGAGAAGCTTATCGTTTATTTAATGAACTTATAAATAATATCCAGAAGCAAATTGTTTACAGCATTTATAAAGTTGGTTATGTTAATCAGGTTGCGCCATCTATAGTTGAACAAGCCAAAAAATTCTCAGGCGCTCAAGAAACAATGAAAGAAGGCGCTCAGCCCTTTGTGGCAGACGAAAATGTATACGGTGATCAAGGCGACCGTTCACAACAAGTAGTTAAAAAAAGAGGGGAAGTGGGCAGGAATGAACCGTGTCCTTGCGGGAAAAAAGATGAGAATGGGAAACCTTTGAAATACAAAAAATGTTGTGGAAAATAAAAATTAAATCCTAATTATGTTTTCTGAAAGTGAAGAAAAAGCAATCGCAGATAAACGCAACCATTTGCAAATGGTTAAAGAAGGTACCATTACTTTTCAGGACTTGGCTAATTTAAAAATGCAAAAAAGAGTAAATTGGCTTAAGGAACATTTAGAGGAAATGCTTGCAAAATATAGGGAATTAAGTCCTGAAGAACAGGCGTATAAAATTGTTTTCTTTGAGTATATGAAAATAAATCCTGAACATTCGGAAATGGTGCGCGTTTCTCCGAAAAAGATAATGATAAAATCTTATAATTTTTGTCCATATTTAGAGGCATGTCGTCTTTTAGATTTTGATACCAGGCATGTTTGCCAAATAATTGAACCATCAATTCAAAAAATGGTTGAATTAATCAATCCAAATCTTAGATTTAGCAGAAATTATACAAATGTCCGACCTCATAAAGAAGATTTTTGCGAAGAATATATAGAATTTTTGTAGATTTTTAAACAAAAAATATGATTTACTTTATAACCGGCAATAAAAATAAATTTGCTGAAGTAAAAGCAATCCTCCCTGAAGTTGAGCAATTAGATATTGATTTGCCAGAAATTCAAGAAATTGACACCAAGGAAATCGTTAAAGAAAAATTATTAGAGGCACTAAAGCATAAAAAGGGGGAATTTATTGTGGAAGATACCTCGTTATATTTAGATTGTTTAAATGGTTTGCCAGGTCCGCTGATAAAATGGTTTTTGCAGACAATTGGCAATGAAGGGTTAGCGAATTTGGCTGATAAATTGGGAGATGACAATGCTGTCGCAAAGACAATTATTGGTTATGCAAAAAGTCAGGAAGATATTTATTTTTTTGAAGGGGTGATTAATGGTAAAATAATCAGTCCACGAGGCGAAACAAATTTTGGCTGGGATCCGATATTTTTGCCAGACGGTTATGATAAGACATTTGCAGAAATGAGCAGGGAAGAAAAAAATAAAATAAGTATGAGAAGAAATGCTTTTAATAAATTAAGTGAATTTTTGCAGCAACATTAAAAAATGCTGAAGGTAAAAATATGTACAAGCGGCCTTATAATATTACGGAAATAAAAAAGCATTATCCTGATCAGGCGGAGATATTGTTAAAAGATCCTGTACATTTATGGCGGGCTGAAACTGGGATTGAATTGATTCATAAAGAGCCGACTTTAGATGAACAGGAGAGAATTTGGAGAAATTGGAATGAAATGTCTGATGAGATGAAAAAGAAAAGTGACGAGAAAAGCATGGGATTATTTGGTAAAAATAATGCCGCACATAATAAAGAAATCATGCGGGGTTGGAAATAAGATTAGAAAAGGTTACGGGTTTGAAAACTTAAATAAAAATTATGGAATTTAAAGAAATCATAACGAGAGCCAACCAGATCAAAGATAAATATAATGCTCTGCATAAAACCCAGGCTGAGCCAGAATGGGGTATTAGTGAATATACGCAGGGTTTAGTCAGTGATGTTGGTGAACTCATGAAATTAATTATGGCAAAACAGGGTTTTCGCGCAACCCCTGATCTTGATGATAAGTTAAAGCATGAATTGGCTGATTGTTTATATTCAATTTGTGTTATCGCGCATGAGCTAAATATTGATCTGGAAAAAGAGTTTATAAAAACAATGTCTGAAATTGAAAATAAAAATTAAAGATATGAATGTTAAATCATATTTGTCAATTAAAACAAAGATAACCAAAGGAGGAGTTGAAGGGCTTGGATTGTTTGCTTTAGAATCCATAAAAAAAGGAGAAATAATTGGCATTAAAGCAGGGCACATATTAACTAAAGATACTTTGAAAAATATTGGTGGCCTAAAAAGTAATATTGGACAGGCTATGTTGCAAATCAGCGATGAATTTTTTGTCGGCCCTTTAAAAGAGGAGGAAATTAAAGATAGTATGATGTCTGTTAATCATTCTTGCAAACCAAACATTGGTATTCTAGGTAATGTTATTTCTGTTGCCATGCGGGATATAGGACAAGGAGAGGAATTAACAAATGATTATGCCATGTGGTTATCTGATAATAAATATCAGTTAGAATGTAAGTGCAGCCAACAGGGATGTCGGAGAGTTATTACTGGGAATGACTGGAAGATGCCAAATTTGCAACAAAAATATAAAGGATATTTTTCTCAATATATTCAAAGAAAAATAGATGGAGAGAAACGGCTCCCTAATTAGCTAAGAATAAAATTCAAAATTAAAAAATTATGAAATTTATCAAATACATTATCAGAAAAATTATTGCCCATTTTATCAGTGGCAAGGTTGAGCCAATGAAAGTTGCGGAATCGCAGATAAAAATTGCGGCTACTCATGGTTTTATTGTTTTTCAAGATAAGGAATTCCGCCAGTTGATTAATTGGGATAAGCAAAGCAAGGTTGAACAGGACAGAATTTTCAATGAGTTGGTTGCGACAGCAGTAATTTTATTGCACGCGCTTTATCTTAATAAATTGCCTGATATAAAAAAAGAAAAACAGGAATATTGGCAGCAAGTCTATGATTGTATGCCCGAGTCTTTTATTGATTATTTAAAGTCAAGCGGCGTGCCAAGCGAATTTGCGGCCATGTGGCAGAAAGTCATTGATCAGCGCTGGGATGAATATCAGGAAAATAAAAATTATACGCGCCAGGAATTTTATGATTTTGATCCGGGTGAAAGTAATCATCCTTATAATGAATTATTGAAAGAACTGGTTATGATAGTTGAAACAATCAGAATCTCCAGCATTCTACATCTGACGCGCGGCCGCGCCAAGCCCAAAGATCCGCTCAATAGATATTTGCAAAAATGGCTGGCGCAATTAACTAATCGCCTTTACGAAGAAATCGGCTGGTAGAATAAAATATTATACCCCACTTTCTTGTCCGCCATAGCGCAGCGGCGGCGGAAGTGGTCAAAATTATGATTACATACCAAGATTTTGAAAAAGTAGATATCAGGGCAGGGGAAATTATTAAGGTTGAAGATTTTCCCGAGGCGAAAAAGCCAGCATATAAGCTGACCATTGATTTTGGTTCTGAAATCGGGATTAAAAAATCTTCCGTTCAAATTACAAAGCATTATACAAAAGAAGAATTGATTGGAAAACAGGTGGTTGGAGTAGTAAATTTTCCACCCAAACAGATTGGGCCATTTATATCTGAAGTTCTAACTTTGGGTTTGTCAGATGAAAACGGGGATGTGGTTTTATTATCACCAACAAAAAAAGTCCCAAAGGGCGGGAAGATGTTTTAAATTTAAAACATGAAACCTCAAATTAAATTAGGCAAATATAAACACTATAAAGGCAAAGATTATCAAGTTATTGGTCTTGCCAGACATAGCGAAACGCTTGAAGAATTAGTTGTGTATCAGGCGCTTTATGCTAAAAAACAAATCTGGGTCAGACCAGTAAAAATGTTTTTAGAAAAGGTTGAAGTTAATGGAAAAAATGTCCCTAGATTTAAATTCATTGGAAAGTAAATAAATTTTTATGTTTAATCTTTTTATCAAAAACCGCAAAGGCCAAAATATTGCAGTAATAGTGGAAAAAGCAGAACCGCAAAAGGGGTTGGCTTTTGTAATGCATGGCCTGGGCGGTTTTAAAGAACAGACGCATATTCAGGCCATGGCTGAAGCTTTTAAAGAAAATGGTTATTCGGTTATAAGATTTGATACAACTAATACTTTAGGTGAAAGTGATGGCAGCTATGAGGATGCGACAGTCACCAATTATTACGAAGATTTGGAGGATGTTATTGATTGGGCCAAAGAGCAAGATTGGTATCTGGAACCTTTTGTTTTGGCTGGCCATAGTTTAGGCGGCATTTGTACTGCTTTATATGCAGAAAAATATCCAGATAAAGTTAAGGCCTTGGCGCCGATTTCCACAGTTGTGTCAGGTAAACTAAGCGTGGAGGCGCATAGTAAAGAAGAGTTAACTAATTGGGAGAAAAGCGGCTGGAAAATAAATGAAAGCCGTGCCAAGCCTGGGGTCATGAAACGTTTAAAATGGTCTCATATCATTGATCGCCTGAAATATAATTTATTGCCAGAAGTTGATAAATTGAAAATGCCTGTTTTGTTAATTGTTGGTGAAAATGATGATATAACTCCATTAAAGCATCAGCAAATTTTATTTGAAGCTTTGCCGGGCCAAAAAGAATTGTATGTAATTAAAGGCTCATGGCATACATTTCGCGAAGAAAAACATTTGCAGGAGTTAAAGAATATATTTGATCAATGGATTAGGAAAATTTAAATTTGTATAAGGAGAACAATTTAATTATTTAAATAAACCTTATGAAAAAAATCTTCATTGGCGCATTGCTTGTGGCAATCGCCATAACTTTGGCTGCTTGCGGCGCTCAAAAAGGCGTGGGACAAAACGCAGACCAAGGGGAAGCGTTTAAAGGTTCTATCCAGGATTTAATTACGCGAGGTAAAAGCGCAAAATGTGTTTTACAGGCTAAGGCAGGGGATAGTATTATTTCCGGCACGACCTATATTAGCGGTAAAAATGCCAGGAGTGATTTTCAGATGACTGGTGCGGGAGAAGCAGCTACAAACGGGCATTTTATTTCTGACGGTACTTGGATGTATTCATGGAATGATGTTTCAAAAGATCAGGCAGTTAAGTTTAAAATTGATGAAATGCAAAACCCAGAATTCAAGAATCAGGCTGATAATAGCGGCGCAAATAATTATGAAGACCAAATGGATTACAAATGTTATCCTTGGAGCCCCAGCTCAGCGTCTTTTGTTCCGCCTGCTGATATAAATTTTAAAGATTTTAGCGCAATGATGAATCAGCTTCAGCAGCAAACTCAAGGTTTGAATAATTTGCCTGGCGGCAATTCTGCAATGTGCGCACAATGCGACAAAATTACAGAAACGCAGGCAAAAGCATCATGCAAACAGAGTTTGGGCTGTAAATAGAATTATAAAATATAATTTAAAAACCGGTTCGATGTTTATCGGATCGGTTTTTGGGGTATAAAAAAATCCGCCAGTTGCTTTTTTGAAGCTATGGCGGATGAAAGAGGGGATTTAAGGTACCCCTCGGACCTAGTTGATAAAATACATGGCGAAAGTGAAAATCGTTTGTGCGATTTCCTCAACCGTGTATTCGTGCCGATCGGTGAGCCGTGGAAGACCACGAACTCCCATCACGATCACGCTATCCCTCCGTTTGAGCTCTACACGAGGCGGTTTTTCGGGGATTGGGACATCGATTCCGTAACGCGATTTCATCGCCTCTATTGTGGCTTTGTGGCTCGAGTTACAGCAGGACTCAACACCAAGTTTCACCAATCTTTTTACGTCATCAACGGTGAGTTGTTGTCGGATGATTATGCAGTCACCTGCAAACATGGAATCCGCCAAAGCAAATCCGAAGTATATCATGATTTTTCTCCTTATGCTGCTTTCTTTTCGTTAAGATATTCACAATTTCCCCAGCCTGGGAACTGCGACCATTCCGCCCATTGCCGATTGGCTGGGTGGGTTGATTTGTTACTGCTTGAAAATTCCACTCTGCAGATTGCCCAATAGGGCAAATGCAGGTTTAATTTTTCGCAGAACAATGTTCCTGGCTGGGAAAGGTTGATTTTTGAAAGTTCTTCCGGTGTTAAGCGGATGTATATCCACTTATCACAATATTCCCTTGCGTACTGCACGAGCGTCTGCCCATGTTTGAAGTGGGTGCCCAGTTTATCAAATCCCACAAATGTGTACATTTTTTTCAGGATGGCAGGGCCAGCCATCTGAATCCTGACGAAAAGCTTGCTGCTTTTGTCCATCTTTTTCTCCTTTTTCAATGAATTTAACCAGCAAAATGCCAGTTTTAAGCGTACTTAGAGTATAGCATATTTTAATGATTTTGTCAAGAGTTTGAGCCTACGGAACTACCTAAAAAGCCTATAAAAGCTACAAAATTCCCTTAAAAAAAGGCGGCTAATGGCGAGGGTTTCCGAGGTTCGACCTCCAAATTGGAGGTCGAACCTCGAACTCATTTTGCCCAAATCTCGCACTTAGCCGCATCTATAATTCATAACATTCGCATAAAAAATAAAAGAGGGGCTTTATAGCACCCTCGTTTTTTCGCAATTATAATTTGATTTATATCAAAATTTTGAGCAAGCCTACACTAGGCGAAAATACAGTCGGGACACCTTTTATTTCGCGACTCGCGTAAAATTCGTGTTTGTTTGTACGGGCATTTAATTTTTTTTCTATAACAATATTTATACCATCGTTAACGCCACGGACGATAATCCAGTTGTCTGTTGTTTTAGCGCGATTCACTTCCAAGTGAAAAAGTTCAGCCAAGGCTAATAAGTCTTCCATATTTCCTCCTTTGTAACTTTGTGTTTTTTTATTGTTTCATGTTTTAAGCAATCTGTCAAATTACCTACTAAACACTTGGACGCCGTCTAAAAATTCGCGTCATTCGCATTCAAAATATTCGCATATATTAAAAAACAGGCAACCTAGGTTTAGGTTGCCTGCCGGCTTGGAATGAAATTCCTGGCTAAAGTTGGGCGTTGCCCAGCGCCCCGAATGCTTTGTCTGCGATGATGGGGCGAAGATGGAAGTGAGTCGTGCCGTGATCTTTGGCTTGGGCCTCGGCTTTTGCCTGACAGACGGCGCATTTGTTTGTTCCACCGATGGGTGCCAAGGCTTTCAGCCTGGCTATTGGGATTTCTTTTCCGCATTCGCATTTAACTTTCGTTACCACATTTTCCTCCTTAAAAAGACTTTTTCGTATGAGCCAGTGTAGTTTCCAGTCATTCCCATTATTAGGAATTTGGACGCTAGCTCCTTTTATATTGTTAGGTAGAATATTATATAATAGCATGTTTTAAATATTTTGTCAAGGGGTTTAGACTACAAAATTGTAAATTATCTACAAAAACTACGTAATTTAGGTAAAATAAGAGGCGGCTAAGTACGAGATTTGAACTTGGAGTTTGAGGTTCGGCCTCCAATTTGGAGGCCGAACCTCAGAAATCCTTTCACTTAGCCGCCATTCGCAGCATTCGCCTGCCTGCCGGCAGGCATTAAAAGATTCGCATTTAAGACTTGCGAGAATTTTTTAGTTGTATTACAATATATTTATTAACCGGAGAGTGGTTATCTTTTTTTTAGGATGCTAATTTACGAATTTGCTACTTATCTACTAATAGGTTATGTGATTAATTAATTTGTAGATTTGTAGAATATTAGTAGATTAGTAACCATTTAACCGTGTTTAAATAATAAAACCGTATTACATATGGCACAAAAATCAAGATCAATCGGCCAAAGAACCAAAATTAAAATTTATTTGCTTATTATTGTCGTTATTGCTGTTTTAGGCGGTCTTTTGGATTATCCAAAAGCTTTTGATGTTTCAGTTGATGCAATCAATAGTAAGTTGGGCATTAAGATCCCGCATTTTTATAATCTGCCATTTCGTTTGGGTCTTGACTTGCAAGGCGGCACTCAGCTAATTTATCAGGCTGATGTTTCTAAAGTGCCAGGCAGTGACCAGTCAGATGCTGTTGAAGGCGTCAGAGATGTGATTGAAAAACGTGTTAATGCTTTTGGCGTGGCAGAACCTTTGATCCAAACAACCAAAGAAGGCTCAAATTATCGCGTAATTGTTGAATTAGCCGGCATTAAAGATGTCTCCCAAGCCATTAAAATGATCGGAGAAACTCCTCTTCTTGAATTTAAAGAACAAGTCACAGGCACGCCTACTTTAACAGCTGAACAAAAAACTCAATTGGATAAATTTAATAAGGACGCAAAAACAAAAGCTGAAACTATTTTAGATCAAGCGCAATCTGCGCCTGCAAATTTCAGCCAGATTGCCCAAGATAAATCTGAAGATTTAGCCACAAAAGCAAATGGCGGCGATTTGGGCTATCTTAAAGATGGAGGCGCTCATAGCGAATTTTTAAAGCCGATTAAGGAAATCGGCACAGGCGATATTTATCCAGCAGTTTTTGAAAATGGCGAGGGTTATAATATTTTAAAAAGGGGAGACACTAAGCCAGACACAGAAGTAAGAGCCAGCCATCTTTTAATTTGTTACAAAGGCGCGGAAAAATGCGATAAAGAAACTTCCAAAGATGATGCCAGAAAAAAGATTGAAGAATTAAAAGCCAAGGCCACCCCGGAAAATTTTACCCAGCTTGTCAAAGAAAATTCTACTGAGCCGGGCGCTGACACAAGCGGTGGTGATTTAGGATTTTTTAGCAAAGGCCAGATGGTTAAGGCTTTTGAAGATGCTGTTTTCGCCATGAAAGTCGGTCAAATATCTGAGGTGGTTGAAACACAGTTTGGCTTTCATCTTATTTATAAAACTGACGAGCGAGTAGTTACTACTTATCAAGTATCTAGAATTTTAATTAAAAAACAAACTGAAGCAGATCTTCTGCCTCAGGGCGGTTATCAAAATACTGGTTTGTCAGGCAAGGATTTAAAACACGCTCAAGTTAATATCAGTCCGACAACGAATGAACCAGAAGTTGAACTGCAATTTACAGATATTGGTAAAACTCTTTTTGCTGAAATTACAACGAGGAATGTGGGAAAAACAGTAGCTATTTATCTTGACGGCCAGCCAATTAGCGCGCCGACTGTGAATGAACCAATAACTGGCGGCTCAGCCGTAATATCGGGAAAATTTAGTTTGGAAGAAGCCAAAACACTCGCTCGCCGTTTAAATGCCGGCGCTTTGCCAGTGCCAATTGAATTAGTCAGCCAGCAAACCGTGGGCGCTAGTTTGGGTCAGCAATTTGTGGATAAAAGTTTAAACGCCGCAATATTAGCTTTTATTCTAATAGCTTTGTTCATGATTTTGTATTATCGTTTGCCTGGCTTGCTTTCGGTTATTGCCTTGGTTATTTATGTAATTATCAACTTAGCAATTTACAAATTAATTCCCGTGACAATGACTTTGTCAGGCATTGCAGGTTTTGTCTTGTCAGTCGGTATGGCCGTTGATGCTAATGTTTTGATTTTTGAAAGATTAAAAGAAGAATTAACCTGGGGCAAGCCATTAGGTTCAGCTTCAGAGGAAGGCTTTAAACGTGCCTGGCCCTCAATTCGCGACGGCAATTTAACTACTTTAATTTCTTGTTTTTTCTTGTATTGGTTTGGCACGAGTATAATCAAAGGCTTTGCTCTGACCTTGTTTATTGGCGTTGTCATTTCTATGATTTCAGCCATTACCATAACAAGAACCTTTATGAACGTTGTAGTCGGCTGGAACCCTGTCCAACGAGCTAAATGGCTGTTTTGGCACAAGAAAAGCAAAGAAGAACAAAAAATAATGACTTCAAATTAAGCACTACAATATATGAAAATAATTAAACACAGAAAATTCTTTTTAATCTTTTCAGGCACATTAACCTTGGTTTCTATTTTACTTTGGATAATATGGGGCTTAAATCTGGGTATTGATTTCACAGGCGGCAGTTTAATGGAAATTCAATATGCCCAGACCAGGCCTGTCACTGCCGAGCTAAGTCAGACTTTGGCCGATCTAAATTTGAAAGGTTTGAAAATTCAAGCTATAGGCGATAAAGGCTATGTTTTGAGATTTCAGCAAACCGGTGAGGATATTCATCAACAGATCTTGGCAAAATTAAATCCTCCTATTAGTTCTGAAAATGCAGGCAATAATCTTAAAGTTGAAAGCGCAAATACTGATGCCAATATAGAAGTCAAAGGCATTAATGTCAGTACTTCAGGCAGTAATCAGGTTACAGAAACAAGATTTGACTCAATTGGACCAGCTATTGGCGCTGAATTAAAAACCAAAGCTTTTTACGCAGTTATTTTAGTTGTCATCGCTATTGTTATTTATATTGCCGTAGCTTTCCGCAAGGTGTCTTACCCTGTTTCTTCTTGGAAATATGGCGTAGCGGCGATAATTGCCTTAACTCACGATATTTTTGTGACCATTGGTATTTTTGTAATCCTAGGCAAATATTTTGGTTTTGAAGTTAATACGCCTTTTGTGGCTGCTTTACTGACAATTTTAGGTTATTCAGTCAATGATACGATCGTGGTTTTTGACCGTGTGCGTGAGAATTTGCATAAATATGAAGGTGAATTTGAGGAAATTGTGGAAAAAAGCATTTGGGAAACTATGGCTCGTTCTATTAATACTATTGTTACCGTGGAATTAGCCCTGACAGCTTTGGCAATTTTCGGCGGAGGAGTGATTAATGACTTTGTTATCCCATTATTAATTGGTATTTTCTTTGGCGCATATTCATCTATCTTTATTGCTTCCCAACTCTTAGTAGCTTGGCAAAAGTATGATTGGGCCAGGAAAAAGAGTGAATAATTAGGTAAATTTTATCTTATATTAAAAAGAGAATGTGGTATTCTCTTTTTTATTTAGCTATTGACAAAAATTAGATAATATTCTATGATGAGTAATCAATTTATTGCCAAACAAAGGAGGAAAAAATGGCAAAAAAAGTATGGTTCCTATCGTTGTTTTTTGTTGCGAGTTTTTTGATTTTTGGATGTCAGCATGACCCCAATCGTGGGGAGCCTCATTCAGTGCAAGCAGCTCCTGGAGGCGGGTATCGTTTAAATCTAGTTTGCGGGGAAAAGCTCATAAATGTGACCTGGCATGGAGGATCATATCTCCCATGGATACTTACGCGTCCTATGCGGGATGGAGAAACTCCGGAAACTTACAATTGGGTTGAATATACACCCGAAGGGCAGGCTAAAAGTTCGTACATATTTGTCGAGTGCTCGGTAAAAAGATAAATATCCTTCAAAACACAGGGGCGCTAGCATATTACTACGCTCCTGATTTTTTTTGTAAAAATGTAAGGGGAAATGGTTAAGTGATCCTTGCCCTAACCTTTTAACCCAACAGGCTTCCTAACCTTAGGATAGCGTCCCCTTTTGCGACTGCTAAGAATATTGGATTTTCTCTAAGGTTGGAAGAATATCAGGAATTATCCTATTCTTAAGGGGATAATTCATTAAAATTACCGTTATTATGACAAAAAAAA
>Ga0265297_10003524_pt1 | contig 28006 bp, 20 predicted proteins | sample Munlanlwell13791_FD_192502 | JGI IMG/M metagenome (GOLD analysis project Ga0265297, IMG submission 192502) | Leachate microbial communities from a municipal landfill in Southern Ontario, Canada - Leachate well 137-91 | ecosystem: Engineered > Solid waste > Landfill > Unclassified | place...
TTCTCTAAATCTCGGATAAACTCAGATGGAATGACGTTATCTTTCAAGCCGAGATACACGCAACTGTCGGCTGATGCATCCAGAATATAATAAGACTCATCCTGAGTGTATTTCATCCCAAAGGTTTTTTTGATATAGTCCGGCAGAGGGTGTACTTGAAGGGACAGATTTCCCCCTCCCATCGTGTCGAGAAAATCAAAACGGATCGGATACTCCGCCCCAAAGCGATCAACTACTTTTTTACCCAATAATTCCAACGGTCGAAGACAGACCACATTCATTGCTGGAAAATGAAAATCAACCTCATTATAGCGAAAACACAAGGCGTTTTCCTCGGGAACTCCATCGAAAGCCCAAGCATAGTTGTTCTCCGCTTTTGGTAAACTGCAGACTTCCTCCATCCACTTTCCACCCCATACTCCTGGGTCGAAATAGGGAATCAAGCGAAACGGCCTACGGACGATTTCCTCCATCCCGGCCAAATAGCTTCTGCCAGTAATCATGGTATAGTTTTCGGGATGGCTGGCATCGATTAAATAACGGCTGTTTAGGTAATGTTCACACTTTATTCGATCGGCGACACGCCATTCGACAAAGTAACCGCGTTTGAATTTCCGGAGGGAATCCTCGGAAGAATTATCGGCCGTAATGTTGGGCATTCCTTGGCGAAATCTGAGTTGAATCTCCCAACGGGTGATGTCCAGATAAATGAGCTGATCAAACGGTATTTGAATCGCCCCGAATCCATAGACGATCACTTTCCCTTGAGTAGATGATACTTGTGCTTTTACCGCTTTCAACCGATCTTGATCATAAAAATCAGCCACTTGAAACGGACACATCATCCCAAAAACCCGATCTTCGGTAATGAACGGCTCCAACAACTGATTGAGAATTGTTTTTGGTTTTAGGTAGTCTTCAATATTAATAATCAAATCTGCGTGCAGCGGATTCAAAATGGTCTCTCGCAATTTCACGGTGTCACACCCCGGATATACTTCGAAAGCGATCACCCCAGAGCGGATCTTCTTTAGCTCAGAAACAATCGCTAAGTCATCAGGAAATGCGTCATGGTCGTATCCTCGGATCTCGATGACGGGATGTTTGTCATATTCCGAGCTAAAATTCAAATAGGCCACAAGATTCCTCCTTCCGGTTACAACGTCATTATATCAAAGTAATCCCGGGCTTTCAATACATTTATAATACATTTATGTTATTTGTGTATTTTTAAAATAAAAAAAGGGAGAAAAGCGACCCTTTCTCCCGGAAAAATAACACTAAATCATGCGAATTTTAATCAAGCCTTCCAATCCGTTGATTGTTTCCATAACGCTGGGACATAGGTCACCATCGACATCAATGGCGGTTGCTCCAAAGTGCCCTTTTGTATTGTTCAGCAAGTTTGTTACTTGAGTTTTACTTCCAAGAGCCGTGGTGAGTTTTGCCAAGAAACTATCGCCATTCTTATGAAGTAGCAAGAGTCGATGGCGCGATGTTTTAGGCCCGCAATCCAATCTGGGAAAATTGACTGAATTCCGAATGCTCCCTAATTCAACATAACTAACCAATTGGTCAACGGCCATTACCGCACAGTTATCTTCAGATTCTTCCGTCGAAGCTCCTAGATGTGGAATCGCAATCACTCCCGCCATATTGGCGGTTTTAGGATTGGGAAAATCCGTAACATATTTCCGGATAATTCCAGCGTTAATTGCTAGTTCGAGCGCCATATCATCCACTAGTTGGTCACGACTGAAGTTAAGAAGGATGGCTCCGGGTTTCATTGTTGCCATTGTTGCTTGATTGATCATTTTCTTCGTCGAGTCGAGAAGTGGCAGATGGAGGCTGATAAAATCGCATAAGGGATAGACCTCGTCCAAATCCGCTTCCAGCGCCACTTCCATTGGCAATAGCGCTCGCGCTTCTTCGGAGATATACGGATCATACCCGATTACTTTCATTCCTAGGTCAACACAAGCCTTTGCGACTTTTCCGCCAACAGCCCCAAGTCCGATCACGCCAATAGTTTTCCCGATAATTTCTGTTCCACCAAACGCTGCTTTGGCCTTTTCAACCGATTTTGCGATATTTTCATCGGCTTTGTTTTCTCGGACCCATTCAACGCCACCAATCACATCACGAACCGCAATCAACATCCCAGCCAGCACCAATTCTTTGACACCGTTCGCATTCGCACCTGGGGTGTTAAACACAACAACGCCTTTTTCAGCCATGCGTTCCAAGGGGATATTATTCACCCCAGCTCCCGCTCTTGCGACAGCCAGTAGCTGTGAAGGAATCTCCATTTCTAACATGTTCGCGCTACGGACCAAAATCAAGTCGGCTTGATTGACATCTTCCGTTAGCTGAAAATCCGGCTTAAAGCGATTGATTCCCAATGGAGATATTTTGTTTAAGCAGGCAACTTTCATAGTTGATGTTCCTTTTCAAATTGCTTCATGAAGGCGACCAGCGCTTCAACGCCGGCATAAGGCATGGCGTTGTAGATGGAAGCTCTCATGCCCCCAACACTGCGATGCCCTTTCAAATTATCGAACCCTGCGGCTTTTGACTCCTTGACAAATAAATCATTCATCTCCGCGCTGGCAGTTACGAAAGTGACGTTCATAACTGAGCGATCCTTCTTTTCCACGGTTCCTCGGAATAATTTTGAATTATCCAAGAAATCGTAGAGTAGCTTGGCTTTTTTATAATTCATTTCTTTCATTATTTCTAAGCCGCCCAAATTTAATAGCCATTTAAAGACGAGTCCGCAAATATAAATTCCATAGGTCGGCGGGGTGTTATACATCGACCCTTTGTCCGCATGGATCTTATATTGCAACATCGTTGGCGTAAATGGCAGAAAGTTTTCGGTGATGAGATCCTCACGGATGATCACGATTGTCGTACCGGCCGGGCCGATATTTTTTTGTGCTCCCGCAAAAATCAATCCGTATTTTGACACATCCACTGGTTCGGAAAGAATGCATGAAGACATATCCGAGATTAAAATTTTACCCTTGGTATTGGGGAGTTTATGGAATTTCGTTCCATAAATCGTGTTGTTTTCGCAAATATAGACGTAATCGGCATTGTCAGAAATCGGCAAATCATCACAATTGGGAATATAGGAAAACATTTGGTCTTCACTGGTAGCGATCTTTCGGGCATCCAAATAACGTTTTCCTTCCGCAATAGCCTTTTTTGCCCATTCGCCAGTCACGATATAATCGGCTACCCCATTTTTACATAAATTGAGCGGTACCATGGAAAATTGCAAATGTCCGCCGCCCTGCAAAAACAATACTTTGTAATTGTCGGGGATGTTCATGAGCGCGCGCAGATCATTTTCAGCAGCGAGAATGATCTCCTCATACGCTTTGGAGCGATGGCTCATTTCCATCACAGACATGCCGGTGTTCTTGTAATTCAGCATCTCAAATGCCGCTTGTTCAAGGACTGGTTCCGGAAGAACTGCCGGCCCAGCGGAAAAATTAAAAACTCTTTTCATGTTATCTCCTCTCTTTTTGAATCAATCTGGTTTCCAGATAGTAACGTTTTTCAACGGCCTCGCCTAAAGAAAATGATTTTCTAGGCAAAACTCCATGATTCTTGATATAAGGGAACAATTGATCGCGTTGCAACGGTGGCAATACGATGCCGATAGCATTTTCTTCCGACTCAATAATCTTTTTTAAACTGTGAGTTCCATGAACATAATCGAGGATTGTTTTTGGGTGGGCCTTTAAGTAATCATCAAGAAACTCCTGAACCCATTCGATGGTTGAAAACGGCGAATCGGGTGTCAACGCATACGTACTTGAAGATTTCATCAGAATCGACAGTGTATCGGACCCGTAACTTGCTCGGTGAAGCGCTTCTAAAAAATCATCGTCCGGATCAAAAACCACTCGATGAATTGGCTCAAAGGCCAATCCTGGTTCATAGATCGACATCAGCTCGACCATGGCATAACGTGCCGGATGATTGCTTAGTTCGTTGGCATCAGACTGTGCTTTGATATTTTCCCAACACACCTTCGCGGCAGCTAGGGAGTGATTCCCATCACCAACTATCAACGGGCTTTTTTCCGCCATAGCTTCTAAACGCTCAATGATAGATGTGGCATCCTCAATCAAGAAACCTTGAATCGATCCGCCATCCATATTGAGTTCAAAATCATAGAGTTTACGATATTTAGCCCTCTGCGCTCCCAGACTGGCGATAATTCCTTCAGAATCATCCGCCAATACCAAAACATGCGGCAATTCGATAGGCGCATTTTCCCGTATCAATACCCGCGGTGGGATTCTTTCCGGTACTGTTTTTTCCGATGCGACTATTTTCGCAGACTTCCCCGGAAGATACTCGTATTCGTCGAGATCAATTGCAACAACCAATCCCAAACGCTGTGGCTGATATGGTGTCGTCCGTTTTACTAAAACCAGACCTTTTTCCTTTTGAAATAATCCTGTGCGCAAATACAAAGCCATATTCTCATTGACCTGTCGGATTCTCGCTTCGAAGCCCGCATCCAGATACGCTTCCGGCAATATCAGGTGATAGGTGGATGGAACGTTATCAACTAAATGATGAACTTGATTCCAATAATCGATTTCGCTTGTGAATTGGTCGCAAGCGATGACCGACCATTTATTGAGATCGATGCCCGATATGGGCAATAATATGTCGGGTACTTCCAAAAGAGACATCCTAGACCACACCTTGCTCCATCATCGCCTGATAAATCCGCATAAACCCGGCAATATTTGCTCCTATCACCAAATTCCGATGATCGGTATATTTTCTGGCTTCATCATAGGCTTTGTTGAATATTTCTTTCATAATGTGTGCTAGCTTCTCGTCCACTTCCGCATAAGTCCAGGGATAATGCATCGCATTTTGCGTCATTTCCAACCCACTAACGGCAACACCACCGGCATTCCCTGCTTTTCCCGGCGCAAATAAAATGTCATGATGTTGAAGATATTTAGTAGCTTCGATCGTTGTCGGCATATTTGCCCCTTCGCAAACGAGATAGCAACCATTGGCAACCAAGGATTTTGCCCCCTCGATCGGTAATTCATTTTGGGTGGCACACGGCAAAGCAATATCGCAAGGAATATCCCAAATTGCCAATGTGGACGGATTGTACACCGCATTTGGCCGGTATTCACAATATTGCGTTGAAAATTCCGGAACCGATGCTGTCAATTCTTTCACCAAATCCAAATCGATGCCGTTTGGATCATGAACACAGCCATTCACATCCGACAACCCGATTACCTTTGCCCCTAATTCACGGGCTTTCAACGCGGCATACAGTCCCACTTTCCCTGATCCGGAAATAATGATCCGCTTATTTTTCAAATCTTCGTTGCGATAGACGCGCATCATTTCTTGGACAAAGTATAAAAGTCCATATCCGGTTGCTTCTTTCCGGACCAAAGAACCGCCATACGAGAGTCCTTTTCCGGTCAGTACACCGGTGGACTCATTGACGATTTTTTTATACATTCCGTACATATAGCCAACTTCTCGAAACCCAACGCCGATATCGCCTGCTGGAACATCGGTATCCGGCCCGATATGACGATAGAGCTCCATCATGAAATTTTGGCAAAATCGCATGATTTCCCCGTTGGATTTTCCTCTGGGATCGAAATCCGCACCACCTTTTCCTCCGCCCATGGGAAGTCCGGTCAAGGCATTCTTAAAGGTCTGTTCGAAGCCAAGAAATTTCAGAATGGATTCATTGACCGTCGGATGAAAGCGAATGCCGCCCTTATACGGTCCTATGGCTGAGTTAAATTGAACTCGGAAGCCACGATTCACTTGAATTTTCCCTTGATCATCAATCCAAGTCACTCGGAACTTGACCGTTCTTTCCGGTTCAATTATCCGCTCCATGATACCGTGTTCTTGGATCTTCGGATCGGCCATGACGATAAAATCCATCGCCTCAAAAAACTCTTCGACCGCTTGCAGATATTCTGGTTCTGTCGCATTTCGTTGAGAGACGCCTTTGAAGATTTCATTGAGATACTCGCTTTTAAACACTTGACTCGCCTCGCTTATTATATTATTGAGCGTTCGAATAATTCGAGCGCATCTGCAGCAAACGTAAAAAAAAGCATAATTGGGTCATTTTGCTTGTTTTTTTGATCGGATTGAATTACCGAAAAATATAATCACAAATGAGTGAGGGTTCATAAGAACATTATACAATGGAAGCGCTTAATTCTCAACAACAAAATAACTGAATTTTGTCAGAATTTCTTTTTTGATGCATTCTCTTTGTTTCCTATCCGTTGAATAAATGGCAAAATCCAATTTTCAATCTATTGGTGAAATCGATTTTTCGGAATGTCTACCCACTCTATTGGCGTTGATGATCATTGTCCCATTAACGTTAAATTTTCGCGAAGAATAACGGCCGATTGGCGTAATTGTTCCAGTTCGAGATCATTCAGTTTCAATTTGACGACATGATGGACACCCTCATGATTGAGAACTGCAGGCAACCCAATATAAACATCTTTTTCACAATCATAGACTCCGTTATTATATACCGAAATCGGCAAGATTCGATTCTCATTATTAAAAATCGCTGTCGTAATTCGGACAAGCGCCATGCCGATGCCATAGTAAGTTGCTTTCTTCCGCCGAATGATCTCATTCGCAGCGGATTTGACGCTATGATATATGAGATCCAAATCGTCAAATTGAATCTCAGACATGGATTCGATCACGTCCATGATCGGTTTGACCCCCACCATTGCATTTGACCAGCAAACAAATTCACTGTCTCCGTGCTCACCCATGATATAAGCGTGAACGTTACGAACATCGATTGAAATCTTACGGCTGATCTCATAGCGAAGCCGAGCCGTATCCAACAATGTCCCGCTTCCTATCACTTTCGAAGCATCCAACCCGCTGTCTTTCCAGGCCACATACGTCAATATGTCGACGGGATTTGAGGCAACTAAAATAATTCCAGCAAAACCCGAAGCCATGACTTGATGCACCACCGACTTCATAATCAGAGCATTTCGCTTCAATAGGTCAATTCGCGATTCGCCTTCCTTTTGATTGACACCGGCCGTTATGACAACCAATCCGGCTTCTTTACAATCACGATAATCTCCCGATCTTATCAACATTTTTCGCGGGGCGAAAACCAAACCATGATTGAGATCCATTGCTTCGCCTTCGGCCTTGTTCTGATCCACATCAATCAAGATCAGCTCCTCAATCGGTCCTTGATTGAGTAATGCATACGCATAACTCGTTCCGACAAAACCAGTTCCGATGATGACAACTCTGCTTCGTTCCATGATAGCACCTCCCTCTTGATTCATTGTATCAAACTCTCTCTTGTTCTACCAGTAACACGCCTAAAAAAAAGCCTCTTCAAAGAGACTTTCAACTGACGTATTTATGGAATAATCGCTGAGACCTATCGGTAACGGCGAGAGCCGCCACCCTTACGTCCACGTGGTGAAAAAATGTTTACCACCGGATGTTTGGGCAAATCTTGAGTTTGAGTAATGGTCACTTTGTGCTTGACCTCTGGACTAAAAATAGCTCTAAACGGATGATCTTTGACTTCCGGTATCGCTTGTCCAATGTGTTGTTCGATATCAAACAAAAGCCCAACTTCCTCTTCGCCACAAAAGGAAATGGCGGACCCGGATAAACCGGCTCGGCCAGTTCGGCCGATTCGGTGAATATATGTTTCTGGCACTTCGGGAAGATCATAGTTGATAACGTGTGATAATTCTTCAATGTCCAGCCCTCTGGCCGCAATATCCGTCGCTACGAGCGCTCGGATCTTTTTTTGTTTGAAATGACCAAGAGCCAATTGTCTTGCGGTTTGTGATTTGTTGCCATGGATGGCATCCGCATGGATTCCATTAGCCATCAATTCTTTAGCCACTTTATTGGCTTGGTATTTCGTTCTTGTGAATATCAACGCTGAGACGATTCGGGAATCTTTCAGAATCTCTAATAACAACTTGATTTTGTCATGCTTTCGAACATAATAGACCTGTTGGTCAATCGCTTCTACCGTCGTTTCCACTGGCGTGACCATGATTCGAATCGGATCAATCAAAATAGACGCGGCCAACTCCCGAATATCTTTGGGCATGGTAGCAGAAAATAACATGGTTTGCCTTTTTGTGGGCAACAGACGAATGATTCGCCGAACATCATGAATGAATCCCATGTCCAACATGCGATCGGCTTCATCTAACACAAAATAATCCAGTCCAGAAAAATCCAAGAACCCTTGTCCATACAAATCGAGCAATCTTCCCGGTGTGGCGACAAGTATTTCCGGTTTTTTCAGTAAAGCGTCGGTTTGCAGCTTTTGTCCGACGCCGCCATAGACAACGACACATTTTATACTAAGTTCTTTTCCATAGATCCGAAATGAATCTTTGATTTGGATGGCCAATTCCCGAGTCGGTGTCAGCACGAGAGTGCGAAGCTTTTTTTCGATCGGTCGATTGAGTCGCTCCAAAGATAGTTTTTGTAAAATAGGAATGGCAAAAGCCGCGGTCTTGCCGGTGCCAGTCTGGGCACTTCCAATCATATCTTTGCCATCCAAAAGAATGGGGATCGCTCGTTCCTGAATCGGTGTTGGTTCCACATAACCTTCTTGAATCAACGCATTTAAAATCGGTTTGATAATTCCTAGTTCGGTAAATTTCACAATATAATTACTCCTTAAAAAAAATGAGAATCGTCTGTCTCCGGAAGAAAGCCTCTCATAAGGCAAGCCCTGCAAAGTGGATCCGGAGAATAGAATATTTCTCATCATGCCATTTGCGAATGGATGGTTTCATTGCATCTTATATTTTAATTATACTTTAAATCGTGTGATAAGTAAAGAAATGTTTCTTTTACTTATCACTTTGGAATTCGAGTAAAGCAATCGATAATTGTGATATTTTTATGAATTTGTTAATTATTGTCAATGTTTTTGCTATAATAATTGTTGTATATCTGCTCTTGTATCAACGAGCCCATCATCTTTATCCCATGTCACCTGAAAGGACGGTTGTCGATGATCCCCTTGGCAAAGACTACTCCAAAAGAATACGTTATCTATAATTACGATATCCGCCAACAATCTCTTTCGTTCCTCTATCGCGGTGATAAAATTCCGGTTCAATACTGTGAATACAAACCATTGTGGCGCCTTTGCGACAAAGACCGACAGATAGAGACCATTATCATTTCCGTTTAAAAGTTAGTTTTTATCTACCTTTTCTCGACCAAGTTATTCCACAGGCAACACCGTGATATACCGATATGTTTCCGTCACATTTCCCGATTCATCAGATGAAAGATATTTGATCATGTATTCACCTGGAACCGCACATGAGACATAGCCTTCTGTCGTAACAATGACATCTCCCAGACTATTATCCAAAACATGAATTCCGGTATCAACCCAAACAGATCCTTCCACAATTGTATCGATGCCTGGGTTGAGACTTGCCAGGGGAGGCGTTTCATCAATGACCGTGACATAACGAACGATGTCGCATTTTTGTCCATATACCTCTGCCCGATATACAATCTGGTAGATTCCTGTTTTTGTCATATCGAGTGTTGATTCAATCTTTACAGCAGCAACCGGAATAGAATTAAATGTTGCATCCGCTCCGCTATCGACAAAAACCGAGTTGATTTCAACGGTGTCAACCCCTGGATTTAGCCATATATTTAATTCGCCTTGTGTGGCTGTGGTTGGAGCGTTTGTCGTTGGCTGTGTGGTTGAAATGGGCACGTTTGTCGTCGTCGTTGTGGAATCGAACCACCCCATGCAACCAGACAGAACAATCAATCCTACTCCAAGACCAATTGCCCACCACCCTCGTTTACGCTTCATATATTTCCTTCCTTTTCACCCATACGAAATCTAGCGAGCAAGGATTTGTCTTTTCCACTACTGTGACGTAGCGTGATTTTGTGAACTCATATCCCGCGATGTTCACCCGATATTGAACTTGGTAGACTCCCGGACTACTTGTATCTACTGATCCAATTGTCTCGATCGTTCCCTGCGAAGATGTCGCTCCGCCATCTTCATAAGTGTCGCCTACGAATATTGTCGTCACTCCCGGATGAAGTGTGATTGTGACACTGGGCAGATTCTCAATCACACGTACATAGCGAATTAATTCATACACCAATGATTCTTCATAATAAAACTGGTATTTGACTGGATACTTTCCCGATACGAGCGTATCTACCAAAGATGTTGTTGTCACTTGAAGAAATGAATCAAGATTTGATACTCCTTCATCGATCCAATCGGACCCGGTCATTACTGTATCAATTCCCGGATTTAATGCCACCGATTCTTCCTGAAATAGCACGTCGTACAACGGATATACTTGAAGGTCTTCTGTAATGCAACTCAATTCCTCGCTCCACTGAGAAAATTCAAATGTCATTGACGGTGTCGGTGCTTTTATGGGAGGCGCTGGTGGTGTCAAAGAAAGACCATACACTACGGTTTCAATTTGATAGATCGTTGTCTGATCGGCAGCGTAAAATCGGACTGTCAGTATTTTTTCTGTGAAAACCGCATATAGCTGAGTATCCATCATGATTGCTTCGCCATTATAAGCGGCTTGCCCGTCGCTATCCCAAAACCAACCCAAAAAATCCATACCCACTTTTTCCGGGGGAACAATGGTCACCGTTAAACCTTCCAGAACATAGATATCAATCATCGTGAGGGTGTCGATGAAGAGTGTCACTTTAAAAGCACTTTCGACAACTCTCGCGTAAAGATCGATGGAAACGGTTATTGGTTCATTTTGATAGGGGATAACAAAGTTTTCGTCAACATACCATCCGGCAAAATCCAGTCCGCCAAGAGTGATTTCTGGAAACACTGGAATATCACCGTATGCCACTTCCAAAATGATCGGCTCCTGATCCGGAAGTATCAATGAAACAAAGCACATCAATGGCTCCAACAGGGCATAAAGAGAGAGATCTTCGTTTATTTGGATTGGTTCATATAGAAGTAAAAAGTCCTGATCTAGATACCATCCTTGAAAAAGATATCCTTCAACTACCAGATCATCTGGTGAAAATAAACTACCCGCTTCAAGAATGTGGGTTGTGATCGAGTCGTGTGATCCGATCAAGCTCACCTGAACATATACTATTGGATCGAATTTTGCATAGAGAGTCAAATCGGTTTCAACAGGTTCCCCACTATATGGGTTCTGAAAGCCCGCATCGAGAAACCATCCATTAAAATTGGCTTCAGGAAGGGAAGTCGTCGGAAGAAGAATGCTTTCGCCATGTCGAACAAATTGTGGTTCAACTGCCGTTCCTTCCGTCATAAAAGTGACCGTGTGAAATTCCGAGGTGTATTTTGCATATAAAGTGAGATCCTGGGTCGCTACATCCGTTAAGAAATTCCATTCGGTGAAAAATTCACTTTCTTGAAACCACCCCACAAAAATCTTGTCCGGCATGAATGGGTCAATCGGCTCGGGAATTCGACTGTTTTCGGGGATAAAGATTGGTTCTGGATCATTCATTAGATACGTCTCAAATGAAATCTGGACAAACGATTTTGATAACAGTGAAAAAGCGTCCACAAGCCCATGACCGTAATAATCATCACGCCCGACTTCGCCCAAATCGATAGCGGTTTGATTTAATCGGGCAACCACCTCGTTTGCCTGCATCTCCGGATACCTGCTTAAAAAGAGAGCCAGAATGCCAGCCACATGGGGAGCTGAAAATGACGTTCCATCCACGGTGGCGTACCCGTTGCCCATGGCAGTCGTTATAACGCTTTCTCCCGGTGCAGTCAAATCCACTTCGCTTCCAAAATTTGAGAAACTGGCAATCAGCCTGGTTGGGCCGATTGCGGATACAGAAATGCTATCAGAAAATGAAGCGGGATACATAGGTTCCGACGTTCCATCGTTCCCCGACGATGCCACCACAAGCACTCCGTTTTCTTTGGCATGAGCAATCGCAGCTTCGGTCAAAGGATTTGCATAGCTTCCCCCCAGTGAGAGATTGATCACTTTCGCCCCGTTTTCGATTGCATAATAAATGCCATCGACGATGGCACTGTCGGAAAAGGTTTTTTCTCCAGAATTGTTGGCCTTAATCACCAATAGTTCAACAGCGGGTACTATACCGGCAATCCCGCGGCTGTTGTCCTTGATTGCACCAATGATCCCTGCCACCATCGTTCCATGGCCAATGTCATCCCGGACATTCACAATTCCAACCGAATCGGTCACTGCATTATAAGATAAAAGTGAAATTTTCCCTTGAAATTCCGCGTGATCGATATCAATTCCCGTGTCAATGATCGCAACCCGAATGATATTGGTTCCTTGGAATTCCCACGCTTCAAGCGTCCTTGTCAGCTCCAAACCATATTGTTGGTCCAAATAGGGATCTTCAGTGTCTTTCCAAGGAGGCGCCGAGAGAGAACTGATCGCATTATAGGTGAACTCCATAGATAGAAGCACATCCGGATCTGTTTCTTCTGATGCTAAAAAAACCGAATAATGCGACTTGACGGAATCGAGCGTCAAATGATACTGATCCGCTAACTCTCGCGCTTCAATCGGGTCTGTCGTTGGATGAAGATATTGATCTGGCACCACACTGAAAGCCGGATTCGAAGCATTACCGATTGTGGCGATGACCAACAAAGCGAAAAGGAAAAAAGCGCAGATGAAACACCGGCTTAAAATCGTTCCTTTTCGCTGTTTTTGTGCGGACATGGCCAAATAGTCCTTTCACTTCGAATAAATACTCACTATATAGACGAATCAACCCATGATTTTATTGGTTCATTAGAAATGAAAATCAGAAAACCAGATAAAAAAGTGATTTAACTATTATTAAACACAATATCTTATCGGCTCGCTTCATCCTTTGGTTGATTTTCAAGATATCGCCATAAAAAAAGTGAGACAATCGATTTGTGGGGTGTCCATTTGTCGCTTAATATCTCTGCTTCTTCCATCGATATCGGACGTCCATGCAATTTCCCCAATGCTTTTCTCAATCCGAGATCCCGACTCGAAAAAACATCTTTTCGTCCAAGTGAAAACAGCAAAAACATCTCTGCGGACCATTGTCCGATTCCTTTGATACGCGTGAGCATTTCAATCACTTCTTTATCGGATAGATCCCGGATATGTTCCAAATCAACATTTTTTTCTTTGACTTCGTTCGCCAGAGATTGTAAATAGCTGATTTTCCGATATGATAAACCTTGCAAGCGCAATTGCTCTGGATCCGCATTGATCATTTTATCTACCGTGATCTCGCCATCAAAAGACAGCTTGACACGTTGATAGATTTTTTCCGCAACCGTTCCTGAAAGCTGCTGGTAAATGATTGTCGAAACCAAGGATAAAAACAAGTCACTGTCAAGTTTGATCACGATTTCCGCTGTTTTGTCAAATATCGGTTTCAGAGTTGGATCACTTGCTAAAACCGTTGTTGCCTCCGAAGAATCCCGGTGATAGATCACATTCATCGCGTTTCATCCTTTTTTTGAGTCTTATGCGTCTGATAATACCGATCCTGTTCGATCGCCGCAAAAATCACCGCAGCTAATCCATAAGCCCAATTGTTTCCTCTTGGAATCCATTTGTACCCTAAATAGGGGAAAAGTGGCAACGGAATCGTTGGCCCGCTGATTTCCGGCAATAGCCACTCGCCATTTTTTTCTACAATCGCCGTTTGCACCGCTTGAAAGGCCTTGAGTCCTTGTTCCAGATAGGTTGAATCCAGCCATTGATGTCTCACACCCGTTAAGAATCCATAGGCGACCAAAGCCGTGAATGATAACTCGCGGTAAGTTTTTCCCGGTCGATTGATGATGGTTTCAAACGCTCCATCGCTTCGTTGATAAGGCTTGAGAGCTTGAGAGGTTTCTTGAAAGATCCGGATGATCGTTTCTCGCTCAGGATGATCACCAATTTGATCCAAGATCATGGGGAGAGCCGCCATCACCCAACCGTTTCCCCGACCCCAAAAAAGCTTGTGCTTGGGATAATGTGTCTTCTGATGGACCCAATAAGCATGATACCATAATTTATCGCTGGGATCTTGCATATATTTCGCCATGATTCGGGGCTGTCGAGCGGCGATTTCCATCAATTGTTCATCCTGTTCGTTTTTCGCAACGATGGCCGGAAAAACAGAAAACATCATCAGACTATCGACCCAGATTGATTTGGGATAACACTTGCCAACAAAACTATTGCCAAGATGATTGACTGAATCCTCAAGCAATCGTGGTTCGTTTTTGATATAGTCCAATACCCGACATGTCAGCTTCTGATAATCACACCGTCCGGTTTTTCTTCCCATGACATAGGTTATCAAACCCGGTGCAACGGTATCACTCTGATTAATCTTCGGCGGATGAGCAACATAATAATCGCAATACGCTGTTAGAAAGGCCGTATAACGGTTACTGCCAAGATAATTATCCAGTTCGGATAAAGCATAACCAAACAGTGCTTCCCCCCACATCCATTTCATTTTGGGATTCCAGGTATTGGTGATGTGATCAACCAGTTGGATCACCTTAGAAAAAGCTGGATTTTGTGTCATTAACTTCACCCTCGTTTCCGTTCAAACCGAGAAAAATAATGGGTCAGAACATCTTTTTCATAATGAATCTCCAATTGTGACGGTTCACGATCGGCAGAGATAAACGGCGTATCATATCGGGGATAATCCGTAGAAATCCGTTGCTTGTCGATAAAAAAACCGTTGTTGTATCGAAGTGTCAACCGTTTTTCTCCAGCATAGCTTACCTTTTTCCCCGTCGCTTTGAACCGTTTTAACGTTTGACTCTGACAAAAGTCGGCAAATGAACCATCGTGTTCTTGATCCCCTAGGATGATTGCAAATCGGAGGATCCTTCCACGATAAAGGATTTCATCTTCTTTTTTTTCAGCCTCCTTGTCTGACATGATTGCAACATATGTGTTTTGCTTCCGAACCACTACTAATCGACCCGATATGCTGACCTCATCCATCTGGTCAAACGGGCAATAGAAATGGACCAAGTTCAAACGTTTTTGTTCGAGAAAACCCCGTCTTTTTGTTAAATCATATATCAACAACACAATATTCTTCTCTTGAGTACACTCGGGGTTTATTCCGTTTCCAACCCAATATGACGGGGAAAAATTTCGAGCGGGATCCTGAAACATCGGTCGCCCCGGATGTGTTGAAAACAGGTTGATTCCTCCTGGCAAGGTTACTTGCCAGATATGTTGTTGATCCCCGAATTTCCCCGGATGATAATGTTGTACCGACGATAATAAATAGTGAGGTGTACGGTAGGTATAAGTATTCGATCGCTGAATTGCGACACCGGCTGTTGCCGGATTCAACACAGAAACCAAGAATGGCAGACATCCGCTTTTTAACAAAAACGGTCGGTTGATCATTTTCAGATCTTTCAGGAAATTGTTGTGCGTCAATTTCCATTCATTGAAAATCGCCATTGTCATTTCAATGGACTCTGGATTGGTAAACGCCTCCATTTGCCATAAATACATCCCCAAATGATCAAAATCAGCTGGGAATATTTTCTTAGTAGCCTCTTTCACATCCATTCCCATGGATTCCTTGATCACAAAGGTCCCTTTTGCCAAAGCGATTTTTCGAATGACTGGCGGCAGGACATAGTGCTTGCATAACAAAACGAGAGTCGAAATGCGAGAATAATCATACTCGTGATCCAAAATTCCAAAGGCGCACTTCAAGATATCATTTACATCCGCGTTTCTTGGATCTTTTTTTTGTTTCTCATAACAGCGACCGCTTGTTGCCACAAAATATCCTTCAAACTGATGCATCGCCATGTCCAGCATCAATAGATCCATGATCATGGTTGCCTGGATGCGAATATTCATTTCCGGAGCATAATCAATCAACATGGCCAAAGCGGCGATGTCCTCTTCATAATACGTGTTGGAATGCCATTCAATAAAACCATATTGGAAGCGTTGTCCTAGCCAGCGCAAAATCTTTGGTCGAGCTTTTTCCTGATGCTGCAATCCGGTTATGTTGTCATTGGAAAAAGAATCGTCAGGAAACAAGTGTCCCGCCAAGTATTCGGCTGTATGAAAGATGATTTGATGATTTTCCGACCAGAAACACATTCCATCGATTCCGGGTTCGTCCAACCAATATTTGAACCCTAAAAGTGCGGATTTGATGGCTTTTTTTGTGGACAGAGAGATCAGATCCGGATATTCATACATTGCTTTCAAACAGGACAACACCCGAAAATCCGCACAGTCGTGACGAGCGTTGACAAAAGCGACCAAATCGAGGATTTCATCTTCATTGGCCCTATTCCCCTCAGCAAGATTCTTGATAGAAGGGAAACACTTATAGTTCATTTTGACAGCCATTCCCGGATCGGAAGGTTCTGCATTTGATTCCATTAAAAAATCTCCGCTTTCAGTTCTTCAAATTCCGTTTGATCCGCCGCGTCCCACTCCGCTTTCGGTATCTCTCGGGATAACGCCAGCAATCGACGAACCTGTTCGGACTTTTTACGAGTGAGAACAAACCGCCGCGCGACCAGATACCCGATCGCCATCAATAAAACAAAACTCCCCACCATGGCGATCCGAATCCCCAAAATAGCCGAATCCGGCTGCACGGGAATCGGGACTTCTTCGGTAGCTTTGATGTAGCCCGATACGGATAACATGATACCAAAAATCTGGATGGCGATGGCTGATGCCGCTTGACGAATAAACGTCATGATACCGGAAAAACTTCCGGTTGGACGATACCCAAAACGAAGTTCCCCGACATCGACGGCATCGGGAAAAATGATCCAACTGATCAATTGAGCGCCCGCAAAACCTAACGCGGTAAATCCCGTTAAGATGTAAGCCCCGATTATCGGCCAGTCCGAAGGATAAATACCGACGCCGATAAAGGCCACCAGCGCCAGCGGCAATCCGAAATAATAGATTTTTTTCTTATCGACCTTGTTGACGAGGGCATTGATCAAAGGAAACATCAATAGTTGCACCCCAATAAAGATTCCCAAAAACACCGTAGAACTCCCCTTGGCAACGTATAAGGCATAATACATAATGCCAGCCGATAGGATGTCCATCGCAATGCTTTGACATAAATACATATAGACCAATCCCCGAAAAGCCTTGACTTTCAGCGGCTTCACAAACGACTTGAGATCAAAGACCGATTTTGTACTGGGAATGGGTGCTCTTTCTTTGGTAAAAAAGCCAATCAAGATAATCGGGAGCGCAAAAAACAAACCAAATCCGATACCAATGATCAAGTAGAATTCCGTCAAAGTCACGGACCCCTTTTTATACATTTCCAAAATCATCGAAGGCAAGAGCGTACAGACAGCTGTTGCGATCGTCGACATCACCAATCTTAAGATATTGACGGAATTTCGTTCTTTCAAATTTGTTGTGATTTCCGCTGATAGCGAGCTATATGAAACGCTGATCATGGAAGACGCCGATGTGTAAAAAACAAACGTCGTGATGGCATAGACCATCTTCCAAAGATCCGATTCCCAATGATTGGTAGGTAGCCACATCAAGGCAAACACTAAAATGAATGCTATGCCACCAGCTAAGATATATGGCCTTCTTCGGCCAATTTTGGACCGGGTATTGTCGCCAATGACCCCCAAAGCGGGATCAATCACGGCATCCCAGATCTTACTGACGGTGATAGCGAGTGCCGCCAAAGCCGGATCGAGCCCGATGATATCGGTGAGAAATATGAGATACAATACACCAACGAGCGCCTGCGCGCCGCCACCAAACACATCTCCCCAGGCAAATAGCATTTTTTCCCGGGTTTTCATTTGCTTTTGTTCCATAGGTCAATTCCTTTCTGCTAATTAAGTCCCAAGCGATGACAGTGATCGACGCTTTGGCGAATGCTTGCTTTTGGATTTTGAGTATCTTGTTCGATGACACCATACAGGACATGCGGTTTTGCTGAAGCGATGATGCGTTTGAAATCAACCGTTCCATTTCCGATTTCCGTATCAGTGGACTTCCCATTTTTTAAATATCGATGATCCCGTAGATGGAGTCCGATCAATCGCTCTCCCAACCGATTTATCCACTGAATGGGATCTTCCTTCATTTTCGTCACCCAATAGGTGTCCAAAACAAATTTGACAGCGGGATCGGTCGCTTCTATCAGCCATTCCAGTTTGTATCTCCCTGAGACTTTACGAAATTCAAAATCATGATGGTGAAATGCGAGGACTATCTGGTTCTTTGCATACTCATATGCGAGTCGATTCAACTTTTTTGCATAACGTAAGATTGCTCGTTTCCCGCCAATGATAGCGCCGAACGAAAGCAAGGAAACACAGGCTATCTGACATCCGACTTGCATCATAAATGTACTGATTTGATCAAACTGCGAATGCAATTTTTGATAAGTCGCCTGAAGTGACATGACCGTCAATCCGGTTTTTTTTATGAGTTCTGCTGTCTGATGCGAGAAATCAATTCGAGCGAGCTCCACGTGATCCAATCCGATTTCTTTTATGAATTGGAAAGCTGCCTCAGGGTCTTTATTCATCTCCTTGCGGATCGTGAATGTTTGTAAGCCACATTTCATCATCAATCACCAATTAATCGTTGGTTCTCTAGATAATTGAGCGTCAGGCTTTCCCCACCAAACACAAAGACAATTGAATTTGCCTTGCGAAGAATCGTTCCACCTTTGACATAAGGCGATTCAAATCGTTCGTAATCCAGATCAACCAAGGTTCCATTTTTCTCGAAAGATGTGTCATAGGTCGCTTCCAGTTGACTCAAAGTCACATCACCGTTAAGTATCGTAGAATATGATATTTTCCCAGCATCAGGATCAAAGTTGCAGCTATTCGCGCGTATTCGAGTGATAAATTCAGAAAATGTTTCCTGTGAACTATCGGAACATTCGCAAACAAAATAATGGGTTCCAGACCCTTCTTGAATCAAATCGTATTTCTCAGAAAGAACATTTTTGACCGATCCTCTCACCAACATATCATCCCGGTCGCCTTCGGTGTTACTGACATCGAAGGGGACAAAAGCCAATGGGTATCTTGTGAGTACAGCGATGTAAGCATTTCCTGCTTTACCAAAAATCATCCCTTCCTCAAGGTGGCTCTCATCGACTTCTGTAAATAACTCAACCGGAAAAAACACATGGGTTGTCTCTTTGACGACCATCGGTTCCATGAAACCCGGCTTTTCCGGAGGCAAATAAATGGTCAATTGAACGTTTTTCTCTTGGACGCTATATGGTTGTCTTCCATTTCCGGTCCAATATGTAGGTGTCCCCGATCGTCTCGGTATTTTGGCTGGTTGGGTGGTAAATATCGAAAGATAATTAGTCAAATTAATCTGTGAGATCGCTTGTTGATCGGCATATTCTCCCGGCTGATAGGCTTGAGCATTATGCATAGAATAAGAATCTGTTTTATACGTATAGACGTTGGACCGCTCAATTGCCACACCATTGGTGGAGGGCTTCAGTGTATGAGAGACGGTTCCCAGCAAGCCAAATGCTCTGAGTGGCCACAGGTTAATCAGTTTGAAATCATTCAAAAAATCGTTGGAAAACATCTTGTTCTTGGCGATGTATTCCATTGTGTTGGCAATCGTTGCCGGATTTGTGAATGCTTCCATATCGAACTGCATCATGATTTGGGGATCTGCTTGACCTAAGAGCCCTTCGGTTTCCAACTCCTCAGTATCCAACGATTGGCTGGAGCGGATTATTTTCGCTTCGGCCGGATCATCAAAAATCATCTTTATGACGGCTGGAACTTCATAATAAGGATTGTTTTCATTATCTTTCGCTTCCATCATTTGCTTGAAGCAATTGAAAAACCCATTGGTCGAAGTAGCCCAACTATTCGCAAATCCCCGAGTTTCTTCAGGCTGCATGATGTAATCGACATATGGTCGTAGCCGATTGCCGGTATCGTCGCTGACCCGATTGTCTGAATACATGCGTCCGCTAGAGGATAGATTGACATAATAGATCCGTTCCTCGTCACTGGGATCTTTTCCTTCATAACGATAACTTTGACTTGCGAGATCATAGAAAAGCAAATCCAGCACCATTTTCATCCGGTTGACCATCAAAGCGTCGTTCGCAAACTGAATGAAATTAGCCATTGGGGCGATATCTTCCGGATAATAATTATTCGAATACCACTCGGTAAAACCATATTGAAAGCGTTGTTCCATCCAGGCATTGATGCGAACTTTTGCCATTTCTTGATGTTCTGCTCCACTTTTTCCGTCGACAGTAAACGTGTCATCGGGAAAAGTCTGCCCTACCAAATATTCCTCGGTCGAAAACAAAATCTGATGGTTTTCCGACCAATAACACATCGAATCCGCTCCCCCTTGATCCATCCAATATTTGAATCCGAGCATCACTTCTTTGATTTCTTCGCGAGTCGAGGCGGGCAAATATTCTCCATATCCCAACAGCAATCTTACCAACGAATTCATCCGAAAATCCGATACATCATACCGCCCATTTATATAGGCAAATGTCCCTTCCAATTGGCTGTTGACAAAGGTCTCCGTGAGTTCAATCCCTTCGGGAAGACTCCCGTGATTGATCGATTGATCATAATAGTAGATCAAGCGGTCGCTCCCTCCGGAGTCCAAACTTTCCGCAGGCCTTTGAGGCATTGCCTCAATGGAATTGTTGACCAAAAATTGGATTCCAATCGATAATAAAAATGCTCCAAAAATGAGGACGATAATCAAGAAAATCTTTTTCCCAATTTTAGATGATTGCTTTTTCATTCAGTTTTCTCCCCCTGTTTTGACGCCTTAGTTCATTGGTCTTTAACTTCTAAAAATCAATCGCTTCTATCGGTGTTTCTGGATAAACGAACCCGTGGACCGGCGGCATCGAATTATAAACGATCTCAATTTGCATAAAACCATAGCCCCTCTTGTCAAAACCGGAAAAAGAACCTTTTAACAAGACGGTTTCCATCGACATGCTGAAAGCAAGCATGGCGATCTTCATTCCTTGTTTCAACTTGGATAATTGATCTCGATAGGGATCATCTCTCAATAAGATTCGGCTAGAGCCGGCACTTTGAGCTTGAATGCAGGGGATAATGATGGGATACCCATCGTCGCCTAGATACGCCAAGAACATCAATGTGTCCAGTTTTCCTGTAAATTTGACCGCCCATGGTTTCATGATCGGTGGAATGTTCTTTTCGACAAACCGGTGTTTCTTCATGAGAATTTTCAGTGAGTTCAAAATTATTTTCCCCATTGGCAGCGTTTGTTGATCGCTAATCTCCTTCAAGCGAAAATAATAAACCGTGTTGATTCCAAAATAAGTATTATAACGATAGAGCGGTTGGTTGTTGTACAAGACCAGATCCTCTCCTTCTTTCAGAAAGTGATCATACGTCATTTTCCCCGTCCAAAAAGCTTTTTCGGGATTCATGATCAAAAACCCGCTTTGCGGATGGTTCAAAATATTCTCCTTGCTCAATCCTTCCACAAACTTGCCAAACATCATTTGGTCATTGCCTTTTCCCATCAACGTAGATAACACCGTCATATGGGGCAATTGATCTTCCCCGATTGTGGCAACTACTCCGATTTTGATTGATTTTTCAAACTCCGTTCGCATTTCTTCCGTTAAGAAATCTTTCATCTTAATTCTCCTCCAATCGGGTTGCCCCGGTCCAAATGATTCGTCGTTCTTCGTCACCAAATACCTTTCTTGCTGCCATTGTCAGTTGCTCCATGGTCTTTTTTTCCATTAATTTCGCCTCATCATATCGCCAAGGGATCCCCAAGCGCCGATATTTATCTTTGCCAAGGTTGTTGAAGGCACATAACTCCCAGCGTTCAAAGCAAATCTGGTTTTCTTTGATAAAACTGGCGATACCAGTGATATTTGTTTCGTTGTCAGTTGCACCCGGTATGATCGGTGTCCGAATCCAGATTGTTTTTTTTGCTTGATTCAATCGGATCAAATTATCCAATATGAGTTGGTTGGGCTCTTTGGTCAACGCTTCATGTTGCTTGGAATCAATCAGTTTCAAATCATAAAGAAACATCTCGACATGCGGCAAGAGCATTTCAAAGTGATGATAAGGGACATGACCACACGTATCGATTGCCACTTTAATTCCCGCTGATTTCAATTTTTCAGCAAGCACCGCTGCTGCTTTTGCTTGAATTAAAGCTTCTCCACCTGAGAAAGTAACGCCACCCGAGGTCCCAAAATAGGCTTTATCCTTGATCAAATCTTGAAAAAGCCAGTCCACATCTTTGTCGACGCCCAATGCTTTCATTGCTTCAGTCGGACAATTTACTACACATTTCCGACACTGACTGCAAAGATTTCTGTTAATGATTATTTGGCCATCCACGAGCGACAACGCCCCTTCCGGACAATGTTTTAGACAGATAAGGCAGCGTATACAACTGGTTTCGATCCATTCTTTCTCCAGACTATACGATAATGACTCTGGGTTATGGCACCACTCGCAGCGTAAAGGACATCCCTTGAAAAAGACGGTGGTCCGGAGTCCGGGGCCGTCTTCAGTCGACATTCGTTGGATATTGAGAATTCGGATTGTCTCAGAACTTGCCATGTGATTCCCTGGCAATGATCTCATTCTGCAATTCTCTCCCAACCGTCACAAAATATGCGTTGTATCCGGTAACGCGAACCAGTAAATGTTTATAGTCTTCCGGATGTTCTTGAGCGTCTTTCAACATTTCCGGATCCAGCACATTGATTTGCAGAGCGCTTCCGCCGTTTTCAATATAGCCTCTTAAGAATGCCTTGAATTTGTCTTTGTGATCAGGATTATTTAACAAAGACGCATTGAAAGTGATTGTATGACTGGCACCATTTGGCAGATAATTGACATAGTCCTCAAAATCACCTTCTGGGCTTTTTCCACCTAAAGCCATCCCCACCGAATTGCTATTGGCGGTAGGTCCGTTGATATCCCGTCCATTTGCCGGACATATCGCATTCGAGAAGAATTCGCCTTGCTTCCTTCCGTCAGGAGACGCAGGTAAAATGAAGCCGGCACTCGCCCAATAGTTCCAAGACAACATCCCGGGTCGAAATTGACGATCGGTAGATTTTGTTTTATGTTTCCAACATTCCTCCGCAAAAAATTCCATAAAGTCACGAGCTAGTTCGTCTGCTTCTTCATTATTCTGCCCATATTTTGGTGCTTTATTGATGGCTTTTGCTCGTAACACTTCATACCCTTCCCAATTATGGATCAAGGCATCCTTCAGTGTATCAAAATCGCATTCTTTCGTATCATAAATCAAATATTTGATAGCCAATATCGAGTCAATCGTCGTCGCAAATGTGACACCCTCAATAGTGACAAAACGTAGTTCTGCGCCGCCCTCAGTCACATCTTTTGCTGACTGAGCTGTCCCCTTGATCAAGGTGGACAAATACGGAGTGTTTCCGTATTTTGCGCGAATGGCTTCCGATTTTTCATACAGATCCACGCTGTGTTTGATCAGAAAGCTGGTTTGAATTTTGACCGCATCGATAAAATCGCGGAAAGTCAACATCTCTCTCGTTGGTTCTGTATGCGGCCCGTGACGTTTGATCGGTAATACCTTCCCAGTCAAATCATTATGTTTGGGTACTAGATCCTGGCCCTCGTTCAATGCCAGTTCCACGGCTTTATAGAAATATAGATTATTATCGACGGTACCTGAACGGTCATTCCCAACCATCGTGTTTTCCAAACAGCCAACACACGCATACTCATGAACATTGGCTTCGTTGATTAGATCAGTCTTGCCGGCAAGTCTGGCTTCTCGAAGCATTCCGGCCATCGACCGTTCATCAAAATTCAGCAAGAAAGGCGCCCCTTGGCTGTTGGCAATCATATCCACTACTTTATCGAGCAATGGTTCCGGAGTGTTTTTATGAAGTCGAACATTTGGTTTGGGTTCCAACATCGGCGTAATCTCATCAATCACTTCCAAAAATAGATAAGTGAGTTCATTGGATTGATCATTTCCATCTTTATCTCTGCCGGACAAATTAAAGAGTTGCCCAAAGCCTGCGGTAATTCCGTTGTTGCCGACGCGGATCTGTGCATCATAAGCCGTATTGCAGTGAAACCAAAAACAACCGAGAATCTCCTTGATCATATCATCGGATATTCCAGCTTTCTTCGATTCAAGATAATATGGATACAGATACTGGTCAAGCCTGCCAAAAGACACTCCCGGACCGGGGTAGTTTTCCTCAGCCATGACCAGCATATGCGTCAGCCACAAAGATTGAACGGCTTGGTAAAAGTCTTTTGCGGGATTCCACGGAACCCTTTCCAAGTTTGTTGCCATCAATTTTAATTCTTCTTTTCGAAGTGAATCACTTTCTTTACCGGCTTTCTCAAGGCACTTCTCTCGATAACGTTCCGCAAGGATTTTCGGCGTTTCCGAAGCAATCATCATCGCTCGTATTTGGGCTCCTTTTGAGCCTTTTTTCTCCTTATCGCTCATGGAGAAATAGCGATCTTCCAATTCCTTGTGAATGGATACAAATCCTTGATCCAGAACCCGTTGATAATAAGGAATCAAATGCCCACAAGTGGAGCCAACATTGCCAAAACCATAGTAGTAATAATCCAACAACGCATTGCGCGCACCTTTTTTCCCCGTTGTTGCTTTCGCTCGCTTTTTGGCTTCGCTTTTTAAGAGACAATGTGAGGTCATCATATTGAACCTTCCTCCACAAAGAAGGTCATAAGGCAATAGCTCAACCGGAAGATGTTTTTCACACACTTCGCGGAAAAAAAGCGCACGGCGCTCTTTCAAAGAATGCTGCCAGAAATCATCCGGCAAAGGAATCGTTTTAGCCGCCTGCAATGTCGAAGACGTGAATGTCTGATAAAATGGGATGGTCTCCGGAACGATGTAGTAAGTGGTCTCATCGAAAAGGAAGTCCCACTCTGTCCCGGTAGAATAGCAGGTATATTGATTATTCCAATTACGTTTTGTCCCTTCAAAATAAAAATCTCGAAGCCATTTGACCCGAAAAGACAAGTTTTTTGGTTCTTTCATCAATTTATTCTCACTCATCGAATTTCCCCCTCTTTAGCCTTCTTATCTTTAGGCCAATTATATGCTTCAATAAGTTGTTTTTCAAGGTGAAAACGAAAAATCCCCGGTTAAAATAACCGGGGATAAGAAAAACAGTCTTGGCTGTCAATCAGAAACCATTAATTGATGTGCTTGGACAAATGAACCTTTTAACGATTGATACAGAGATTGAAACAGCGGGAACAATCGATTATAGCGATCCATGTCACACGGATTACCAATCACCTGTTCTCCAGGATGGACAAAAAGCTTCATCGCATCATCAATTGTGGGAACCGCTTTCGCTGCGACCATCGCTAAAATAGCCATACCACAAGCCCCTGCTTCTTTGTCTCGCATAACACGAAGAGGTCGCTTCAGGCAATTTGTAATGATGGCAGTCCAAAGAGGACTGTTTGCTCCACCACCACTCATTCGGATTTCGGCCGCATCAATGGATAAGTATTCCATGACTTCCAGACAATCCTTGAATGAAAAAGCAACACCTTCCATGACCGCACGCGCAAAATGCGCCCTCGTATGAACTGGGGTGATTCCAAAGAATACACCGCGGGCAAATGAATCCAAGTGCGGACTTCTTTCTCCCATCAAATAAGGTAAAAACATCAACCCCTCTGAACCAAGAGGAATGGATCCTGCTTCCTGTTCCATGATTTGATTTAAATCAAATTTTTTGTTGGATTCGCCTCCATAAAACTGATCGCGGAACCACTTGTGTGACAATCCAGCTCCTTGAGTCACCGCCATCACATGCCATGTGTTAGGAACCGCGTGGCACAATGAATGGATTCGTCCCTTCGGATCGACTAGGGGTTGATCGGTCGAGGCAAAAAGCACGCCGCTGGAACCAAGATTCAAACTCATGAGTTGCGGTTTGATGATTCCATTTCCGACAGCGGCAGCCGCTTGATCTCCTGCTCCCGCAATGACTTGAGTCAACATAGACAGATGCGTCAATTGGGCTGCTTCCATTGAGATGTTGCCTACGATATCGCCACTTTCAAATACGGTTCCTAAAAGATCGCGGGAAATTTCGAGCGTCGTTAAAATCGATGGCGACCAATCCCGAGTTTTCAAATCGAGGAGTTGGGTGCCGCTCGCATCCGACACATCGGTCGCATGCCTGCCAGTCAGTTTATATACCACATAATCTTTTGGAAGCAGGATTTTCTGACATCTCGCCCACAAGTCAGGTTCATGTTTTTTAACCCACAATATCTTTGAAGCCGTAAACCCGGTCAGAGCCGGATTACCTGTAATCGCCAGCAAGGATTCTCGCCCAATCAGTCGATCCAGTTCCTCGGCTTCCACAATCGTTCGTTGGTCACACCAAATAATGCTTTCGCGTAAGATTTGATCATCTTTATCCAACATGACCAACCCATGCATTTGTCCAGTAACTCCAAGTGCCAGGATTTCTTCTTTCTGGACTGAACTGGCGTGAACCAGTTCACGGAGACACTTTGACACGGCATTCCACCAAAGATCGGGATTTTGTTCGGCATATCCTGGTTGTGGTTGAGAAAAAGAATAAGATTGTTGCGCTGAAGCCACTTCGTTCCCCAACTGATCGAATAAAATAGCTTTTGAGCTTGAAGTCCCCACATCAATGCCAATAAAATATGTCATCACTAGTTTCCTTTCGTTGCAATCATCAACAGGCTGAATATATGTCAATGTTCTATTTTACTGATTGAAAACAGTTGGTTTCGCTTTCATATTGAAAACCAACATCGGCAAGTTTATCGCGAAGAACTTGCTCTTCAATATTGAGGTCCTCACAGAGCGCCTCCAAAGAAGGATAAAAATTACGTAGTTTCATATTGCAGATACTTAAAAGGATATAGGGATCCATCGTCAACCATGGATGCATTGTAATACGCCTCCTTGATTCTGTAATAAATATCACTGATCACTAAGTCAATTCGTATATGATTTCATCGCCGTCAAAGCGGCCAGTATTGCGAAAACCAAGACTTTCATAACACTCTTTAGCGATGTGGTTGGCTGGTTCAAAACTGATTCGTATTAGGTGGTTTATGGCATGCTTTTTAATTTCCTCGATTGTCAGCTCCAAGGCTTTCTTTCCATAGCCAAGCCCTTGAAAATGCTCATCAACCATCAAGCGATAAATCCAGTATTCTTGATCATCCGAATCCATACAATACATCACGAAACCAACCGGCGTCAAGAAGGAATAGATCGCTTTTGGAACGAGTTCCTCTTGATATTTGCTCTGAGCCAGCGATACCGCATTGGTCGCAACAAACTCCATCTGATCCTTATTGACTTTGAGCCTCAGGATATCCATGTAATTCGAACGATCAATCGACACCAGTTGAATGGCATTCAGCCGAGATGTTTGCCAATTTTCTCGGCCTAGCTCCATATAAACATGTTCGCGATTGTCGTCCACAAATCGATGTTTCTCTTGAAACCCCAAAGATTGATACAACTTGATTGCCGGAATATTCTCACTATCCGGATCAACACAAGCAACTTGGGATTTTGTTAATCGAAACAATTGATCTAAACAAAACGAAAGAGCCCGAAAAGCAATTTTCTTTCCTCTAGCTTTCGCCAGTAATTTGATATCGATGATTGCGGGATCTTGACAATCTTCCCAGGAAAAATACGTTTCTCCTACAAAACTAAAATCCTTTTCATAGACACAATAATGTTTGGTTTGTTCCTTCTCCTGAAGTCGTTCATACCAGCGGGACATTTGCCAATCGTCAGTGCCAAGTCCTTGTGGAAATCCCACATAGTACATGACATCGCCATCATTC
>Ga0265297_10003525_pt1 | contig 28006 bp, 23 predicted proteins | sample Munlanlwell13791_FD_192502 | JGI IMG/M metagenome (GOLD analysis project Ga0265297, IMG submission 192502) | Leachate microbial communities from a municipal landfill in Southern Ontario, Canada - Leachate well 137-91 | ecosystem: Engineered > Solid waste > Landfill > Unclassified | place...
ATCCTTACACAGTGTATACCGGCTTCCTTCATAAGTTTTCCATCTATCAACCATTGTTTATTCGTGTCAGTAAAAAATTCGTAATCGTAGCCTTTACAAATAGGCGTAGGGTTGTAAATTATACCTTTGATTAAGAATGGTTTATTGTCTACGGTAAGATAATATCCGCCATCTTTAGTTGTTTTAATTTCGGCTTTTGAAGGTTCAGCAAATAAAGACGTTTGCCTAAAAAAACTTAACCCCAATAAAATTACAAGCAATAATGCTTTTTTCATATTTTTCAAAACACAGACGAAGACGGATAGCTACGAATGTCACGGATAAATTATCCGTTTGCATCCGTAACAATCCGTCTGTATCCGTGTTTTTATTCCTTTTCGTACTTAATGTCGTCTAGGTAAAATACTATGCCTTCGGGTTCGTTTACGTCAATGTTTGTTGCCCAGCAAAAACCGCCTATTATATAGGAAAGGTCTTTACCGCGTAAGTCAACTTCATATTGCTTCCAATCTTTTGTAAGCTGTATTGGCCCTACGCTTACGCTGTCGGAATCAATGTATTCTCCGCTGGAAATGCCGCCGATTTTAAATTCATTGATGACTTCTCCGCCCTTGTCTCCTCTTGCCCAGAAGGTAAGCTTGCCTGAGCCTTGAAGGTTGTATCCTGCGTTTGCAATTGAGCCCCAGTTGTTTGCCGGTTGCTGCCAATATATTCCTGCCCAACGAGTTCCTGAGTTGTTTCTGTATTCTACGCGTATACAAGAATCTCCGCTAAAGGGTAAATTCTTCCAGTTTGTATCAAGCTTTAAATCTTTAGCTGCAGTTGCAGGCATCCATCCACTTGGGATAAAATGGTTGTCTAAAGAGCCGGCATCAGCATAAACGTAAAAAGGAAAATTCATTTTCGCTTCTTCTTTTTTAAGCTCCGCGTCATATGTGTAGTAAACATCATCGATGTATACGGTCTGCTCTGCGCCGGCTGTCTGATCCGCATTGAAAATTAAGCATAAGCCGCCGTTTATATAATGAAGGTCTTTGTCGGCTAAATTCACTGAATATTCCTGCCAATCCTTGGTTAGCCTGATTGGACCATACTCAACATTGGTTGAATCAGGGAAAGCAACTGCTTCACCAGCCGGCGTTTTTGTGATTCCGCCAATCTTAACCATATTGATAACTTCTCCGCCGTTTTTACCTTTTGCCTTGAAGACTAATTTGTTAAAACCGGTTAAATCAACACCGGTATCTTTTGTTCCCCAGTTATTTTGTGAAGATTGCCAATATATTCCTGCCCAACCGTTGCCTTGCGTTTTTTTTGCGCTGTAGTCTATTTTCATTGCTGTGGAGCCGCTTGCCGGAGATTCAGTATCCTGGTCGCTGAATTTTAAATCGCCGTAGTCACCCATCCATCCGCTTGGAATAAAATGATTGCCGGAAGCGCCCTTGTCGGTATAAACATCGAATTTTTTATTCTCAGCCTGCGCAAAAGTGCCAAGAGCCAATAGTGAAATTAGACACAAAAATAATATCTTACGCATTATTCTCCTCCTTTCTGATAAATAATTTTTTTCATCTTGGTTAATAATTGTTTTTGTAAATCGCGCTGCTTTTCACCTCCTTTAATTATCGTTCTTGAATGCTTCATCATCATTATATGTTTTAATTCCATAAGTTTTTATACATGTAATATGCTTTTTTAAGATGGCGCATGTAAGGAGAGTGTTTCCCATCGCCTTGGCCGGTTACGCCAAGCCACTCTTCGTGCATGTATCCGTCTAGAAATGGCCCGGCAAAAAGAGCTTTTTTGTCATGATAGAATGGAGCGTATGCTTTCCACCACTCATCAAGCCACTCAAATACAATTCCGCCAACGGAATCTCCTGTTCCAAAACCAGCTGAGTTACAATATATATCTGTCCAGGCTGCTTTATGGTATTCTGCCTGAAAATTTTCAGCATCAATCATCGAATAACCTTTAGCGATAGAAGGAGCGCCATATTCGGTAAGTATGGCTGCTCTGTCTGCAACTCTCCTTACTTCATCCCAAAAATCCAAAAAACCGTATTTGCCGCGATAACAATTGGAGCCGAATATATCTATATCGGGAGAATTTTTTGCAAAAATATCCAGGTATAAAGTATCCCCCGAAGCGATAGCTACAGGCCGTTTTTTCGGGTCAAGCGATTTTATCAAAAGAGCTGCTTCGTTTGCAAATTTAAAAAAGCTTTCAGGCTTTTTATCCGCGTTACAGGCAACACCATAAACATTTTCGTTACCCAGCATCCAGATAAGCACTGAATCTTCGTCCCGGAATTCCATGACCATTTCTTTTATGCTTTCGAGCATATTTTTCTTATGCTCAGGGTTATCGTAGTCAGTGCCTGGATTCCAGGCGGCTTTGCTTCCTAGGGCGTATTTTCCAAGAAAATCGCCTAATATTATATATATACCATATTTTTTATGAATTTGCCTAATAACTTCCTTATTTATTTTAAACGGCTGATGGTACAGCCTTATGCAGTTTATCCCCATTTCTTTCATAAGGTTAAAATCACCGACAGCCTCTTCCCCTGTATCCTGGGTATTATTATCGTTTAGGTCAGCCCAAGCCTCAAAAGGTGCATCTATTATACCGTTTTTATTCATATCCTGAAGGGTCCAGTTCTGCTGTGTGCCTTTATCAGGGGATTCCCCGACCCTTGTGGGCCCGTAGGTGACACCTTTAATCATAAAGGGTTTTCCGTCAACCAGCAGTTGCCAATCCCCATTTTCGTATTTTACGAGCCTTGCTTTGTTCCCCCCACGGATTTCTGTGATTTTGCCTAATTTTTTCGGTTTTGTAAGGCAAATGTCAGTTTTAGGGCAAGTCATTTTATTCCAAAGGTTAATTTTAACTAACTTACCGGGATTTACGATAAATATGTCGTTTCGGATATCGTTATCGAAGCCGTTTTCTATTTTTATTGATGCGCCTTCCAATTTAAAACCCAATTCAGGATGTTCGCGCAGCAGGTATTTTATGCGGTATAGCGAAGCTTTACCGATGTACCAAGGGGTATGCCAATAGGTCCAGCCATATTCTTTAGGAAAATGTACTAAAACAGCATAGTAAGATTTAATCGCCTGCTCAAGCAAGCCACTTCTTTCTAAAATATCTGCTATATAAAATTGCCGCACGCCTTGCGGCTCAGGAGCCATATTCCATTTATAAAAAGCAGTTTTAAAGTCCCGGCCATTAAGCACTTTCCAATGGTCAATGCCTGAAAGCCCTTTTTTTATCTTTATAAATTCCGGGTCAAACTTTACTGAGGTTGTATTCGGGTAAATACCTTCGCCCACAGCTTTAGACAAGCCGATAGGGTCTTTTATTTCATATTTATAATCTTTTGTTCCAAGCCCCTGAAACTGTCCGTATTTTGAATAATCAACAGGGAATTGTCCTTTGTCGTATAATTCAATAGGAATATTTTTTTCAATTTCCCACTTTTCATCTTTTGTTTTTCCGATAATTTCGTCTATTACTGTTTGCGAGGTTTCTTTTATTGACCAAAACGTGCCACGTGAGGGGTCGAAACCTTGGGCATACGGATATTTTTTTATAACTTCTTTGAATACTTTTACCGCTTCTTCAAAATTTCCTTCATCACGCAAAGTTTCGCCTTTTATAAAATAGCATATCGCCACATCGTTCATAATTTTATAAGCGCTTTCTTCCTGTTGAGGAGGAAATGCGGTTAAGGTTGCGGCTAGCCTGTCAGCCTCGGGAGAAAATTTAGTTATTGCTTCATCGCATATCTTATGCACTTCCTCGAGCTTGCCTTCCCCTTTAAGCGCCCAGGCTTTATTTACGTATTCGCTTGAGTCTTCTTGCGCAAAAGAGTCCATAGTCCATAGCCCATAGTCCATAGCAAGCAAAGAAAACAGAATAACAAATATACGTATTTTTCTGTGGACTATCGACTTTCGACGGCTGACTATTCTCATCATCCCACCACCGCTCCCGCTGTAAGGCCTTTAATAATTTGTTTCTGCATTTTTAAATAAAGAAAAATAATAGGTAATGCTGCAAGCGCAAGCGCTGACATTATCAGTGTATGCTGTATGATGTTTCGGTTATATATCTCCATTAAACCTACCTGAAGCGGCATAAGGCTATCCTCTGTAAACATTAATGATGCAAGGACAAATTCATTCCACACCGTCATAGCATTAAAAATTATAACCACCGCAAGCGCAGGCGCAACTAGAGGGAGGCCTACGTTCCACCAGATTTGGATGCGATTACAACCATCAATTCTCGCGGCATCTTCCAGGTCGCGCGGCAGCTGGTCAAAAAAAGTTTTAAGAAGGTAAATACTTAAGGAAAGCCCCATATTTGTCATTGCAAAAATATAACCGCCACGTTCGGCAATGGCCCATTTTTGTAAATAAGGAAATGTTGTATTGAAAAATACAAAAAACTTGTTTAATAATATGTAAACCGGCACAAATCCGGCAGGCAAGGGTATCATCATTGCGGCAAGAAACATAAAAAATATCACATTCTTTCCGGGAAAGGTAAGCCGCGCAAAAGAATAAGCAGCCAGAGAGGAAATTATCACAATGAAAAACACCGTAATAAATGTATAAAAAACACTGTTAATGAAATAATAGCCGAGTTTTCCTTCGAAGATTACTGTTTTATAGTTGTCGAAGTTAGGTTTGCTGCTTAGTTCCATTCCATAGTCCGAACGAAATTGTTCCTCGGTTTTAAGGGATACATTAAGCATCCAGACTAACGGATAAACGCAGCTTAAAGCTACGCTCAATAAGAACGTATGCAGCAAAATCAAAATAATTACTTTTTTAGCCCTGTAATACACTTGTTTCTTCCACCTCAGTTCTTATATTTTAAAACTCTAAATCCGAAACCCTAAACAAACTCGAAACTATAAATCACAAGCTCTAAACGTTTCGAGTTTATGGTTTCTTGTTTGTAGTTTGTTTAGGGTTTCGAGTTTAGGGTTTAGAGCTTCATTCATGTTACTATGTTGGTAGCACACCCCAGCGCCTGCGTACTCTTTTTGAAACGTCTAACATTACAAATGAAAAAGTTATGAGTATAATTCCAAGAACTACACCTTCTGCGCAAGCAAGCCCTACTTGATTGCCGCGTAAATGGTTGTAAATTCTCATTACCGGCACTTCTGTAAGCCCGCCCGCGCCTCTGGTTAAAGCAAGAATCATTGCAAATGCCTGCATTGTGCCTAAAATTGTAAGCACAAGAACCATGGTAATTACCGGAGTTAAAAGCGGCAGCGTGACTTTACGAAAAGTTTGCCATGCGTTTGCGCCATCAATTCGCGCTGCTTCGTAAAGCTGTTCCGGTATTGTTTGTAGCCCCGCAAGTAAAATTACGAAAGCCCAGCCAAATCCTTTCCAGCAATGGACAAGGGCGGTTGTAAGCAATACTTTATTATTGCCAAGCCAATCGTTAGCGATAAACCCCAAGCCAATATTTTTAAGCCACTGGTTTAAAATCCCTGGATTAGAGATGAGAATTTCCCGCATGAGCAGTCCGATGATGATTTCTGAAAGCACCGGCAATATAAAAAATATTACGCGGTATATTTTTCCTGTCCGTGTTGCCCTGTCTACACCAAGTGCCAGGCAAAATGCAAGTATGTTTTGAAAAGTAAATGCCCAGAAAGTAATAAACCCGCCGTTATACATTGAACGCCACCAGTCACGATCGTAAAAAAGGATTTCTTTAAAATTTGCCCATCCTACGAATTCAAGGCTGGATATAGCGTCTCCGCGGTGAAAACTTAAAATAAAGGTATAGATAAATGGGTAAATATAAAAAACAGAAAAAATCAAAAATGCCGGCAGGACAAAAGAAAAGTTTTTAAACTGGTCGGTAAATGTATTGTTGTTGCTATTCATGCTGTAAGCTAAATTTAGCTACCATGCACTTATTTGCTCATAACGCGATTTTTAACTTCTTGGATATCTTTTGCAACTTCTTCCGGTGTTTTTAAGCCCATAACAATCTGCTGTAGCCCTTTATCCATAACTTCTATTACCCTTGAATCTTCATTGTAGGGCCATGTATTTGGATGAGTTAATATCGTTAAGCTTCCAAGGAGTGTTTTTAATATAGGAGAAAGTGCCTCTTCACTTGTTTTTATGGCAGGCAAATTATTGGTTTCTTTTACGAGAAAATCCTGTTGCTGTTTTTCGGTAATCCAGTTTAAGAATTTAACTGCTTCCTCACGGTTGGCGCTATGTGCGTTTACCATAAACGATGTGCCGGCTCCACCCCATACTTTAGCGGGAAAATTTTGAGAAATTTTTGGAAGCGGAAAAAAACCATAATCTAAATCCCCGCCAAGCTGCTTATAAACATTGACTGCCCAGCTTCCGTTAAACGAAAAGGCGGCATTTCCCTTAGAGAAGGAATCTTCGGACTCTTTGTTTATCGTTGTCGTTATATTTGGAGCAAGCACGCCGCTATCACGCATTTTGGCAAAGTACGAAAAAACTTCTATCCAATTTTTATCTGTGTAGGGCACTTCACCTTTTATTGTTTTAAAAAACTTATCTTCCCCCATTAGATTTATAGCCCATTCAGTGGCAAGACAATCAAGAAGCCAGCCCTCTCCCCAACCGCATACAAATCCGTTTACATTTTTCTTTGTTTTTATCGTTTTAGCGAAATCTATAAATTCGTTGAAAGTCTTGGGCGGGTTTTCCGGGTTTAGGCCAGCTTCCTTAAACAGCGATTTGTTATATACAAAATTTATGATTGTTGTATCTATCGGGGCGCCATATATTCCTTCCGGAACCTTAAAGCTATTATCGGATTTGAATGTAACAACTTCTATGGTTTTAGGATAAAATCTTTGTTTCCATTCTGCTTGGTTTGCTTGCATGTAAGGCGTTAGGTTTAAGATGTGCCCGGCTTTGATGAATGAACCAAGCGTACGTTTTTCGCCTAAAATGCCAAAAATATCAGGCAGGTTTCCGGCGCGCGCCGCAGCGATGACCTTTTGTGAATATATATCAGCCGGAGAAAACAATTTGAATTCAACCTCAACCCCCGTTTTTGTTTTATAGTCAGCGGCAAGCTTATTGAGGGCTTCTTTGCGGTCATTTAGCCAGTGCCAGATGACGATTTTATTTTCTTTAGGTTTTTGAGGGCCGCAGCCGCCAAGCAGAATAATTATAGATAAAAACGATACAACACATTTTTTTAGATTAATCATTTTTTCTCCCTTGTTTAATAAATTCTACCGCTGCCGAAAAGACATATACTTTATCATATTTTAAATGTTAATGCAAACAAAACTTGAGTGTTTATATGCGGTTTGACCTTTACCTTTTAAGGCCTATCGTCGGGTATAATCCGATTAAGTTTCGACTCCATCGAGGCAGGTCTCGTCAATCAAAAACAACAGTTTTGTTGTTGTATACCAGTATTTTTCTTTCCAAATGCCAGCGTACAGCCCGGCTTAAAACAATTTTTTCTAAATCCTGGCCTTTAATTTTTAAATCGTCTATCGTATCTCTGTGATTTATCCTTACAGTGTCTTGTTCAATTATTGGCCCGGCATCCAGTTCCTCGGTTACGTAATGGCTGGTTGCCCCTATTATCTTTACCCCTCTTCTGTAAGCCTGGCCATAGGGATCTTCTCCTATGAATGCCGGCAAAAACGAATGATGTATATTTATTATGCGACCAGGGAATTTATCCAAAAATTTCCTGGTAAGTATCTGGCCATACCTGGCTAAAACAATTAAATCTATTTTTTCTTTGACAAGCAGCTTGGCAGTTTTATCTTCGGCTTGGGATTTGTTTTTCTTGGTAATTGGAAATTCGAAAAATTTTATGCCAAAACCTTTTACGATTTTTTCCGCAGTATAGTGGTTGCTAATTACAAGTGGTATCTCACAATGTAATTGGCCTTCGGCGTGGCGCAGCAGAAGATCGTGCAAACAATGCAAATTGCGTGAGGCAAAAATAGCAACACGCTGGATACTTTCGTTAAAGCTTAACGAATAATGCATGTTAAACTTTTTGGCCAAGGTGGAAAATTCTTTTGTGATATTTTCTTTTTTGATGTCAAAATTCTTCAATGACCATTCTATGCGCATAAAGAAAGTGTTTGTCTGGCTATCGATATGCTGGTCGGCATGCTCAATATTACCGTTATTTGTATAAATAAAATTGGAAACCTGGGCAGTGATGCCCTTCTTATCCGGACAAGAAATTAATAATATAGCAGTTAGCATATAAGTACTAATTATATTATCTTTTTTAATAAAATCAATATTTTCCTTGTTCTATCGCCTTTGCAAAACGTTAATAAGTATGGTATAATTACTAAAAGTTATACAAAGTTTTTCTATTGTTGTTTAGAAAAAGTAACATCTCTTTTTGACAAGATAAAACTTATATGATACTCTTTAACGAAAGGTAACATTATGGGTTCGAAAAAATTAAAAATATTTTGGCGATTATATTGGGTTAGAATCCTCGTTATCACCACCCTCGTAATTCTTGCTGTTTCTTTCGTGTTCGTTATTCTTTCCAGCATAAAATCATACGTAAAGATGGAATCGTTCTACAAAGAACAGATGAAGGCTAGTATGGGGGTCCAGTTCTATTTATATATAGTAGGAGGCATAATCACTGGCGCTGTTTATGTCTACTTGTTCGTAACAATGATGTATCGCGGCGGCGGAATGAAGGATCTATCCAAGATATCAACGAAGGCAATTAAAGGTGGGGATGTTGGTGTGGCATGGAAAGATGTTATTGGATTGAAAGAAGCAAAACGTGAAGCTTGGGAGGTTGTTGAATTAATACGAGAACGGGCGCGTTTAGAAAAGATGAGCGGACAAATTATAAAGGGTGTTTTATTTGTCGGTAGCCCTGGCGTAGGCAAAACTTATCTTGCTAAAGCTATAGCTACAGAGTGTGATATGCCGTTTCTTTCAGTTTTAGGAAGTGAGCTTGAAGGAATTTTTGTGGGTTTAGGCGCTAAAAAAATTGGTAAATTGTTTAATGCCGCGCGTACCTTAGCCGAGCTTCATGGCGGTTGTATTATTTTTATTGATGAGATAGATTCTGTGGCTCGTCCGCGTCGAGCTGGCGTTGGTTTGGGTGGCTCGGAAAGCTATAATATGGCAGTCAACCAGCTTCTCGCGGAAATGGATGGGCTTAGGCAAAAAGAGCATAACATAGTGGTTATTGCTGCAACAAATGTTGGCGAAGACGAGCTTGAGCCAGCGCTTATGCGGGCAGGCAGATTTGACAGAAAAATATCCATAGGTTTGCCAAGCCTTGAAGACCGAGAAGATTTATTTAGATTTTATCTTAATAAAACAGAATACGACCGCCAAAACATACATGTCGGCCGCCTGGCGCGTCTCACTGTTGGTAACAGTCCGGCAGACATAGCAAATATTGTAAAGGAAGCTTCGCTTATTGCTGCACGTCGGAAAAAATATGTGATTTCTATGGTAGATCTTCAAGAGGCTAGAGAAAAAATAGCTATGGGCATAAGGCTTAATATTAAAATGAGTGAAAAAGATAAAAAAATTGCAGCATACCACGAAGCAGGCCATGTAATAGTTACTTATCTTCTGGTGCCCACAAAGGATGTTTTTAAGGCAAGTATTGTTCCGCGCAAAAGCCATGGTGGTGCTACATGGATGATAAAGAAAGAAGAATCATTTATTCCTGACAAAGGAGACCTTTTAGCAGAAATAAAAATACTTTTGGCCGGATATTGCGCTGAAAAAGTAAAATTTGGAATCACTTCAAGCGGGGTAAGCGATGATTTAAAACGCGCGAACGAATTAGCAGAGAAGATGGTTACCTTATGGGGAATGGGCACTTCCGGTGCGACATCGGTTACTGATAGCCGTTTTGGTGCATATGGTGTAGCAGAAAGAGATAAAGACGACATAATCACTGCTTGTCTGAATGAAGTAAATGAAATGATGAGAAAAGAACTGCCGATTTTTGAGAAAATAGCTACAGATCTTTTGACGAAAGACGAATTGGATTATGATGCGATAGAAGATATATTCAAGAGTTTTGGAAAAACCAGGGTAATAGAAAAAGAAAAGGAAAAAGGCAAAAAAGAAATTGGCTGGGATGATGTAATTGGAATGGAAGAGACAAAAGAAGAAGCAAAAGAGATTGTAAGTCTCATAAAGGATAGAGCGCATTTACAGCAGGTAGGTGGAAGAATTATTCGTGGATTACTTATGTTTGGCCCTCCTGGTTGTGGCAAAACTTATCTTGCAAGCGCTATGGCTAATGAGGCGGGCGTACCTTTTTTAAACAGGGTTGGCTCTGAGTTTGTGGAAATGTATGTTGGCGTAGGAGCCAGCCGCGTTAGGCATCTTTTCCAGGAAGCTAAGGAACTGGCTTTATCAAAAGGCGGTTGTATCATTTTTATCGACGAGATTGATGCTGTGGGTGGTAAACGCGGCGATACTCATAGCGGCGGCGACAGGGAATATAATCAAACACTTAATCAACTATTGGCAGAGATGGATAACTTTAAGGAAAAGGAAGAGCAGTATAATATAGTAGTTATTGGCGCAACCAACATGAAAGAAGAATTTATGGATCCGGCGTTACTTAGGCCAGGGAGGTTTGATAGGAAAATACATGTGGATTTACCTACGTATGAAGACCGGAAAAAACTATTTAATTATTATCTTGCTAAAGTCAAATATAATCCTCAAGAGATAAATCCTGAAAAACTCGCAGGTATTACTCATGGGTGGTCTCCTGCTGATATTGCTAACCTTGTCAGGGAGGCGGCTCTTATCGCTGTGAGAAACAAGAAAGAATCAATGGAGCTTAAGGAATTTGATGAAGCCCGGGAAAGAATTTCACTGGGCCTTAAACGAAAATTAACACAGACCAAAGAAACACTTAAATTTACTGCATACCATGAGGCGGGACATTGTGTTGCCCAGTATTATGCAAAAGGAAGGTTTCCGTTTAAAGTTTCCATTGTCCCGCGTACCGGTACTTTAGGGGTAGCGTGGTATGCTTCCGAAGGCGACATCTCGAATGGAACTAAAGAAGAATTATTAGGCAGGATACGCAGTGCATTGGCTGGTTATGTTGCTGAGAAATTAAAATTTGGAACTACCACCGCGGGCGTTACCGCTGACTTTGAGAACGCTTTAAGGACCGCTCATTTCATGGTGTGGCAGGTAGGTATGGGCGCATCAGGGTATATTGGAAATTTCCAGGAAGCGTTAAGCTTTAGCAATCAGCAAAAAGAACCGTTCTTATCCGAAGAGATGCGGTCAAAGCTTGATTCGGAAACGCAGGATATACTGCGGGAATGCCTTAAACAAACAGAAGATATGTTAAAACGTGAATCAGAACTTCTTGAATATATCGCAGAACAATTATTACAAAAAGAAGAACTCTCCTATCCTGAATTAGAAGAAATTTTTAAGAAATATGCGAAAAATAAACCCACAAAATCTCCTGACTCTGAAAATCAAATTTAAAACCATCAATTTTAATCCAATTATAATTATTCTAGAATGACTAAAAGAAAATTTATTACGTGTATCTTGATTTATTGTATTACTTTTTCTGTTTCCTGTTCTCCTACGCCGCCGACTTATTCCCGTAAGGACGTTGAAGCAGCCATAAAAAATCTCTGTCAAAAAGAATTCAATATTGATGTTAAGGTCTGGGAGGTTGGCGATACTATTTGGGTTTATTCTCCGTTTGAAAAAATTGTAGATAAGAGGGGTGAATTAGAAAAAGACGTATCTGATAAAATACGTAAAATATTTCTGTCTCTTCGGCGCGTAATATTAAGTATGGACAAGCGCCCGAAATTCTACTGCTTTGTAGCCTCGGATATAACCTCAGGCTTTGATATATATTATGTTTGGTACATAAGGGATTTAGTTATGTTTGAAACTGGCTATATTTCCCTTGGTAATTTTCAGGAGCGGGAAGCTTTCATTAACGCCGTCAACACCAAGGCCCTCGGCGATACTCAAGGTGATCATATTTCGCGGTACGACATAAATTTGGGAGAATTCATTTCGTATCTTATAAAGCAAAACGTGGAAAAGAAATTTACCGAAGAGGGATTGAAAGACAATTTTAAAATAAATGATTTACATACCAAATATTATAACGGTAAACTGGAAATAAATTTCGATATTATGATAAAAAAATACAAGGAAGGTTTACCATACCCGTTCGATGAAACAATAGCCGTTACCAAGAAGATTTTAAAAATCTATGAGCATCCTGTGGAAATAAGCGAAGTTACAATCAATGATGTCTTTAATAAAAAATCCCGCTTTTATACCCGCAAAGCGTTAATGGAAGATAAATAGTATCAGAGATACGAATAAAATAACCAATAACCAAGATATCCGTCAAATTCCTTGAAATTGACGGGCAAGCTCCAAACAAATTCCAAATTCCAATGACCAATAACCAAACGATAATGTTTGGTTATTGAGATTTGGTTATTGGATATTGTTTGGATATTGTTTGGTTATTGTTTATTGGATCTTGGTTATTTATTTTCATGGACGTTACCGATAGACATAACCGATATGGGCTTCGTCCTTCGACAGGCTCAGGACGCCCTGAGCAAATGAAATGCGTCGAAGGGCGTTACCCTAACCGTAACTGAAATGTTGGAATTATATGTCTATTCCTCTCTCGATGTGAGGAGCTACTTTAATTTTTTCTTTAAGGGGTTTGCCAGTCACCTCAATAGCTATCGGTTTCGCCTCTATTCTTTTGTTTTTATCCGCTACATTCGCGCCTTCTATCGTAAAGCTTCCGGGATTTGGGGCAAAAAGATGGTAAGTTATTTTTATTGTTAAAGTTGTTCTGTTTCCTTTCGAGGTGTATTGTCTTTGCTGGCCTTGAGAGGCAATTGTAAAATTATCAAATTTAGGTATAGTTAATTTTGGCGAAAGAAACTCCCCTTCAATTTTTAACGTATAGGTAAAAATTTCACCGGTTGTAATTTTATGTTTATTGACTGAAGCTTCTATTATTGAAGGAGTTTGTGCGTAAGCTGCAGTGCTTAAAAAAATAAGAATTATGAAACGAAAAAGTGAAATTCTTAGATGCATTTTTGTGCTAAAGTAATATTGGGTTTTTATTTTTATTGAGATCCTTAACTTGCTTCGCTTATTCAGGATGAGCCCTTTTGAAATAAAACACTACAAGGGCTCAATTTCCACATTTCTATTTTTTATTTTGATACGTCTTTCCGTGAAGAGTTTAACAGCTAAGGGGTATAATTTGTGTTCCAGATTGTGTATTCTTTCTTCAAGCCTTTCGAGCGTTTCACCTCTTTTTATTTCTATGGCTTGTTGTAATATTATCGGCCCGTTATCTACTTTTTCGTCTACGAAATGAACAGTAACACCGGTTACCTTGCAGTTATGTTGTAACGCTCTGCGAATAGCATTCTCTCCCTTAAAAGCAGGCAGTAGCGCCGGATGAATATTAAGAATTCTGTTTTTGAACCTTTTTACAAATTTCGCAGAAAGTATCCGCATAAATCCGGCCAAAACAACCAAGTCTATTTTTTCTTTTTCTAAGACCTTAATCACTTCTTCGTCAAACTCAAGCCTGGATTTAAATTTTGAAGGGTCGATAAGTATATCTTTTATTTTGTTGCGTTTGGCACGCTGCCGAACATATGCATTGCTTTTGTCGGTAATTAGAACCTTGATAAAGGCTTTAATGTAACCGCGTTTTGCGGCTTTCACTATCGCCTCAAAGTTACTTCCGTTTCCTGAAGCTAAAATTGCTATATTCATGTTAACCTCGCTTCGCTCGGTTAGAGCACAGATTACAGATATTTTTTTACTTCTTCTCTGTTTTCTGTACTCTGTTATCTGTTATCTGGTTTCTTGCTAATATGCATTTAGTAGGGCATTTTTTACGCCCTTCTTCCAGAGGTTCCTTGGATAGCACTTTCTTGTAGTCTATATGAGAAAGATTATCTTTCAGGTAGTATGGTGAATCATTCACTTTCGTGCATATTCCGCAAGCAATACAGCCAACAGGGCAAACTTCGATTGTTTTTTTACCGATGTCATGAGAGCTGCAAGCAATGTAAATATCTTGCGTTATTGGTATCAAGGTAAAAAGATGTTTTGGGCACGCTCTTACGCATTTACCGCACGCCTTGCATTTGGTACTATCAATCTCGGGCAATTGTTCGTTAGTCATTTTTATCGCCCCGAATGGACAAGCTTTTTGACAGGTTCCAAAACCAAGGCAACCGAAGCGGCATTCTTTCTGCCCCTCTAAGACCAAATTTGCAGCTACGCAATCCTCTAGTCCCTGGTACAAAAATTTATCCTTTACTCTTATGCCGCCATTGCAATGGAGAACTGCAACAGTTTTTACGGTTTTTTCAAATTTTATGCCGAGTAGCGTGGCTATTTTTTCTTTTGTTTGTTCAGTGCTTACTTTACACGCCTGAAGTGGCAACTTACCGCTTAACAGGCTCTCTGCGAAACCAAAACATCCGGCTCCTCCGCAAGCGCCACAATTTGAACCAGGTAGTAATCCGTGTATCGCGTCAAGACGCTGGTTGCTTTTAACTGACAAAAACCTAGAGGCAAGAGCGAGTCCTGCGCCAAACAGTAAACCTAAACTTGCCAAAATTATTACAGGGACTAAAATTTCCATAATGAAACACCAACCAGCATGCCTATACAGTGACATCCGCCGGCTTGTCCTCTGAAGCTTTAGCGTAGGAGCAAGCCCGTCATAGCTATTACTATCCTAACAAATGGTGCAGGCGGATAAAATTTCAGAACCTAAACCCATTAAAACCAAAAAAACTCATGCTCATAATTGATGCAATAATAAAACCAAGAGGAAAATCTTTAACGCATTTAGGCACAGTGCAAAATTCAAGCCGTTCCCTTATGCCGGACATTAAAACCATGGCTATCGTATAGCCTAACCCTACGCAAATACCTTGAAAAACCGAATAATAAAAACTACCAGGCATAGCTTTGCCGTTTGTAAAAAACATATCAATGTTAAGGACTGCCACTCCAAGCACTGCGCAATTTACCGTAATGAGCGGCAAATATATGCCGAAAAATCTATACATTGGCGGGCTGATTTTTTTGATAATCATTTCTACTAGTTGCACGAATGTCGCTATAACTAAAATGAAAGATATCGTACGTAAATAGGTAATATTAAAAGGAATAAGTAAAAATTTATAAATAAGCCAGGTAATTATTGATGACATTGTAGTTACAAACATTACCGCTAAGCTCATCGCAAAAGCTGGCTTGGTTTCTTTAGAGATAGCTATGAATGAACAGAGGCCTAAGAAGCGGGAAAGAATAACGTTATAGACAAATACCGCGGAAATAAAAATAGAAAGATACTGGCCTAAATTCATTGCTTTAGCTTCCTTTCTTTTAAAATATTAAAAAAAGACATTAAAAGGCCGATAACTAAAAGTGCACCTGAAGGCAAAGCAAAAAGAAATATTGGCTCATACTCTTTTATCAAGGTATGGCCGAAAAATGTTCCTGAACCGAGAATCTCACGAATGCCGGAAATTAGAAGTAATGCCAAGGTAAAACCCAGCCCCATGCCCAAAGCATCTAATATTGAATTGAGTAAAGAAGCTTTTGAGGCATAAGCTTCAGCGCGTCCGAGGACAATACAATTTACCACAATTAAAGGAACATAAATTCCCAAAGCGCGATTTAGTGCGGGGCTATAAGCTTTCATGGTAAGCTCCGCGATAGTAACAAATGTTGCAATAACAACTATATAGCAAGGAATCCTTATTTTGTTCGGCACAAGGTTTTTTATTAATGATATAATTATATTGGAACCCAGTAAAACAAAAGTAGCAGCTATCCCCATGCCAAGGCCGTTGCTCAGCGAAGTTGAAACTGCTAATGTTGGGCATAAGCCTAACGCCAGAACGAATGTGGGGTTCTCTTTAATCAGACCTTTAATAAATTCTTTTGTGTTTATTTTCATTTTCCAAAAATACGATTTTTAGTATAACGGTCAATAATAGGAGTGGTTGCGTTCATTATTAAAATAGCGTAAGAGGCACCTTCAGGGTAACCTCCCCAAAGCCTGATAACTGCGGTAAGCACGCCACAACCAACGCCAAAAATGAGTTGCCCTTTTCTGGTTAACGGTGAAGTAACATAATCTGTGGCCATAAAAAACGCCCCCAGAATTAAACCGCCTGACAAAATAGCGAAAAGCCAATCTCCGCTAAATGCGCCTTTCGGGCCAAATATCCAGGTAAATATGGCTACCGTTAGTATGTATGTTATGGGTATATGCCAGGAAATATATTTCTTTATCAAAAGGAATAATGCTCCGGCGAGTATGGCCAATATGCATACCTCACCAATACACCCGCCGTGTTTTCCCAAGAATAAATCCATATATGAGATGCCCAATAGGGGTTTTCCTTCTTTGATCAAAGTCAAAGGCGTAGCTGCAGTTATAGCATCATAGCCAGAAAATTTAAACCATGCTTGTGTGTTTACCGGGCTGGTAAAGTTAGTCATATATTTGGGCCATGATGCCATAAGAAATACTCTACCTACCAAAGCAGGATTAAAAATATTCTGGCCTAATCCTCCAAATATTTGTTTTCCGATAGCAACTGCTATAAAGGAGCCAGTTACGGTCAGCCACCAGGGGCTGGAAACTGGAAGATTATAACTAAGCAAAAGGCCGGTAAGCGCTGCACTTCCATCTGATATAGCAACTTTCTTTTTAGCCATCAGTTGTATTAAAGCTTCCGTGGCTATGGCGCTGATTATGCCTAAGAATATCACCCATAAAGCCCGCATCCCAAAGATTAAAACCCCGGCCATACCGGAAGGTATCAAGCTTATAAATACCAACCACATAATTTTTTCTAAAGATTCTTTTGTGTGCAGATGAGGTGAATATGATGCGGTAAGGTTTTTCATTTTAAATATTTTCTAATTTCCTCGCCTTTTTGTTTTATAGATGTTATAACGCTGCTTGAAGATATGGTAGCCCCGCTTATCGTAGAAACTTTAGATAATTCGTCAATTGATTTCTTTGCGAATCGACTGGTGAATTCTTTTTCTGTTATGCGCGTGCCTAAACCAGGGGTTTCATTTTGAGCAATTACTTTTATTGCAATTATTTCGCCATTAGGTGTCATTGCTGCCATTGTTTCTATTGCACTTGAGTACCCCTTGGCTATTGCAGTAAAAACAACACCAATAATTTCTTTTTTTGCATTGCGAGCTTTATAATATAAAATTTCCTTGTTTTCCACAATCGGTTCAAATGTGGCTGCCTGTGGCAAGACCTGCTTTAAGCTTGTTTTAATTTCGGCTTGCGCTTGGGCTTCAATGCGCGGATTGGTGATAGAATATACTCCGGAAAGAAGCCCTGCGGCAGCTATGCATATAAAACAAAGAATAAGGCTATATTTTAACATTTCTTTCATCTGGGTATTTCTAATTTTGCGCGTTTTATTGATTGTAACAACATTCTGTTAGTCGGGCACACGTAATTGCACACTCCGCATTCTATGCAGTCAGTAGCGCCATATAAGGCAGATTCTTTCCAAAGTTCTCTCCTTGAGGTTAAATCTATTAAGGTAGGCATAAGAGAAACCGGGCATTCACGCACGCAGGCGCCACAACGGATACAAGGCCTTTCTGTGCCCAGTAAAACATCCTTACTTAAGAATAGAAAACCGCCCGTACCTTTTAATATAGGGTAATCAAGACTATCTAAGGCTATCCCCATCATCGGCCCACCGCAAATTATCTTTAAAGGCGCGGTTTTAAATTCCAATATTTTTTTATCAAAAAGCTCTCGCAAGATTGTGCCGATTTTTAATCGTATATTTTTAGGCGATACCAATGCATCTCCGGCAAAAGTAACCACTCTTTCAATGAGAGGCTTATCAAGATAAACTGCTTCGTAAATAGCAAAAAACGTTCCGACATTATGAACCAGACAGCCTACATCAAGCGGCAGCCTCCCTGAAGGAACTTCACGCTTGAGTAGTGAATAGATTAGTTGTTTTTCGCCCCCCTGTGGATAGGCGGTTTTAAGTATAGCCAAAGACAAGTTGGGTAGATTATATTTTTTAAGGCTCACCGCAAGGTGCAGCTTCTTTATTGCTTCTTGTTTGTTTTCTTCTACTGAAAAAACAACATTCTTTGGCTCAATGATTTTACAAACTATTTCTATCCCTCTAAATATCGCATCGAAATTTTCTACCATAAGCCGATAATCAGAGGCAAGATATGGTTCGCATTCACAGCCGTTTACAATTAGTGTTTCAATTTTTTTCGGCGGGTTTAATTTTACGTGGCTGGGAAATGCTGCACCGCCCATTCCCACTATTCCGGAGTCTTTGATTATTTTTAAGAGAGTTTCTTTGTCAAGGTTGTCTATTTTACTTTTCGGGGTAAATTTGCGTTCCTCTTCCTCTATTGGCTCAGCAATAATACATTTCGCTCTTTTTAATACCGGATGATACCAGTCATCAATACCTATAATTTTTGCTTTCTTTGGCGAATGTAACCGGCTGGAAATATAGCCATCTTCAGTTGCAATCACCTGGCCCTGTTCAACTATGTCTTGCGGTTTTATGCAAACTAAGGAAGGCTTTCCCGTATGTTGGGATAGCGGCAGGTATAGCCGCTTTGGGTTTATAAAATTTTCACAAGGCAAATTGTGTTGGGGTTCTTTGTGTTCTTCGATTTTAAGCATCAGGTTTTTCTCTTAAGAAAATATACGATAAAATCATAGTTATTATACCTACCGCTATAATTATTGTAAAGGGGCTGAACTTTTCCGCAAGATAGGAAGCAATAAACATAAAAATAATAAAAGCGATATGGATTATTATTTCCAGCGAGCTAAAAATTCTACCCCAGAATTTGTTCTCACTTTCATTGTGGATTAAAGTATTTACGGCAATGACTACCGGGGAGGCAATCAGGCCAAGGATGAAGCAGGAAATAAAAGCGAAAAGCTTATACGGGTAAAATTTCAAAAGTGAGACAAATGTAATCAAGTAAAGGCTAGAAGAAAATAAGGAAAGGTTTATTGTTTTTTGTATGGATATATTTGAGCCGATTCTGCCGTAAAAAAGTGAGCCAATAAACAGGCCGGCTCCGGAACCAACTGCAAGCCATCCAAGCGCAAAAGTGCCGGTTGAAAGCGTCTGCTGTATAAAAACAATAAAAACAGTATACAAAGAACCGATTAATGCGAAAAGAATAAACTGTACTTTTGCTGCATAACGTGTTTCTTTGGAGCTAAATATATATTTTAACCCTTCCCGCACTTCGAAAATAAATGAATTTTTGACTTTAACGATTGCGTCTTTTCCTAATTCTAAGATGTCTTTTGGGTCAAATTTTGCCTTTTCCTGCATGCGCATCATACTTATCAATATGCCGGAAACTAAAAATGTTATGGCGTTTATGAAAAATGCCTGTTCAACTCCCCATTTTTCAACAATCATACCTCCGAAGCCAAATCCTAAAACCGCCGCGATAGTTGCGGTTACAGAAACCAGAGAATTAGCCATAAAAAAACTTTCCTTTTCAACTAAAGAAGGTATTACTGCCATTTTGGCGGGAATAAAAAATCTTCCAACGCAGAAAGATAAAAAAATCAAAAAATAGACTAAAGGTATCGAATGAAATTTGGAAACCGCAATCGGTACAAGAAAAATACACAGAGAGCGTAGAAAATCGCTTGCATACATAGTTTTTCGTTTATCCCACCTGTCAACGTAGACACCAGAAATAGGAGAAATTAAAAATACCGGTATTATCGCCAAGCTAAACATTTTAGCCAGGCCCAAGGAAGAGCCGGGATTTAATTTATAAACCAACCCAATAAGAGCCATTTGGGTAAGCCGGTCTCCGAATTGTGCGATAATCTGGCTTATCCAAAGAAATACAAAATTTTTACGCCGCAGAATTTTTAAATATCCCTGTATCATAATATTTCAGAATACAGATAACAGAAAAAATCGTATTTACGACTTAAGGTGTTTTTATTTTTCTTACCATCTGTTCTCTGTACTCTGTTTTCTGTTGTCTGCTAAAAAGCCCACGAGAGGGGTCGAACCTCCGACCTGCGCTTTACGAAAGCGCTGCTCTACCAACTGAGCTACGTGGGCACTAATAACACCAAAAGCAAAATACCGAAGACTAAAGGCTATGTAGATTGTAGCAAAAACAGAAGTATATCTCAAGCAAACTTTTATTACTCAAAAAATAAAACCAAAAAATATTTTTTCTAAAATTGTTAAAAAAAATCTTGCAAGACCAATTAAATATTGTTACATTGATATTATAAACAAATGTCAAACAAAAATATAAATTTAACAACGCCATACTACCTAATTTACGAAAGTAAATTATTAAAAAATTTAAAAACAATCGATCACATAAAAAAATCGTGCGGCGCAAAATTTGTTTTGGCGCTAAAATGTTTTTCTGCCTGGAGCGTCTTTCCTCTTATGCGCAAGTACTTGGATGGAACAACCAGCAGCTCGTTATACGAAGCGCGTTTAGGATATGAGAAATTTAAAAAAGAAGTCCATGCTTATAGTGTGGCATATTCATCTCGTGAAATAAGGCAGGTAAGGCGATATGCCGATAAAATTATTTTTAATTCCATATCTCAGCTTTTGATGTTTCGGCGATATGCAGGCAATACAGAAATTGGTTTAAGGGTTAATCCCGGCGTAAGCTTTTCTTGCTTTGATTTGGCCAATCCCGCTCGCCGTTATAGCCGGCTTGGCGTAACAGATAGAAAAGCATTATTTAAAATATTACCGTCAATAAACGGGGTTATGTTTCATTTCAATTGTGAAAACAGCGATTTTGAGAATTTTTCTTCAAACCTTGATTTTATAAGCCGCAAGTATGCGGATTTTCTGAAAGAATTAAAATGGGTCAGCTTTGGCGGAGGTATTTATTTTACTAGAGGCGGTTATCCGGTGGATAAATTTTGCAAGAAAATAAATGAGTTCAGTAAGAAATTCTCCGTGCAGGTATATTTTGAACCGGGCGAAGCAGTTATTACACAATCAGCTGAGCTTGTAACAAAAGTATTGGATATCATTTATAATGGTATAGATATTGCAATAGTTGATTCCTCTATCGAAGCACATATGCTGGATTTGCTCACCTATCGGCTTAGTGCAAAAATAAAATCCGAAGATACCGGCCGTTTCAGGTATCAGATTGCGGGCCGCTCTTGCTTAGCTGGCGATGTGTTTGGCACGTATCGGTTCAAAACTCGCTTAAAGATAGGCAATATATTACGGATTAATGATGTTGCCGGTTACACCATGGTTAAAAAGAATTGGTTTAACGGCCTTTCAATGCCTTCGATTGTCGTAAAACGGCTAAATGGCGCAATTGATATAATCCGTAATTTTAAATATAAAGATTTTGTAAATAGTTTATCATGAACGGTTACGTTAATTCTTCCGCCTTCGGCGGAAGAATTAAGTTACGAAAGTTACGCAGGTTACGAAGGTTGTAATAGATCGCAATGTTTTCAATGTAACTTTTGTAACTTCCCGTAACATCCGTAACCTTCGTAACATTATCAAGCAGGAGGATAAAATAAAATGAAAAAGAATGTACTGATTATTGGCGCTGGGGGTGTTGCCGAGGTGGCTACGCATAAATGCGCCCAGAACAATGATGTCTTAGGGGATATTTGTATCGCATCCAGGACGATAGGTAAATGCGATGCAATAATTGAAAGCGTTAAAAGAAAAAACAATATAAAAAACAAAACCAAAAAATTATATTCACGCCAGATAAACGTTCTGGATATTCCCGCTACTATAAAACTAATAAAAGAAACAAATTCAGAAATTGTAATTAATCTTGCGCAAGCTTATGTGAATATGTCGGTACTTGAGGCCTGCATCCAGGCGGGTGTTGCGTATATGGATACTGCAATACATGAAGAACCAAATAAAGTGTGCGAAGACCCGCCTTGGTATGCAAATTATGAATGGAAGAGAAAAGACCGATGCAAAGAGGCTGGTATTACAGCAATTTTAGGTGCAGGGTTTGACCCCGGGGTGGTAAATGCTTATTGTGCGTATGCCGTTAAGCATTATTTCGATAAAATCGATACAATTGATATATTGGATGTAAATGCCGGAAGCCACGGCAAATATTTCGCAACTAACTTCGACCCGGAAATAAATTTCAGGGAATTCAAAAAGGTCTGGACCTGGATTGACAGGAAATGGGTGATGGAGAAAGTACATTCGATAAAAAGAGTATATGATTTTCCTGTTGTGGGCAAGCAAACCGTGTATTTAAACGGCCACGACGAGATTCATTCTTTGTCGAAAAATATAGACGCTAAAAGTATCCGGTTTTGGATGGGTTTCAGTGACCACTATATCAATGTTTTTAGTGTCCTGACTAATCTTGGTTTGACATCAGAAAAGCCTATAAAAACTGCAGAGGGCGTTGAAGTAGTTCCGCTAAAAGTTCTAAAAGCGATTTTACCGGATCCCTCCTCGCTTGCTCCTAATTACACCGGCAAAACCTGCATTGGGAATCTTATCAAAGGAAAAAAAGACGGAAAAAATAAGGAAATTTTTATATATAATGTTTGCGACCATGCTGAATGCTTTAAAGAAGTTGAATCGCAGGCAATTTCCTATACTGCGGGTGTTCCTCCGGTTGCAGCAGCTATGTTAATAGCGCAGGGCGCATGGGATGTTAAAACCATGGTTAACGTTGAAGAACTTAATCCTGACCCGTTTATCGAATTATTAAACATAATGGGTTTACCGACAGAAATTTGTGAAACCGGAATCAAAAATTTTTTTCGTCCTGAAAGTTGCTTGAAAAAAGTTTTGAAAGTATTTTAAAAAAAATCTTGCAAAGACTGTGAAAATATGTTATAAAAAACTAACTGAATTTTTTTAAAGTACGAACGAGCATTCGAAAGGCAAAAAAATAAAAATGGCAGCACAAAAATATTTAGTAAGCGAAGAAAGCACAAATTTAATGTACCCTCTTTCTAGTGAACGCAGCTTGACTTGTGTGTTAGAAAAACGCGAGCTTGCAAATGGTTTAAAAAGGAGAATAGAAGAAATGGAAAAAAAAGTATTTGGATATGAATTGGTCATGGATCTTTCCGAGTGTGACCTGTCGGTTATGCGCTCAAAGAAGAAGCTCGCCGAGTATGTTAATAAACTCTGTAAGCTTATTAAGATGAAAAAGTATGGTAAGGTTCAATTACCTTATTTTGGGCTTGAAAAGCCTCAAACAAAAGGTTATTCGCTTTTGCAATTTATCGAGACCAGTTCAATTACCGGGCATTTCTCCGAGTATTGGCGTAAATCCTACATTAATATCTTTTCCTGCAAACCTTACAACCATCGTCTTGCGGCAAACTTTACGAAAGAATTTTTCGGGACAAAGCACGCCAAAATACGCTTCCTCGTGCGCTAATCCTTTCTACCAGTTTAAATAATTTTAAGAATTTTTAAACCTTGAGGCATTTGAAGAGTTAGCTTGTTTTGTAGCTCTTGAGGGGTTATTTTTTCAGTAAAATAGAAAGTTACTTCCTCTGGCCCTTCTACTCCTACCTTGAGGGCTTTTCCAAAACTTAATTTTACGCGCGGCCTAAATCCTTGGGTATAATATAAGGGTAGGCCTGCTCTTTTTAAAGCGCGCGTAAGTATTGATACGAGGTCTAATTGAGAAAAGTAAACCATATCCTGGCTTTTTTCTATAATTGTTTTTAAGGCAAATTTTTCCGCTTGCATTTAGCTTTCCTTGCAATTTTTGCAGGTAGGTATTTCCGAATTACCGATAAAAGACCAGGGAAAATTTTTGTTTTCGCTTTGCAAATAAGTTTTATAGTCAATGCCGTTTTTATGCATCGCGTCCTGCCAAGTTGACCAATTGTTGTTTGTTTCGTAACTGGGCGAGGTATTAAATACCTCCAGAATTACCGAGGAAAAATTTCTATCAGCACGGGAGAGTATCGCTTCCAGAATACTCATCTTTGCCTGCGAGATCGAAAGATTAATATTATGTCTTTTTGGTATACAGCTTAAAACCAATTTTATTTTTTTTTCCAAAATTTCTTCTTCTGGCATCCATGCGTTTTCCCATAGCGAGAACGGTTTTGGCACAAAAATATTAATACTTACATTAAGCGAAAGTCCTGTTTCACGCCGCAGGCGTTCCAGAAAGGCACCGATTAAAAGTAAATCCTCATCTGTTTCTTCAGGAAAACCTATCATAAGGTACAATTTGATTGTTCTTAGATTCAATGATTTAATTATCTTTGCGGCTTCAAATAATCTATTCATGTCAATTTTTTTTCCTAATTTGCTTCTTAAACTGTCACTTGCGGTTTCAAGCGCAACGGTAAGCGATGTTTTCCGTAAAAAAAGAAGTTTTCGGTATAATTCACCTAATGCGCCATCAATACGCAGTGATGGCAGCGATAGCCCTACGCATTTATTTTTAAACTGCGCAATTAACGCATCCAGCAGTTCTTCAATATTTGAATAATCGGAAGCGCTTAAACTAAGCAAAGAAATATTCTCGTAACCGCTGTTTTTATAGATGTTTTTCGCAATATCGCAAATAGTTGAAATTTTTTTTTCGCGGTAGGGATGATATATTGCTCTTGCCTGGCAAAAAACGCAAGCATTTGGGCATCCTCTTGCAATTTCTACGGGCGCGCGGTCATGGATTATTTGTGTGTGAGGGGTAAGCCAGTTTACAGGATAGTAGCTTTTGTCCAAATCCTTCACATAAACTCTTTTTAGCGGAAATTGTGCATACTTGTACAGTTTATTGAATTGATATTTATTTGCACAGATACTTACGCTGTAGAAACTGGGAACGTAAAAGCCATCGATTTGCGAAAGGGCTTCGAGGCGCGTCTTTTTATCTTTGTGTTTTCTAAGTATATCGACAAACTCAGCTATTCCTTCCTCGAATTCACCGAGATAAAAAAAATCCACAAATTCCGCAAGGGGCTCCGGGTTCGCTATGCCTCCCGCAAAGACTATTGTTTCTTTTCTCTCGTTTGCTTTTATGGGAATTGCTCCAAGATGCAGTATCTTTAAAAAATTTAAGAAATTGATTTCGCAGGACAGATTAAATCCTATGGCTTCAAAATTATCCAGGGTGGTCTTTGTTTCAAGGGAAAATAGTTTAAGATTATTGTTGGATAAATTTACGGCTAAATCCTCACCCGGGAGAAAAACTCTTTCACAAACTACATCTTCGAATTCATTAAGCAAACCATAGATTATGCGTAGTCCCAGGTTGCTCATTCCTATTTCGTACAAATCAGGATATGATAGGCAGATAGGAATTTTTCCCTGGCGAGGCTTTTTAACTACATTCCACTCGTTGCCGATATAACGTTGGGGCTTTTGTATCGTGCTTAAATCAATCATTTTTATTAGCGCGGATGTAACGGATGGTTGCAGATGCCACGGATAAATTCATCCGTTTGAATCCGTAATAATCCATGACATCGGTTTATAAAAAAGTTATTGCCTGTAGATATTAAGAAAAATTCCAAGCAGCATAAAACTTACGAGTAAGTGTGTGCCTCCGTAACTTACAAATAATAAAGGTATTCCCACAACCGGAAGTATTCCAAGGGTCATGCCGATATTAATAAAAACATGAAGAAAAAACAGACAAGCCATTCCAACCAAAATTAATTGGGCAAAATTATCTTTTTGGTATCGTGCAACTAAAAGTATGTTATTGATTATTAATAGATAAATCAAAAGAAGCACCATCGCTCCGGCAAAACCCCATTCTTCGGCAATTACGGTGAATATAAAATCAGTATGGCGTTCCGGCAAAAAATTAAACTGGTTTTGTGTTCCGGAAAGAAAACCCTTGCCGAAAATCTTTCCTGACCCTATTGCAATTTTTGATTGTATTATTGTGTAGCCTGCACCAAGAGGTTCTGCGTTTGGATTAAGAAATACTATCAACCTTTTTTTCTGATAATCCTTAAGATGATTCCACGCTAAAGGAGAAAGCATAATGGCTGCAATTATTATAGCTATAAAATATCTTTTTTTATTACGACTTGCGAACCCCATTAGAAAAAACAGAAGGACTAAAACCATGGCTGTGCCTAAATCCGGCTGTTTGATTATCAGTAGAACATTTATCATTAAAAGTGAAAATGGAAACAATGCTCCTTTCAAAAAGCCTTTATTCGTTTGTGAAGAAAAAACCCTTGCCAGGAAAAAAATAGTTATAATTTTAGATAATTCCGATGGTTGAAAATTGAATCCCCCAATATTTAACCAGCGTTGCGCGCCCAAAGCGCTTCTTCCAAAAAGGTCTACGGCAATTAATAAAAATATGTTTATAGCGTATAATACATACGCTAAATCAAAATATACTCGGTAATTTAATAAGAAAAAAAGTATAAGAATTACCCAGGAAATTGCAACCCACATAACTTCTTTGTAAAAAATTTCCTGCTCTTTTAATTCCCCCGCCTGATGCAAGCTGCTATAAATGGAACTTAAACTTAAAATTGTAAGCAATATTAGGCAGGCAATAATTATTTTTGCCGGTTTAAAGTTTGTTTTTATGCGTACAATATTATTAAACATTTTATAATAGTTGTTGTTCTTTTAACTTTTCAAGAAAATAATAGGCTACCTTTAATGCCTCATAACTTGAACCGCCGTTTTCCAGAAAAACACATATGGTGTATTTTGGTGCATCTGCCGGAAAAAATCCGACAAACCAGCCATGCGGACGGCCAGATGTTTGAGCGGTACCGGTTTTACCGGCAATTGAGAGATTAAGTGGTTTTAGCAGCCGCGCAGTGCCTTCATCGCTCTCTACTACTTGCTTGAGAGCATTCTTTACTATCGTAAGATTCTGAGCAGAAATATTGAGTTTATTGCTATAGGGCATTGCAATCTCAGTATTATCTATTTTTTTGATTAAATGCGGCTTAACGAGAAATCCGCCGTTAGCGAAGACGTTGATTGCCAGCATAATTTCTATGGGCGAACATTCGGTATAGCCTTGGCCTATTGAAAAATTCAGGGTATCACCTAAATACCAACGACCTCTAAGTTTCAGGCTGGATACCGGTATAGTTCCTTTTTTCTCATATGGAAGGTCTATGCCGGAGGCCGAATTTAGGCCTAATTTTTCTGCATAGTTGGCCATAAGTTGCCGGCCAAGCAGCATACCAACATTGTAAAAATACACATTACATGAATGCATCAGTGCCTCATAGAGATTTTCGTCATCGTGAACATTCTCGCATTCAAATTCCGCTTTTCCTATATTAAGTTTACCTTTGCATATAAACGTAGTTGATGGTTTTAGTTTATTCTCTTCTAGCCCGGCAATAGCAACTATGGGTTTAAAGGTAGAACCCAGCGGAAATGCTGACTGTATTGCTCTGTTTTGCATAGGTTTATTTGTATCGGTAAAAACTTTCGTAATCTCGTCTTTTCCTTTAACAAAGCTATTAGGGTCAAATGAAGGGTAGGAAACCAGCGCGAAAACTTCACCGTCTTTTGAATCCATAAAAATAAGCGCACCTTTCTTGCCGGAAATTGCCTGGTAAGCAGTTTGCTGCATTTTGGAATCAACTGTTAAGTATATATCTTTGCCCCGGATAGAGTTGCGTTTCCCCAGAAAGCCGATTATTCTGCCGCTTGAGTTAACTTCGATCAAATCTCCACCGTCTTCTCCGCGTAAATAATCATCATAATATTGTTCTATGCCGGATATTCCTATGCGCTCGTTAGGCGAGTAGCCATATTTTTTAAGACGTTCAGAAAAAGCAGCTGCTTCTTTGACGTAACCGAGCAAGTGGGAAGTTTCATACGGGTAGTCATAATGCCGTTGCGGTTGCGGGTCAATGGATACTTCGTCTTTGAATTTTT
>Ga0265297_10003526_pt1 | contig 28003 bp, 27 predicted proteins | sample Munlanlwell13791_FD_192502 | JGI IMG/M metagenome (GOLD analysis project Ga0265297, IMG submission 192502) | Leachate microbial communities from a municipal landfill in Southern Ontario, Canada - Leachate well 137-91 | ecosystem: Engineered > Solid waste > Landfill > Unclassified | place...
GGCAGCGGGAGCCGTCGTCCCCGATCGACTGATTCGACCCGTTTTGGCGCGACTCCCGCTTCGGGTGCAATTTGCGGGGGTATAGCGTCGGGCCATGAAGACCGTTCGCTCGATCATCGCAGCGCTCGTCCTGACACTGGCCCCTCTGGCCGGTGCAATGGGGGATTCGCTCCGCGATTCGAGCCAGGTCGACATCGCCCCCGCGACCGAAGGGCCGGCGATCGACGCCAGCCGTCCGCGCCGGGCCACAGCGCAGCGCCCGAAGATCGAACTGCCGCCCCAGGGGCGGCGGACCAGCTCGGCGACACCCGACGTCCCCTCGACGACGGCGCGCCTCGACCCCGCGCCGACCCCGCCACCAGCCCCGGTTCCAGCGCTACAGCGCGACCAGGGCCTGGGCATCAGCCTCGGCACCGACGACAGCCAGGTGCCGCCGCTGCTCCGCCCGAACGAGGCGAACGGCTTCGCCGGCATCATCCAGTACCGGAAAAGCCTGCCCTGATCCCTATTCCGCCGGCTGGGTTCGGCCCGGCTGGGTTCGGCGTTGCGTCCAGGCCCGCCTGATGTCGGCCGAGGTGCTGCCGGTGCCGTCCTCGCGCCAGCCGGGCGGGCCGAACAGGGTCATCAAGCGGCCGCGCCACGTCCGCGCCTTGGCGAAATCGCGCGCCAGGGCGACCCATTCGTGGAAGGCGATCACGCCCAGATTGAAGCTGCCCAGGTTCTTCACGATGCCGTAGCGGCAGGGTTCCGCGTCGTCCTCCGGTACGAAGGTGCCGAACAGCCGGTCCCAGACGATCAGGATGCCGGCGTAATTGGCGTCCAGATAGCGCGGGTTGGTCGCATGATGCACCCGGTGGTGCGAGGGCGTGTTGAAGACCGCCTCGAACCAGGCCGGCATCCGGTGGATCGCCTCGGTATGGATCCAGAACTGATAGACCAGGCTGACGCCCATCTGGAAGAAGATCAGCTCGGTCGGGAAGCCGATCAGGGAGAGCGGCAGCCAGCAGATCCAGGTCAGCGCGACCTGGCCGGTCCAGGTCTGGCGCAGTGCCGTGGACAGATTGTAGTGCTGGGAGGAATGGTGGTTCACATGGGACGCCCACCACAGGCGATGCTCGTGGGCGAGGCGATGGAACCAGTAGTAGCAGAAGTCCTCGGCGAAGAAGACCGCGACGAAGGCCCACCACTGATAGCCGATGTCGAACAGGGCGAAGCCCCGCACCCATTCGAAGGCGTAATAGAGCACGGGCCATTTCAGGGCGCCCGGCAGCAGGCTGCCCAGGCCCATGGCCAACGACGCTGCGGCATCCTTCGGCTCGTAGGCGATGCCCCGGCCGAGACGCATGGCGATCAGCTCGGCAAAGATCGCCAAGCCGAACAAGGGTATGGCATAAGTGACCGGATCCGGCAGGGTCATGCCTGCATTTCCTCCCGTTTTTCGCCAATCTACAGGCCGCGGCACCCAGGGTCACCGAAAATATGACGATCTGTCACGAACGCCGGGGCGGCCGGTGAACGGTCCGCCCGGGACCGAGCGCGTCGCCTGGCGCGAGATGCTCGCGGCCGAACATTTCAGTGCCTATGTCCTGCTCTGCTTCGGGGTCTGGCTCCATGCCGCCGACACGTTGATGACGGCGACCGTGATGCCGTCGGTGGTCGCCGAGATCGGCGGCGCCGCCTTCCTGCCCTGGGCGACCGCGGTCTATGTCCTCGCCTCGATCGTCGCCGGTGCCGCGGCCGGGCCGACGGCGCGCCGCCTCGGCCTGCGGGCGGCATTGGCGGCCGGCGCCGGCCTCTACGGCATCGGCTGCGCCGTCAGCGCCACGGCGCCGGACATGGCGGCGATGCTGGCCGGCCGGGCCTGCCAAGGCTTCGGCGGCGGCGCCCTGGTGGCACTCGCCCATGTCGCCTTGACCCATCTGTTTCCGTCCCGTCTGTGGCCGCGGCTGCTCGCCCTGATTTCGGCGATCTGGGGCGCCTCCTCCCTGCTCGGGCCGCTGGCCGGCGGGCTCTTTGCCGAAGCAGGCCTCTGGCGCGAAGCCTTCTGGGCCTTCGGCCTGCCCGCGGTCGCCCTGGTGCCGGCCTTCCTGTTGCTGATGCCGAAGGCCACGCTGGAGGCGGAAAGGGGCGGCGTGCCCTGTGGCCGCCTGGCCCTGGTGGCGGGCGGCGTCTTCGGCATCGCCGTCGCCGGGGTGACCGAGGCGGCGCTCTCCGCCCTGGCCTTCGGGCTCTGCGGCATCGCCCTGCTCGCCCTCGCCGGACGGCTGGACCGGGCGGCGGCCGCGCCGATCCTGCCGCGTGCGGCCTACCGGCTCGGCTCGGCGACCGCGGCCGGGCTCCTGCTCGTGCTCTGCTTCGCCATCGCCACCATGTCACTCACGGTCTATGGGCCGCTGTTGCTGCAGGAATTGTTCGGCGCGGGGCCTCTGGTCGGCGGCTATGTCGTGGCGGCCGAATCCTTCGCCTGGACGGTCGCCGCCATCGCGGTCTCCGGCACCGGGCCGGGGGCGGATAAGCGCTTGGTGCCGGCCGGGGCCATGACCATCGCCCTCGGTGTCGCCGGCCTCGCCTGGGCCGTGCCCTTCGGCGGCGTGCTGCCCGCCGCCTTCTTCGCGATCTGCCAGGGCACCGGAGCGGGATTGCTCTGGGCCCAGACGGTTCGCCGGGTGGTGCAGTCGGTCGGCGAGGCGGAACGGGCGCTGGCCTCCGCCGCCATGCCGACCCTGCAATTGCTCGGCTATGCCGTCGGCGCCGCCGCCGCCGGCATCGTCGCCAACGGCTTCGGCCTGGGCGCCGATCCCGGTCCGGCGACCGCGCTCCGGGCCGGCCCCTGGCTGTTCGCCGCCATGATCCCCCTCGGCCTCGGCGCCGTGGTGGCGGCGCGGCGCCTGGTCAGGGCCTGAGCGCCGTCATTCCGCCGCCTGGGGCAGCCTGCGGCGCCAATCGTCGCGGATCGTCTCCGACGTGGAACCATGGCCGTCCTCGCGCCAGCCGGGCGGGCCGAACAGGCACATCAGGCGGCCGCGCCAGGTCCTGGCGGCGCGGAGGTCGCGGAAGATCGAGACCCATTCGTGGACGCCGATCACCACGGGGTTGAAGGTGCCCAGGTTCTTGACGATGCCGTAACGCGGTGGATCGCTCGCCACCTCGGCCTGGAAGGTGCCGAACAGGCGATCCCATATGATCAGCGTGCCGGCATAGTTGCGGTCGAGATAGCGCGGGTTGGTGGCGTGATGCACCCGGTGGTGCGAGGGCGTGTTGAACACCGCCTCGAACCAGGCCGGCAGCCTGCCGATCGCCTCGGTATGGATCCAGAACTGATAGGCGAGCGAGACGGCATGGGCGCTCGCGATCGCCTCGACCGGAATGCCGACCAGCGGCATCAGGGCATAGGGCGCCCAGGACAGGGCGAAGAAGCCGGTTACCGGCTGGCGCAGTGCTGTCGAGAGATTGTAGTGCTGCGAGGAATGATGGGTGACATGGGCCGCCCACCACAGCCGCCATTCGTGCGACAGCCGGTGGCTCCAGTAGAAGCAGAAGTCCTGCACCAGAAGGACGATCGGGAAGGCCCACCACGCCGCCGCCGGCCAGTCCACCACCCTGAAGCCATAGAGCCAGGCGAAAAGGACATAGAGCAGGGCGGCGATCATCGCCCCGTCGACCAGGTTGCCGAGGCCCATGGTCAGGCTGGCGACACTGTCGCGCCATTCGTAGGAGACCCCGCCTCGCCATTTCATCCAGGCGAGTTCGGCCAGGATAGCGACGACGAAGCCGGGCACGACATATTGCAGGATGATCAGCAGTTCCATGGCTCGCCCCTCATGCCGCCGCGAGGCGGGACAGGCGCTCCGCCCAGGGCCGCGTCGCCGCCTCGCCGGTCGAGACCAGGGCGAAGTGGTGGCGGCCGAAATCCTTGGTCTCGATCACCAGCCGGCCGCCGTCGAGCCGGGCCGAGAGGATGTCGCCCGGGCCGAGCAGCCGGCTCGGCAGCTTGTCGCCGAAGGCATAGACGAGGCCCAGGCGGTTGCTGCCCCGGTCGGTCGCCAGCGCCGCCCGGCGGTCGGCCGAGATCCAGACCTCGCCCGCCTCGAAATCCTGCCAATCCTCGTAGAGGCGGCGGCGCGCCAGGATCTCGTCCAGGGCCGGCGCCCGCGCCCCGCGCGAAACGAAATAGATCGTCGCCATCAGGGCCACCGCGGCCACCACAGGCAGGATCAACGGCACGACCGAATCCATGTATTCTCCCCCCACGCTCGCAGCCGAAATCCGGCGGCGCCTGTTGCCGGCGCTTGTAGATGAGCATTTGTCATTTTAGCTTGCGGAAAAGGCTGCGCAAGCGCCGAGGCGGGAGAGGAAATGCCGATCGTCCATGTCTGTCCCTGGTCCGAACTGCCGGCGGTCGCCCGGCGAGTAAGGCCCAGTCGCGTCGTCTCCCTGCTCGATCCCGGCGACTGGCCGGAGACGCCGGAGGGCGTGGCGCCCGAGGCGCATCACCGGGTCGGCGTGCACGATTTCGCCGAACCAGGCGACGGGCTGACCATTCCCGAGGAAGAACATGTGCGCGAGTTGATCGGCTTCCTGCGCGGCTGGGACCCGGCGACACCGATCCTGATCCATTGCTGGGCCGGCATTTCCCGCTCGACCGCCACCGCCCTGATCACGCTGGCCCTGCACAACCCGGGGCGCGAAGTGGCGGCGGCGAAAGCGATCCGCCTGCAATCGCCGGTCGCTTCGCCCAACCGGCGGATCGTCGCCATCGCCGACCGCCTGATGGGCCTGGACGGCCGCCTGGTCGAGGGCCTGGCGGCCATGGGCCCGGCGCAGCGGAGCTGGATCAACACGCCCTTCTCCGTGCCCCTCGACCTCTGGGGCGAGTGAGCGGACAACGACAGAAGCAAGCCCAAGAAAAACAAGGGGAGAGAGTATGAGCAGCGTGACCAGGAGCATCTTCATCACCGGCGCCGCCCGCGGCATCGGCGCCGCCACCGCGCGCCGCTTCGCCAAGGCCGGCTGGTTCGTCGGCCTGGCCGACCTGGACGCCGCCGGGGTCGCCGCCCTGTCGGCCGAGATCGGCGCCAACCGAAGCTTCCATGCCGTGCTGGACGTGACCGATCTCGACGCCTTCCGCAAAGTGCTGGGCGATTTCGTCGCGGCGGCGGGCGGGCGGCTCGACGTCCTCCTCAACAATGCCGGCATCGCCAAATTCGCCGCCTTCGAGAATATCGACCCCGCCTTCCATGCGAAGACGATCGACGTCAACCTGAAGGGCGTCGTCAACGGCTTCACGGCCGCCCTGCCCTTCCTCAAGAAGACGGCGGGTTCCCATGTGATCTCGCTCTGCTCCGCATCGGCGCTCTATGGCACGCCGGGCCTCGCGGTCTATTCGGCGACCAAATTCGCCGTGCGCGCCCTGACCGAGGCGCTGTCCCAGGAATTCGCCGGCTATGGCATCAAGGTCTCGGACGTGATGCCCGGCTTCGTGGCGACCGACATGGTCCATTCCCAGGGCAAGGAGGCGGACAAGGCGGTGTCCAAGATGGGCGGCGTCGCCCATACGCCGGAGGACATCGCCGAACTGATCTGGCGCGCCGCCAATGGCGACAAGCGCCACTGGCCGGGCAATGCCACGGTGACTTTCGGGCTTCGCCTGGCCGGCCTGTTCCCCGGCCTGATGCGCCGCCTCATGAGGCCGATGGCGGCGATGCACTGAGGATGCGGCGGAAGCGCGCCGGGCTCTGCCCGGTCCAGCGGCGGAAGGCACGGACGAAGACCGCCGCCTCGGCATAGGCGAGGCGGGCCGCGATCGCCTCGATCGAGAGCCCCGCTTCGCCCAGCAGGCGGCGCGCCTCGGCCAGACGGACCCGGTCGCGTTCCGCACTGAAACTGGTGCCGAGGGCATCGAGCGCCCGTTGCAGGCTGCGTGTGCCACGGCCGAGGCGGGAGGCCGCTGCGGCCAAGGTGGGCACTGTGCCCGCCGCCATCAGGCCGGCGATGGCACCATGCAGGTCCGCCGCCGCCCCCTCCGCCGCCAGCCGTTCGCGCAGCCGCCCCTCGGCATGGCGGCGCAGCAGGTCGTTCAGCGCGGGATCGGCGGCGCGAAGCGGCAGGGCCATCTGCTCGCGCCGCCAGACCAGGGCGTTCTCCGCCGCCGCGAAACGCAAGGGAGCGGCGAAATGCGCCGCCCAGGGGCCAGGATCGCGCGGCGCCGCCCGCGTCAGGCGGACTTCGGCCGGCGCCAGGTCGGGCATTCCGGTGATCCAGCGCGCCAGGGTCAGGCTGCCGGCCAGGGCGGCATCGACCCGCGCTTCCCGCTCCGGCCAGTCGGGCCGCAAGGGTCTGTAGCGCATCAGGACCCGGCCCGGCTCGCCCGCAGCCTCGACGAGCCCGCCCTCGCCGATCAGGGCGGTGAGCCGGCCGGCGGCGGCCAGCGCGGCACCCAGGTCCGGCGCCGTCATCATGACCTGGCCGACCACGGCGAAACTGCCCGGCTGCATGCGCCGCCCGACCTCGACCCCGAAGGCCGGATCGCCCAGCGCCGCGGCCGCCGCCTGCCACAGGCGATCGACCGCCGCGATCGGCAGCACCGCATCGGGCCTCGCCAGCAACGCGGGCTCGATCCCCGCCGCTTCCGCCACGGCGGGAGCGCGAGACCCGAGAGTCTCGACCAGGGCCGCCAGATAGGCGGAGAGGACACCGCTGCCGATCATGCCCCCAGCATCGCCCCTTGGCACAAAAAGTCAATTTTCTGGCAGGGCCGATCAATGACCGCGACGTCGAATGCGACTAGATGTCATGATCATCGCAACCGCCGGAGAAGCGGAAGAGGGAGCGCCATGGACTACGACCTGAAGATCACCGGGGGCCTGATCGTCGACGGCACCGGCAAGCCGGCCTATCCCGGCGACGTCGCCGTGAAGGACGGGCGGATCGCCGCCGTCGGCACCTGCCCGGGCACGGCCGCCCGCGTGATCGACGCCGCCGGCGCCATCGTCACGCCGGGCTTCATCGACCTGCACACCCATTACGACGGCCAGGTGACCTGGGACGCCGACCTCCGCCCCTCGGTCAATCACGGCGTCACCACCGCCGTGCTCGGCAATTGCGGCGTCGGCTTCGCGCCGGTGCGCCCGGCCGATCACGACTGCCTGATCCGCCTGATGGAAGGGGTCGAGGATATTCCCGGCGTCGCCCTGGCCGAGGGCCTGAAATGGAACTGGGAGACATTCCCGGACTATCTGGCCGCGATCGACTTTCCCCATACGATCGATTTCGCCGCCATGGTTCCGCATGACCCCCTGCGTGTCTATGTCATGGGCGAGCGTGCGGTGAAGGGCGAGGCGGCCACCGCCGCCGACATCGCCGAGATGCGCCGCCTGCTGCGCGAAGCCATGACGGCCGGCGCCTTCGGCTTCGCCACCGGGCGGAGCGATACCCACCGCACGTCGGACGGGTTGGAGACGCCGGCCTCCGAAGCCGCGACGGAAGAATTGACCGGCCTCGCCGAAGCCCTGAAGGGGCTCGATTTCGGCGTGCTGCAAGCCGTCTCCGACTTCGACCTGGAAAAGGGGCCGGAGGAATTCGAGCGCGAATTCGACATCGTCGAGGCCTATGCCGCGACCGTGCCGGATCGTCCGACCTCGATCACCCTGATGGAACGCCCGATGGCGCCCGAACAGTGGAAGCGCATCGTCGCCCGGGCCGAGGCGGCGGAAAAGAAGGGCGTCACCATCCGCCTGCAGACGGCGCCCCGCGCGGTCGGCGTGATGCTGGGCCTGCAATGCACCTTCCATCCCTTCATGGGCCATCCGAGTTACAAGGCGATCGCCCATCTGCCGCTGGCGGAGCGGGTGGCGATCCTGCGCGATCCGGCGACCAAGGCGCGCATGCTGTCGGAACAGCCGGAACGGCTGGCGGCCGACGGTTCCTCGGTGCCGCCCATGGTCGACAAATTCCTGGCCGCGATCGATTTCGTCTCGACCATGATGTTCCGGCTGGGCGAGACACCGGATTACGAGCAGCCCTTCGAGAAGAGCCTCTATGCCGAGGCGGAGGCCAAGGGCGTCACCCCGCTCGCCGCCGTCTATGACGCCATGCTGGAGGACGAGGGCAAGGCCCTGCTCTATTTCCCCTTCGCCAATTACGTCGGCTTCTCGCTCGACAATGTGCTGACCATGATGCGCCATCCCCTCGCCCTGGCGGGCCTGTCGGACGGCGGCGCCCATGTCGGCACGGTCTGCGACGCCTCCTTCTCGACCTTCCTGCTCGCCTATTGGGCGCGCGACCGGGTGAAGGGCGATCGCCTGCCACTCGAAAAGGCGGTGCACATGCTGACCGGCGCCAATGCCGCCCACGGCGGCTTCCACGACCGCGGCACGATCGAACCGGGCAAGCGCGCCGACCTCAATGTGATCGATTTCGACCGCCTGACCCTGAAGGCACCGCATATGGTGCAGGACCTGCCGGCGGGCGGCCAGCGCCTGCTGCAGGACGCGGTGGGTTACCGCGCGACGATCGTGAAGGGCATTCCGGTGATCGAGAACGACGCGCTGACCGGGGCGAAGCCGGGCCGCCTGGTCCGGATGGGCGCCACTCTTTCCTGAGCGAGGCCCCTCCGAAAACGTCATGGCCGGGCATGACCCGGCCATCCACGTCTACTCGTTGCGGCCTGCGTTCGCGTCGTGCCCGGGACGAGCCCCCGGGCACGACGCAGGCCAGAGACCTCAGGCGTTGCCTTCGACGGTGGAGACGAAGGCCGGGCTCTTGGCCTTGCCGAGCATGTGGCCTTCGGCTTCGACGGCTTTGCCGTTGATCACCAGCTGGCCCGCTTCGGCCGAGACCTTCACGGTATCGCCTTCGTTCACCTCGCCTTCCAGAATGAGCTCGGCGAGCGGATTCTGGAGGTTGCGCTGAATGACGCGCTTCAGCGGACGGGCGCCGTAAACCGGGTCGTAGCCCGCTTCGGCCAGCCATTCCTTGGCCGCCTGGTCGAGTTCCAGCGACAGCTTGCGTTCGCCCAGCAGCTTGCGCAGGCGGCCGAGCTGGATCTCGACGATGCCGGTCATCTCGCCCCGGCCCAGGCGGTTGAACAGCACGACTTCGTCGAGCCGGTTCAGGAACTCGGGCCGGAAGGCGGCGCGCACGGCCCCCATGACGAGGTCGCGGGTGCGCCCCGGATTGACGTCCGCATCCTCGGCCGCGAGATATTCGCCGCCCAGGTTGGAGGTGAGGATGATCACCGTGTTGCGGAAGTCGACCGTGCGGCCCTGGCCGTCGGTCAGGCGGCCGTCGTCGAGGACCTGGAGCAGCACGTTGAAGACGTCGGGATGCGCCTTTTCGACCTCGTCGAACAGGATCACCTGATAGGGCCGGCGCCGGACGGCCTCGGTCAGCACGCCGCCTTCCTCATAGCCGACATAGCCCGGAGGCGCACCGATCAGGCGCGACACCGCGTGTTTCTCCATGAATTCCGACATGTCGATGCGGACCATGGCCGTATCGTCGTCGAACAGGAATTCGGCCAGCGCCTTGGTCAGCTCGGTTTTGCCGACGCCGGTCGGGCCCAGGAACAGGAAGGAGCCGATGGGACGCGCCGCGTCCTGCAATCCCGCACGGGCGCGCCGGACGGCATTCGAGACGGCGGTGACCGCTTCCGGCTGGCCGACCACGCGGCTGGCCAGAAGCTGTTCCATCTTCAAGAGCTTCTCGCGCTCGCCCGACAGCATCTTGTCGACCGGAATGCCGGTCCAGCGCGAGACGACGGCGGCGATATCCTCTTCCGTCACCGCTTCGCGCATGGTCGCGGCCTCGGTATCGGCCTGGGCCTTCTCGAGCTTGGCGGTGAGATCCGGGATCACGCCATAGGCGATCTCGCCGGCACGGGCGAGGTTACCCTTGCGCTGCGCCTGTTCGAGTTCCGAACGGGCGGCGTCGAGCTGTTCCTTCAGCTTCTGCTGGACCGAGAGCTTGTCCTTCTCGGACCGCCATTTGGCGGTCATCTCGGCCGACTCCTGTTCCAGTTCGGCGAGGTCCTTCTCGAGCTTGGCCAGGCGCTCCTTCGAGGCCTTGTCCTCTTCCTTCTTCAGGGCTTCGCGCTCGATCTGCAACTGCATGATCTTGCGGTCCAACTCGTCCAGCGCCTCGGGCTTCGAGTCGACTTCCATGCGCAGCCGACTGGCCGATTCGTCCACGAGGTCGATCGCCTTGTCGGGCAGGAAGCGGTCGGTGATATAGCGGTTGGACAGCGTCGCCGCCGCGACCAGGGCCACGTCGGTGATGCGCACGCCGTGGTGCAGCTCGTATTTCTCCTTGAGGCCGCGCAGGATCGAGATCGTGTCCTCGACCGTCGGCTCGCTCACGAAGACGGGCTGGAAGCGACGGGCGAGCGCCGCGTCCTTCTCGACATGCTTACGGTATTCGTCCAGCGTGGTGGCGCCGACGCAATGCAACTCGCCGCGGGCCAATGCGGGCTTCAGCAGGTTGGAAGCGTCCATGGCGCCGTCCGCCTTGCCGGCGCCGACCAGCGTGTGCATCTCGTCGATGAACATGATGATGTCGCCGGAGGCGGTGATTTCGTTCAGCACGGCCTTCAGCCGTTCCTCGAATTCGCCGCGGAACTTGGCACCGGCGACCATGGCGCCGAGGTCGAGCGCCATGAGCTGCTTATGCTTGAGCGATTCCGGCACGTCGCCATTGACGATGCGAAGCGCCAAGCCTTCGGCGATCGCGGTCTTGCCGACGCCGGGCTCGCCGATCAGCACGGGATTGTTCTTGGTCCGGCGCGACAGGACCTGGATGGTGCGGCGAATTTCCTCGTCGCGGCCGATCACCGGGTCGAGCTTGCCGTCGCGCGCCGCGGCGGTCAGGTCGCGGGCGTATTTCTTCAGGGCCTCGTAGCTGTCTTCGGCCGAAGCGGTATCGGCGGTGCGGCCCTTGCGCAGGTCGTCGATCGCCTTGTTCAGGCCCTGCGCGGTGACGCCGGCCTTCTTGAAGACTTCGGCCGCGGGCGTACCGGAGGCCATCACCAGGGCGAGCAGGAGGCGTTCGGCGGTGACGAAGCTGTCACCCGCCTTCTTGGCGATCTGTTCGGCGGAATCGAAGAGGCGCGCGGTTTCCGGCGCCAGATAGAGCTGGCCGGCACCCTGGCCCTCGACCTTCGGCATCTTGGCGATTTCCGCCTCGATCCCGGCCAGGGCCGCATCGGCGCGGCCGCCCGCCGCCTTGATCAGCGAAGCCGCCAGTCCCTGCTCGTCGTCGAGCAGCACTTTGGCGAGATGTTCGGGCGTGAAACGCTGGTGGCCCGAGCGCAGGGCCAGCCCCTGGGCCGACTGCACGAAACCGCGGGCGCGTTCGGTATATTTCTCGAAATCCATTCCGAGGATCCCCTTCCTTGGCAGCGGATGTCAGGTCCGCCGTCCGTCCCCACCGATATAGTGTTGCCTCGTTGCAACACAAGGGGCGAGGGAATGCCTTGACGAAAATCAAGGAAGGGTGTGGCGGGCGGCGGCCGCGAAGCCGCCCCCTCGCCCCGGCCCTCCCCCCCGGTCGGGGGCGAGGGCGGCGAGAAGGGCAGAGCCCTCAGCTCGTGATGCGGTCGCCGTCGAGGTCGAAATCGAGCACTTCGGTCTCTTCCTCGCCGTTGGCGAGGCTCATGTCGAAGGGCGGCATTTCGGGCTGGACGCCCTGGCCGGGATTCGGCTGGCCCTGCGGGCCGCCGGGGTTCCGCGGCGCGATCAGATTGTTGGCCAGCATCAGGCGATAGTAATGCTCGGCGTGCTGGAGGTAGTTTTCGGCCGTGACACGGTCACCGGCGGACTGGGCATCCCGCGCGAGCTGCTGATATTTCTCGAAAATGTGGCTGGCGGTGCCGCGCACCTTCACGTCGGGACCGTTCGAATCATAGGTCCGGTTCGGGCCGTGGCCCGGCTTCCGCCCGCCGCCACCGCCGCCGCCTCCGCCGCCGCCGCCGCCGCCATTGCCGTTCTGTCGGCCGCCACGCGGTCGCTTGTTGTGCTGCTGTCCTGGTCTCATGGACGATCGTTACTTTCGCTCGAATCCATCGGGATGCGGGGGCAAGTGTCGTGCTGGCAAGGCCCCGTTCCGCAGAGCGAAACAGGCGATGGCACCGGCACCGGGATGATCGGGGAGATTGCCAGCCCAATCCCAGTCGGCGCAACGCGCCGCGCAATCTCCGACCCGGAAACTAGCCCGCTACCGGCTTATTTCCAAGCGAATTCTGGAATGAGGGCGGCGCGCCCGGCGCAGGGCAGCACCGCCCCCAGCGATCAGAAGCGCAGACCCAGGCCGATATGGCCAGAGACACCTTCGGTATTATCGCCGCCGATGCCGCGGATGCCGGCGGCCAGTGTGATGCCGTCGGTCGAGGCCGCCAAGTCGAAGCCGAGCTTGAACAGGTTGCGCCCGTCGTCGGCCGACTGCTGGCTGATCGAGACGCCCTGCACCGTGCCGCGGCTGGTCACGCCGTCGGAGTCGAGGGCCCGCTCGTAGCCGAAGCTGAAGCCGGGCGAGACTGTCCAGGCGCCGAGCTTGGCATTGTCCATGGCGATGCGGAGATCGGCGAGCAGGCTGGTCCGGGTCTCGCCGATGGCGTCGACCGCCAGGGCGAGGTCGCTGCCCGCCTCCTGGAAGCCGTCGAGATCGGCCCGGGCGATGCGGAGGCCCAGCGCCGGCTCGACCGTGAAGCCCTGTACGGTGGCGAGATAGCCGACGGCGCCGCGCGCCGCGAAGACCGAGCCGCTGCTATCGCCGCTGGCGCTGCCGAGGCCGGCGCCGAGCGCCCGGTCGGCACTGTAGTCGACATAGGAGGCGCTGCCGTTCAGGGCGACGAAAGGCCCGGCGCCGAGCCCGGCGAAGCCGTAACGCCCGCCCAGCGTGAGCGAGGTGACATCGACATCGGCCGAAGCGCCGGCGGCGTCGATCGTGCCGGCGCTGTAGGCAGCGCCGAGATCGGCGACCGCGTCGGCGCCGAAGCGATGGGTGGCGCCCAGCACGCTGCCCGCCTCGTGTTCCTTGGCATCCGCCGCTTCCGTGCCGCCGTCGGCGGAGAAATAGGAGGCGAGGCCGGCGACCCAATAGCGGGTCTCGTCTTCGCCGAGGCCGGTGCCGCGGGCATAGGTCGCGGTGGCGTCCTCGAGCCGCTGCGGCGCCCGCAGCAGGAAGGCGCCGGCGTCGGCATGGATCTGACCGCCCACCGTGGTCGGCACCGCGCCCAGGGTGGCGGCGTCGATGGCCGACTGGAGGTAGTAGTTATAGTCGGTATAGGCGCCCGAGAGATCGCTGTCCTGGAGTGCCCGCAGCAGCTCGGCACCGGCCGCGGCATTGCCGGAAAGCCCGGCTTGGCCCGGCAGCACGCCATAGCGCACCAGCTTGCCGCGCAGGACATAGATGGTCGCCTGATCGAGGCCGAGGCCGTTCTTCAGGTAATCGTCCATCGTGCCGTAGTCGGCCGCGAGCTGGTCGAGACCGGCCTGGAGATAGCTCGCCTGGACACCCAGCAGAGGGGCGTAGATGGCAGCGAAACCGGCGCCGTAAGCCGTGGTGAGCTGAGCCAGAGTGGCGGCGATGCTACCCGCCGAATAGCTGTTGCTGGCCAGGTAATTGTCCATGATCGTCGCGGAATCGACCCCGGCGATCGAGAGCAGCACGGCCGAGACCCAGCCGGTCCGATCCTTGCCCGCGGTGCAGTGATAGAGGGCGGCATCGTCCTCCTGGGCCAGCGCCACCAGAGTCTTCGCCAGTTCGGCGCGGACCGCCGCATTGGTCACGAACTGGCGGTTGATCTCTTCCATATAGGCGATCGAGGTGGCCGGGCTCACCATGGGAAGCGTCAGGCTGACGGAGCCGAGCACATTGACGTTCAGATAGCTGGCGCCGGCCGGCACCGTGTCCGGCTTGGTCGCGATCTCGCTCGGCTGGCGGAGGTCGATGACGAGGCCGATGCCCAGGGTCTCGACCGTGGCGAGATCGGCCGTGTTCAGCGACAGCGCGTTGGAGCGGTAGAACACGCCCGGACGCAGCACGCCGTCATAGGTCGAGACCGTGTAGGACGTCGTGGTACCGACCAGGTCGCGGAAATTGTCGGCCGAGGTCAGATGCGGGGTGGTCAGGGTGATGCCATCGGCGGCCTGGGCGGCGGCCGCACAGAGGCAGACCAGCGATGCCGAGGTCAGGATACGCAGGAACATGGGGGGCCCTCCAATCCCGGAATGCGGGACGGCGGAACATAGGGCGTGGCTGCGACAGTCCCGTTTCAGGCCCGCGATAGTTTCGCGACGCCGCCCTCACCCTCCGCGGACGATATAATCGGCCAGCGCTTCGGCCAGGAAGTCGAAGACCAGGCGCACGCGGCGACTGGCCCGCAGGTCCTCGTGACAGACCAGCCAGACCGGCAGCCTGGCCTCGAAGGCTTCGGGCAACAGGCGGACGAGACCGGGCTCCCGCGCGGCGAGACCGCATTGACAGACGCCGATGCCATAGCCCGCCCGGATGAAGGCGAATTGCGCCGCCTGGTCGTCGAGGCGGAGGGTGAAGGCCTCGGGCGCCAGCGCGGCGACGCCGAGACCGCGCAGCACGGCCCTGTCCCGGTCCGGTCCGATCAGGGCATGGCCGGCGATATCCTCCAGGCGGGCCGGCGTGCCCGCCGCGGCCAGATAGTCGGCCCTGGCATAGAGGCCCAAGTGGATCTCGCCCAGAGGACGGGCGACCAGCGCTTCCTGCCGCGGCGTGACCATGCGGATGGCGATATCCGCCGCCTGATGCAGCAGGTCTTCGGACAGGTTGGAGAGCGAGAGTTCGAGCACGATGCCCGGATGGCGGCGGCGGAATTCGGCCAGATAGGGCGGCAGCACCAGGCCGCCCACCACCTCGCTCGCCGTGATGCGGACGGTGCCCCGCTCGCCCCCCGCCTCGGCCGAGGCGGCCCGGCGCAGCGCCCCTTCGGCCGCCGCCATGGCCTCGGCATGGGGACGCAGCAGGCGGGCCGTCGCCGTCGGCTGCAGGCCGCGCGGCGAGCGGGTGAAGAGGGGGACGCCCAGGGCCGCCTCGAGCGCGGCGATGTGATGGCCCAGCGTCGGCTGGGTCAGGCCCAGGTGGCGGGCGGCGGCACTCAGGCTGCCGGTTTCCAGCACGGCCAGCAGGCTGCGGTAGTGGTCCCAGCCGGGCGGGGCATCAGTCATAAGAATTCTTATAACAGCACCAGCTTAATCGGCAATTTTTCTTGTATAGAGCCAGCGCCATCCTGTCGCCACCAAGACGGAGACAGACCATGAGCGAGACCAGAACGGCCCTGATCCTGGGCGCCAGCGGCGGCATCGGCGGCGAGACGGCACGCGCCCTGGCGGCGCGCGGCTGGCGCATCCGCGCCCTCCACCGCGATCCGGCCCGGGTGGCCGCGGACAGCCGGTTCGACTGGCGCCGGGGCGACGCCATGAGTGCCGCCGACGTGATCGCGGCGGCCGCGGGCGTGCAGGCGATCGTCCATGCCGTGAACCCGCCCGGCTACCGGAACTGGCAGGCGCTGGTGCTGCCCATGATGGCCAATACGATCGCGGCGGCACGAGCGAGCGGGGCGCGCATCCTGCTGCCCGGCACGGTCTATAATTTCGGGGCGGTGAGCGGCCTGATCGCCGAAGACGCGCCCCAGGCGGCGGAAACCCGCAAGGGCCGGATCCGCATCGCCCTGGAACGGGCGCTGGAAGAGAGCGGCCTGCCCGTGCTGATCCTGCGCGCCGGCGATTTCTTCGGCCCCGCTTCACGCAATTCCTGGTTCGGCCAGGGCATCGTCATGCCGGGCCGCCCGCTCGCCCGCGTGACCTATCCGGGCGCGCCCGACGTCGGCCATGCCTGGGCCTATCTGCCCGACGTGGCGGAGACTTTCGCCCGCCTGCTCGACCGCGAAGCGGAACTGCCCCGTTTCGCCCGCTTCCATTTCGGCGGCCATTGGTTCGAACGGGGTATCGACATCGCCCATGTCGTGCGCGAGGCGGCGGGCCGGCCGGAACTGCCGATCCGCACCTTCCCCTGGGCGGTGGTCGGCTTGGCGCGGCCCTTCGTGCCCCTGTTCCGCGAGCTCTGGGAGATGCGCTATCTCTGGCAGATTCCGCTCCGGCTGGACAATCGGCGGCTCCGCGATTTCCTCGGTACCGAGCCGCATACACCGGCGTTCGAGGCGGCGCGGGCCAGCCTGGCCGGCCTCGGCTGCCTCGAAATGGACGGAAAAGGCGCCGTCCCTGCGTAACGGGACGGCGCCCATGCGCCGCGGGGCATGGTCTTTGGGAGCAACTTCCTGTATGGGTTCCGGCAACGAGCCGCCTTTGCCTGTGCGATGCGGCCATTCCCTCCCCATACATCGCCCCCCGAATTCCGGCGCGGCCGAGGCCACATGCCCTTTCCCTTCATCAATGTCCATCTGAACGGCGCCCTCGAAGCCCGCGCCTATGCCGAGCCGACGGCGGTGCAGAGCGCCGTCCTCGAGCCCGATGCCGAGGGCCGCGACCTCCTGGTCTCGGCCCAGACCGGCTCGGGCAAGACGGTCGCCTATGGCCTCGCCATCGCCAAGACGCTGCTCGACGGCGCCGAGCGTTTCGCCCCCCGCTTCGCCCCGATCGCCCTGGTGATCGCTCCGACCCGCGAGCTCGCCATGCAGGTCCACGCCGAACTGACCTGGCTCTATGGCCCGGCCGGCGCCCGCGTCGTCTCCTGCGTCGGCGGCATGGACGTCCGGCGCGAGGCCCATGCGCTCTCGGCCGGTGCCCACATCGTGGTCGGCACCCCGGGCCGCCTGCGCGACCATATCGAGCGCGGCCGCCTGGTCACCTCGGAACTGCGCGCCGCCGTCCTCGACGAAGCGGACGAGATGCTGGACCTCGGCTTCCGCGAAGACCTCGAAGCGATCCTCGACGCCACGCCGGAGAGCCGGCGCACCCTGCTGTTCTCGGCGACCATCGCGCCCGAGATCGCGACGCTGGCGACCCACTACCAGAAGAACGCGCTGCGCATCGAGGCGACCGCCAAGGGCGAGGCCCATGGCGACATCGACTATCGCGCCGTCCGCTGCGCCCCGAACGAGGTCGAGCACGCCGTCGTCAACATCCTGCGCTATTACGAGGCGCGGGCGACGATGATCTTCTGCACCACGCGGGAATCCGTGCGCCACCTCCATGCCGGCTTGCAGGAACGCGGCTTCGCCGTTGTCGCCCTGTCCGGCGAATTGTCCCAGGCCGAGCGCAGCCACGCCCTCCAGGCGGTGCGCGACGGCAGGGCGCGGGTCTGCGTCGCGACCGACGTCGCCGCGCGCGGCATCGACGTGCCCGACCTCGCCCTGGTGATCCACGCCGAGCTGCCCAACAGCCGCGAGACCCTGCTGCACCGGAGCGGGCGCACCGGCCGTGCCGGGCGCAAGGGCACCTGCGTGCTGGTCGTGCCCCACCACCGCCGCCGCCGGGCCGAGCAGCTCCTGTTCGGCAGCCGGCTGAAGGTCACCTGGTCGGGCGCGCCGACCGCCGAGGAAGTGCATCAGCTCGATCAGGAACGCCTGCTCGCCGATCCCTTGCTGGCGGAAGAGCCGAGCGAGGACGATCTGGTGCTGGCGCGTGCCCTGCTCGACCGCTTCGGGCCGGAGAAGCTGGCCGCCGCCCTGCTGCGCCTGCGCCGCCGCGACCTGCCGGCGCCGGAAGAGCTGAGCGATGACGCCTCGCCGCCGGCCCGCGGCCCACGCGTGGCCCCTGCGCCCGACGGCATGGGCGGCGGCGTCTGGTTCTCGATGAATGTCGGCCGGCGCAGCAATGCCGATCCGCGCTGGCTGCTGCCGATCATCTGCCGGCTCGGCAGCGTGACCAAGCAGGACATCGGCGCCATTCGCATCTTCGATCAGGACACCCGCTTCGAGGTGGCGCCGGCGATGGCCGAGGGCTTCGCCGAATCCGTGCGCCGCGCACGCGACCCCAAGATCAGGATCGAACCCGCCAGCCCCGGGGGCGACGATCAGCCGCGCCCGCCCAAGCGGCCTCACCGCGGCCCGGGTCCGCAGACCCACGCCGGTCCCCATCCGGGCGGCCCGTCCCGGCTGCGCCGCGGCCCGCCGTCCGCCAAATCGCACGGACCCGCCCGCGGCCACGGCAACTGAGGCCTGCCCTGCCGTCTTGAACATGTCCTGAAAAGACCCGAGGATGCGGCGCCTGTATTTCAGGCCTGATCTTCACGGGGTGTAGGGGCATTTCATGAGGGCCATTCTGGTCGCTGGCGGCGCCGGCTACATCGGCTCGCAGACCTGCAAGGCACTGTCGCAAGCCGGCTACCTGCCGGTCACGCTGGACAATCTCTCGACCGGCTATGCCGAGGCGGTGAAATGGGGGCCGCTGATCGAGGGCGACCTCCGCGATGTCGACCTCGTGGGCCGGATCGTGCGCGAGCATGAGGTGGTCGCCGCCATGCATTTCGCCGCCTGCAGCCTGGTCGGCGAGAGTGTGGCCAACCCGGCCAAATACTACGACAACAATGTCGGCGCCGCCGTGCTCTTCGCCAAGGCGCTGGTCGATTCCGGCGTGAAGGCCCTGATCTTCTCCTCGACCGCCGCGGTCTACGGCAATCCGGAGACCGAGCTGATCGCCGAGGATCACCCGACCCGGCCGATCAATCCCTATGGTGCCAGCAAGCTCGCCTTCGAGCAGGCGCTCTATTGGATGGCCCAAGCCCATGGCCTGGTCTACACGGTGCTGCGCTATTTCAATGCCGCCGGTGCCGACCTCGATGGCGAGGTGGGTGAGAGCCACGAGCCCGAGACCCATCTGATCCCCAATCTGTGCAAGGCCGTGCTGGGTACCGGCAAGCCGCTCACCGTGTTCGGCGACGACTATCCGACCGCCGACGGCACCGCGATGCGCGACTATATCCATGTCGTCGACTTGGCCGCCGCCCATGTCGTGGCGCTCGGCCGGATGCTGGCCGGCGGCGGCTGCGAGACGCTGAATGTCGGCACCGGCCAGGGCGTCACCGTGGCGGGCGTGATCCGCGCCGCCGAGGCGGCGCTGGGCAAGACGGTGCCCCATTCGATCGGGCCGCGCCGGGCCGGCGACCCGCCCGTGCTGGTGGCCGATGCCGCCCGCATCCGCCGCATCCTCGACTGGGAACCCCGATACAGCGACATGGAGACGATCGTGCGCACGGCAGCCGCGTGGCAACGCGACCGCTTCTATTGACCCGCGCAGAGGGCGCGACCACCGGCGGCTGGTCGTGATAGTTTTTCCGGTGCCCGGCGAATCGATCTCAGGGCACCGGACCCATAACAAGAGGACTCAACATGTCCGCACACCCGACGCTGCCGCGCAGCAGCGCAATGATCGCCCCCTCCAAGACTGTTCGGACCCTGGCCGCCGCCGCGGCCGGTCTCGTCGTGGCGCTGGCGGCCGGCGGCCCGGCCCGCGCCGACGCCGGCGAGGACTTGGCCCGGGCCAAGGGCTGCTTCGTCTGCCACGATGTGAAACACGACACCATCGCTCCCTCGTTCCGCGATATCGGCCGGCGCTTCGCCGGGCTGAAGAACGCCAAGCTGATGCTCGTGCCGATCGTCCATACCGGCACCCGCGACCCGGTGGCCTACCACTGGGGCACCCACGACATGCCGCCCGAAGGCGCCCGCCAGCCCGTCACCGACGAAGAGGCCGAGGCCCTGATCGACTATATCCTGAGCCTGAAGTGAGGTCCGGGCGCCGGGGCTGCGGCCCCGGCGCCTATCCCGCCACCTTGCGCAGCACGAAATTGGACTGGATGCGCGAGACCCCCGGCAGGCGGGAGAGCTGTTCCTTGTGGATCCGCTCGTAATCCGCGACATCGCGGGCGACGACGCGGAGCGCATAGTCGAACTGGCCCGAGAGCAGATAGCCTTCGACGACATTGGGACATTGGCGCACCGCCCGCTCGAAGGCGGAAAGATGTTCCTCGGTCTGCGACTGCAGCGAGATGAACAGGATCGCGGATAGGCCCCGGCCCAGCGCCGCCTCGTTCACCGCCGCGCCATAGCCGAGCAGCACCCCCTCCTCCTCCAGCCGGCGCACCCGCCGCGAACAGGCGGAAGGCGACAGGCCGACCCGGGCGCCGAGCTCGGTCGCGGTGATGCGGCCGTCGCGGCGAAGCGCCTCGACGATCGCCAGATCCATGCGGTCCAAGCCGTCCATGCACAAAGATCCGTCACAGAAGAGCATTTTTGTGCGCGAATCTTGCGCCCCGTCCCCTGCCATCGTCCAGCTTTGCATGCACTTTGCGCCCTGTCCGGGGTAGGATTTCAGCCAGCGAAATCCCGCGCGGAGTGCGAGCCATGCGCATCGGTGTGCCCAAGGAAATCAAGAACAACGAATTCCGCGTCGGCCTGGTGCCGGGCAATGTCCAGGAATTCGTCGCCCACGGCCATCAGGTCACGGTCGAGACCGGGGCGGGTGCCGGCATCGGTGCCGGCGACGACGACTACCGCGCCGCCGGGGCGACGATCGCCGCGACCCCGGCCGAAATCTTCGCCGCCGCCGAGATGATCGTCAAAGTGAAGGAACCCCAGGCAGGCGAGCGCGCCATGCTGCGCCCCGGCCAGATCCTCTTCACCTATCTCCATCTGGCGCCCGATCCGGAACAGACCCGCGACCTGGTGAAGTCCGGCGCCGTCTGCATCGCCTATGAGACGGTGACCGACGCCACGGGCGGCCTGCCCCTGCTCGCCCCCATGTCGCAGGTCGCCGGCAAGCTGTCGGTCCAGGCCGGGGCCAGCGCACTCGAACGCGAGCATGGCGGCAGCGGCATCTTGATCGGCGGCGTACCCGGCGTGGCGCCAGCCAAGGTGCTCGTGGTCGGCGGCGGCGTCGTGGGCGAGAATGCGATCGAGGTGGCCCTCGGCATGGGCGCCGACGTCACCGTGATCGACCGCTCGCTGACCGCCCTCGACCGCCTGGCCAAGCGCTTCGGCCCGGCGCTGGGGACCCAATATTCGACCCGCGCCGCCTTCGACCGGCTGGTGCCGGCGTCGGATCTCGTGATCGGCGCCGTGCTGGTGCCGGGGGCGTCGGCGCCCAAGCTGGTCACCGCGGCCCATGTCAAGGCGATGAAGCCGGGTTCGGTCCTGGTCGACGTCGCGATCGACCAGGGCGGCTGCTTCGAGACCTCCCACGCGACCACCCATGCCGCCCCCACCTATGTGGTCGACGGCGTGGTCCATTACTGTGTCGCCAACATGCCGGGTGCCGTGCCGCGCACCTCGACCTATGCCCTGAACAATGCCACCCTGCCGTTCGGACTCGCCATCGCCGACAAGGGTTACCGGCAGGCTCTGCTGGACGACGTGCACCTGCGCCGCGGGCTGAACGTGTGCCGGGGCCGGGTCACCTATGCGGCGGTGGCGCACGATCTCGGCTATGACTATCTGGCGGCGGAGGAGGCTTTGGCGGCCTGAACCGTCGCCCGGGGCGACGGAGGCGGCAATGGCGGCAGCACGGTCCTGGCTTCTGGTCCTGGTTTTCCTGTTGCTGCCTGCCGCGGCGAGGGCCGACTTTCCGGACAAGGGCGACGCCGGTGCCGCCACCCTCCGCCAGATGAAGACCGCTGACGGCACGCGCGACTATCTGGTCCAGCCGATCGCCGGCAATGGCCCCTTTCCGGTCGTGGTCCTGCTCCACGGCGGGACCCAGGACGCCCGCCAGATCTGGCGCCAGACCAGCCTGCCCACCCTCGGCCGGAGCGAGCATTTCATCGTCGCCGCCCCCGACGGCATCGATCGCCACTGGAACGACGGCCGGGGTTCCACCATCGCCGGCGACGCGCCGTCGAGCGCCGACGACATCGGCTTCATCTCGTCGGTGATTGCCGACGTGATCGCCCGCGACCATGGCGACCGCAATGCCGTCTTCATCGCCGGCCCCTCCAACGGCGGCTTCATGGCCATGCATTTCGCCTGTACGGCGGGCCGCCTGCTGCGCGCCGGGGCCAATATGATCTCCGACCTGCCGGCCGATCAGGCGGCGGGCTGCAAGCCGGGCAAGGCGCTGCCCTGGCTCTCCCTGAACGGTACCGCCGATCCGATCGTACCCTTCGAGGGCCAGCCGGCGGGCACCACGAAGCGGGGCCAGGTCCAACCCGCCCTCTATTCCGCCGCCGAGACCTTCGCCTTCTTCGCCGACAAGGCAGGCTGCCCACGCACGGAGACGAGTGAGCGCCTGCCCGATCTCGATCGGCGCGACGGCTCCTGGGTCGAGCTGCGCCGCCGGGCGCCCTGCGCCGGGGGCGACCAGTCGCTGTTCTACATCGTGCATGATGGCGGACACATCACACCGGGCCTGCGCGTCGGCCCGCTGATCGGCCGCATCGTCGGGGGTGCCAACCAGGACATCGACACCGGCACCGTGCTCTGGAACTTCTTCCGCTCGACACTGCACTAGAGCCAGCGCCGCACCCGCGCCCGGTAGGCATCGAAGGCGGCCCCGAATTTGGCCCCGATCGCCCGTTCCTCGGGCATGATCTGAAACCGGGTCAGATAGGCGACGAAGCCCGGTACCAAGAGCGCCGCCGCCGGGTGGCCGAGCCACACGGCCCAGCCGAGCAGGCCGAGCGCCATGCCCACATACATCGGGTTGCGGGTAATGCCGTAGATGCCCGAGGTCACCAGGGTGCTCGCCGTCTCGGGCGCGACGGGGTTGAGCGTGGTTCCATGGCGGCGAAAGCCGAAAGCACCGAGGCCGATGACCACGACGCCGGCGACGGCGACCACGACGGCCACCACGCCCTGCCCCGCGAACCGCCACGACCAGGACGGCGACACCAGCGCGATCCCCTCCATCGCCGCCGCGAAGACGGCCAGCACGGCGAGCGGCGGAACCCTGGTTTCGAGCGCTCGCATCATCGTCGTGCCTCCTCTGGGCGGCGGGGCCTACAGCTTGTCGAGATACCAGGCGTGGTCGAGGGGGTTGACCTCGGCCTCGTAGCGCTCGAATTCGGCGCGGCGCAGCCTTCCGTAATGCTGGTGGTAACGCTCGCCGAAGTAACGCGGCAGGATCAGGCCGTCGTCATAGGTGTCGAGGGCGATCGGCCAATGGCGCGGCAGGCTGGGCGCGATCAGGTCGTAGGCATTGCCTTCGACCGGCGGGCCCGGATCGATGCTCTGGGCCAGGCCGTGATGCATGGCGCCCAGGATCGCCGCGACCGCCAGATAGGGATTGGCGTCGGCGCCGCAGACCCGGTGCTCGATCCGCCGGGCCTTGCCGTCGCCGCCCGGCACGCGGATCGAGACGGTGCGGTTCTCGAAGCCCCAGCAAGGCGCCACCGGCGCATAGGAGCCGAGCTGGAAGCGGCGGAAGGAATTGGCGTTGGGGGCGAAGACCGCCATCGATTCCTGCATCGCCTTCATGACGCCGCCGACGGCATGGCGCAGCCGCGTCTCCGCCTCCGGATAACCGGCGGCGAAGACGTTGCGGCCCTTGTCGTCGACCAGGCTGACATGGACGTGGAGGCCGGAACCCGAGATGTTGCCATAGGGCTTGGCCATGAAGGTCGCATCGATGCCGTGGCGGCGCGCGACCGAGCGCACCGCCCGCTTGAACAGCACGGCATGGTCGCAGGCGGCCTGGGCATCGGCGACATGGTGCAGGTTGATCTCGAACTGCCCCGGCGCATATTCGGAGAGCGCCCCGGTGACCGGCACGCCCTGGGCCTCCATCGCCTGCGTGATCTCCGAGAGCACGCCGCGATGGGCGTCCATCTCGTCGAGCGAGAGCACCTGGGTCGACCAGTCGCGCCGGCCGGTGAAGGGCGAGGGCACGGGCTGCGGCCCGCCCGCCGCGTTCCGCTCGCGGTCGATCAGGTAGAATTCGAGTTCGCAGGCCACCACGGGCGTCAGACCCAGCTCGCGGAAACGGGCCTGGACCTGGCCCAGCACCTGGCGCGGATCGGCATAGAAGGGCGAGCCGTCCTCGTCGAGCAGGGTGAGCAGCATCTGCGCTGCTTCAGGCCCGACCCAGGTCATGGGCAGGATGCGGCCGTCGACCGGCACGGCGATCTGGTCGCGGTCGCCCGAATCCATGCCGAGGCCGGTCTCTTCGACATTCTCGCCGTGGATGTCGAGGCCGAAGAGGGAGCCGACCAGTTTGAGCCCATGCTCGATCACCTCGATCGCTTCCCCGCGGGAGGCGCGCTTGCCGCGGCAGATGCCGCTGGTGTCGGGCACGATCAGGTCGATCTGGCGGATTTCGGGATGGCGTTCCAGGAACTGCCGCGCATGGGCCACGGGGTCCGGAGGCTCGCCCTGGGGGGCGTAGAAGTCGGCAGGGCCGACCGCGCCCGCGGATGCCTCGGCGATGCGCCTCATGGCGTCCGGCCGGGGGATCTGTTGGCCGCTGGCATAGCGGCTCATGGCGGCGACCGAAACGCCCGCTTGGCGGGCGAATTCGGTCAGGGTGAGATGGCTGCGAGCAAGGTAATCGGTAATTTTCACGATGCCCCAGCCTAACCCGCCGCCTCGAAGCCTGGCAAGCGAGGCCCGGTCAGAGACCCTGGGCGAAGGCCTCCAACTGGCTGATGCAGGTGCCCCAGCCCTCGAAGAAGCCCATTTCCTCGTGCTTGCGGGCGCCCGCCGGATCGAGGTGGATGCAGCGCGCGGTATAGCGGGTGCCCTCCCCCTCGTCCGCCATCTCGAAGATGGCGGTCATGGGCAGCCAAGGGGCCGCCGGGCGCCAGCCGCCGGTCAGCATGGAGGTCATGACGATGCGCTGCTCCGGCACGATTTCCAGGAAGCAGCCGGGGTTGTCGCTCTCGCCCCCGGTCTCCGCCGGACCGCGCATGAAAGTGTAGAAATCGCCGCCGGCCCGGAAATCGAAGGCGCGCACCTCGGTCGTCCAGGGCTTGGGGCACCACCACTGCGCCAGCAGCTTCGGCTCCGACCAGGCACGCCAGACCCGGGCGCGCGGGACCGCCAGGTAGCGCGAGATTTCCAGGATGTGCTCATTGTCGTTCATCGCTGTCCTCCCCGTTCAGCAGGAATTGATCGAGCCGATCGAAACGCGCCTCCCAGACCGAGCGCTGCTCGGCCAGCCAGACCTGGGCTTCGGCCAGGCGGGCGGGATCGATCCGGCAGGTGCGCACGCGGCCTGTCTTGGCGCTGGCGACCAGGCCGCTCGCCTCCAGCACGGCCAGGTGCTTGGTCACCGCCGGCAGCGAGATGGCGAGCGGCGAGGCGAGCTCGCTCACCGTCGCCGGTCCCTTGGCCAGGCGTTGCACCATGGCGCGCCGGCTGGGATCGGCGAGCGCCGAATAGAGCAGGTCGAGGGCGGCGGATGACTTAACCATGTGATTAAGTATCACGCCGACACCGGGGCCGCGAGCAGAAACTTCGCTATTCGGTTAAGTTTATCGCTTCGGCCGAAGGCGGCTGGGTGAGCAGGCCTTCGAGGGCGTCGATCAGATTGGCGTCGGCGACCGGCGCGGTCCAGCCGGCGGGCCAGAGATCGGGCGAAACCACCGCCGCTTCGCGCGAGGAGAGGCCGGCGAAGGCGAGCAGCATGGCGAGCCTGATGCGCAGCCCGACCACAACCGGCGGCATCGCCGGCATCAGGCGGCGCAGATGGGCGACGCAGCGCCGCGTCGCGGTGTCGAGATCGAAATGGATCGCCTCGAACAGGAGTTCGCTGTGGCTCGCCATCACCCGCTTCATGAAGCGGATGGCGTCCTCCCCGATCGGCGCGACTTCGTCTTCCAGGGGCGAGAGGTCGATCAGCACGGCCAGCACTTCGCGCATGTCGTGCGGGCCGCCCGCCGCCTCCATGGCATCGACCCGGCGGTTCCGCTCGACCTCGACGATGGCGGCGACATCGGCGATCAGCTCGCCGATCAGGGCTTCCTTGGAACGGAAGTAGTAGTTCACGGAACCGGCGTTCTTCTGCCCCGCGGCCTTGGTGATGTCGCGGATCGAGACGGCGTCGATCCCCCGCTCGGCGAACAGGCGGCGGGCCGCCTGCTTGATCTTCTCGCGCGTGTCGCCGCCGCGGGGCGAATGGTCGTCGGTCATCAGTGCTCTTCAGGCGATCTCGAAACGGATGGGCAGGGATTTCGGCCCGTTCACGAAATTGGCTTCGGACATGCGGGGCTCGCCCGCCAGTTCGAGGGACTTCAGGCGTGGCAACAGGGCCTCGAACAGGAGCCGCATCTCCATCTTGGCGAGATGCTGGCCGAGGCACAGATGCCCGCCGTAACCGAAGGCGAGGTGGCGGTTCGGCTTGCGGTCGACGCGGAACGCGAAGGGATCCTCGAACACCGCCTCGTCGCGGTTGCCCGAAGCATAGCAGAGCATGAGCCAGTCGCCCTTGGCGATCTTGCGGCCGGCCAGTTCGGTGTCCTCGGTCGCCGAGCGCATGAAGGTCTTGACCGGCGTGGTCCAGCGGATCGCCTCGTCGACGAGGCCCGGCACCAGGGTGGGGTCCTGCTTCACCAGGGCGAACTGGTCCGGGTTTTCGGCCAGTGCCCAGAGCGCGCCCGCGGTCGAGGACGAGGTGGTGTCGTGGCCCGCGGTGGCGACGATGATGTAATAGCTCATCGATTCGAGGTCGGACATCGGCTTGCCGTCGACCATGGCCGTGGCGATCACGGTCGCCAGGTCGTCGCGCGGGTGCTTCCGCCTGTCCTCGCTGATCACCCGGAAATAGGCTTCGAAATCGGCGACCGTCGCCTGCAGCATCATGACGATCTGCTCGATGTCCATGGCCGAGAGCAGGGTGCGGGCCTGGTCCGGGTCCTGCGGGCCGAACAATTCCTGGGTGAGCTGCAACATGCGGGCCTCGTCCTTGGCCGGCACACCCAGGATCTCCATCACCACATGGAGGGGGTAGCCGAGGGCCTATTCGGCGACGAAATCGCACTCCCGCGCGCCCTTTTCGAGGAAGCGCGCCACCGCCGCCTCGGCGATCGCGCGCACCCGGTCCTCGATCTTCTTCAGGCTCTGCGGCATGAACCAGTTCTGGGTCAGGGCGCGGTATTTCGGATGGTCCGGCGGATCCATCTGCACGAGGGAGCGGATCAGGTTGGGATTGCCGCCGGTCAGCTTGCGGACGAAGGCATCGCCTTCCTTGTTCACGATGGTGGTCGAGCGGTCGGCCGAATGGAACAGGGCGTTCTGCCGGCTGACGTCCAGAATGTCGGCATGGCGGGTGACCGCCCAGAAGGGGTCGTAACCCTCCGGCTCGGCCACGGCGAGGGGCATGTTGGCGCGCAGCCAGGCGTAATTCTCGTGCAGTTGATCGGGCTTGCCGAAGACCAGCGGATCGACCAGGGCATTGGCCACGGCGAGCGGAATCCGTTCCTGCATGTTCTTCCTCCCTCATGCGCCCTTTGGGCTTGCATTGTTAATACGATGTTTTAATAATGCGGAAAAGAGATCGGCACAAGCACCGATCAGCGGGAGGAGAGTGAATGCCCAGGGCCGAAAACCCATCGGTTTCGGTGCCCTCTGACGTCGCCGTGCCGACGCCGGAGACGCTTTGCTTTCTGCTCGCCCCGCTCGGTCTTTCCGTCATCGCCGCTTGCCGGCGCCTGTCCGGCGGCGCCAGCCAGGAGAGCTGGCGGATCGACGGCACGGCCCCCGACGGCAGCCCCGAGAGCTTCGTGCTGCGCCGGACGCCAGCCGCCACCTGGAATTTCGACCTCGCCGCCGGGATCGAGACGGAAGCCGGGCTGATGCGCCTCGCGGGTGCTGCCGGCGTGCCCTCGCCTGCCGTCGCCGCCCTGCTGGACGGCACGGAAGGGCTCGGCCGGGGCTTCGTCATGGGTTTCGTCGCGGGCGAGACCCTGGGCCACAAGATCGTGCGCGATCCCGCCTTCGCCGCGGTCAGGCCGGCGCTCGCGGGCCAATGCGGCCGGGTGCTGGCGGCGATCCACGGCATCGATGCGGACGGCGTGCCCGGCCTCCGGCTCCAGACGGCCGAAGCCCAGGTCGCGGCCCTGGCCGATCTCCACGCCGGGGGTGGCTGGGTCC
>Ga0265297_10003527_pt1 | contig 27992 bp, 28 predicted proteins | sample Munlanlwell13791_FD_192502 | JGI IMG/M metagenome (GOLD analysis project Ga0265297, IMG submission 192502) | Leachate microbial communities from a municipal landfill in Southern Ontario, Canada - Leachate well 137-91 | ecosystem: Engineered > Solid waste > Landfill > Unclassified | place...
GCAGTGTAAGACCTGTCAGTGGTCTTAGCCCAGTATCCGTCGTGCCTGGTCTCAAGGTTACCTTTGTCATTAAAGCTGAATTTTTCTCCAGCAGTAAGGTCAAGGCCGCCAAGGGCAACTAAAGTATTATCCTGGTCTAATTGAACAGCTAAGGGTGTTTTGCCGTTAAAATTTGCAATACCTTCTACATTGGTTAAATCCCCTGACAACCCAACATTCGGTGAATTAAGATTGGAAATGATGACTTGGCTACGTTGCGTTCCGGCAGCAAAAAGAACATTGTCTTGATTATAAAATTCTAATGTTCTTTTGCCGGGGCCGGCTACTTTCCCAGATTCTGCAGGTTTATCTGGAATCTTTGAGTTGCGCTGTGATTGCGTAAGAATAAAAGGGATATTGCCCGCTATATCTAAATAAGGCGTCTGAGTTTCAGGATTTATCCCGAATTTTAATCCAGCTTTAGCAACTTTATTTCCGCCTATTTCAATTCCGCTGACGCTAAAACTAGAAGGTAGAAATTTTTCTCCGCCGTCTGTAACCCAAAAGTTTACCCCTCTTAAATTAGCAATATCTGAAACCGCCTTGCCTGTATTTATTAGGCCCTTGAAGAATGACGCAGAAGCATTGATATTGCTCCATCCAGAAACAGGGGTAAATTCAAAATTGGTATTAATTCCCTTTGCTCCTAACACTCTGTTATCGATAAACCCATTTTTATTCAAATGGGCAATCTTGCCAGCCAGGGGCGAAAATCTCTGATTGCCATTATAATCTGCAACTGCTACTATTTCTCCCGCAACATTACGATTAGCATCCAGCTGAACTCCAGAAACGAATTTATCTCTGGTAAATGAGCCGTTAAAATGATGCGTGATATTTGTAAACATCGGTGAAAAGTCAATAGCGCCGCGGGAAGTATCCAGCAATACTCCGCGGGCAGGATCATATAAATTAAAATTAAAGGCGTGCTGGGGAGAATTAAAATCGGATTGATAGATATATGGGGCAATTTCTCTGGTCCTTGCTTCTCTAGAGGCTAAAGCTGAATTGCCAACATCTCGAGCTTGGCTGTTCTTTCCATCTACATCGATGTTTTGCTCCTCAGGGATTGGCATAGAATGAGACATAATTCTATCTGTTGCTGCTTGGATTTGGCCATTGGAGCCTTCACTAAAATGTACATCCCGCTTATTAGTTACGTTTCCAGACTTTTGTCCAGACTGTTGTGTTATCACTCCAACCGAAGAGGTTAATCCCCCAACCCAGTCTTTGCCATTGCTCTGCCACATACCTAATGGCGCATTAGTGCCAGAGGAGACTTTAGTATAAAGTTCACTATTATCCACCTTGAAATTTTCTGTTGCACTCCAGTGCTGTACAACTAAATCCGGTGAGTACTGCGCTTGCAGATAATTATCTAGAACTGTAGCAGTGTGGCCTTTTAAAACTGTATCTCCCCTGTTAAGTCCGACTTGCCCTACTTTACTAATATTCCATAATCCTGTGGTTGGTATAATGCCTATACCATTATTAATATTTCCAACTACGCCTTGATAGCCTTTTGTTTCTGGATGGGCGTTAATTTCTAATTGCTGAATTGTAGTATCGCTTCCAATGTTATAAAGCCTTTGGTTGCCTGTTCCGTAAACGGTATCTCCGGCTTTCATATAGGCGCCGGCCTGATAATTCACAGAGAAAAATTCACCCGGCTTATTCACGAACATCGCTACTTCGCTAGGGCCGGTATTAAATGCCTGGTATGTTCCGGGTAATATTTCATTTGGGTTACGCGCCTCACTTAATGTGCTGTGCTCACCCCTACTAATCCGCGAAAGATTATTGTTAAGGAAAGCTGTGTTTTGATAGGCGCCGTGATTTATATCCAGGGGTACTTTTACAGATAGGCCTGATGTACCCCCTACTGGCATATCTACCTCTACACGATACACATCTTTAGTGTCTAATACAGTGCCTCTCTCATTATAAATATTTACCTTGCCCATCGGTGCAATATAATTTAACGTAAGCCCCATAGGCTTTAGATAACTGGTGTCGATTGCCTGTTTAACCTTAGTGTCATTAACATGGAATGAGATACCGTCTAAGCCATTATTGAAGAATACCGGCGTGCGCAATATGGGGTTGTTGAGATTTTTAGAAGGAGTAAACATATACCCTGCAGGATTTTCAAAAACTCGCTGCGACTTCTGTGGGTCTATAAAGCCCTGATTGCTGACATATAGTGATTTAGGAAAATAGTATGTAGGAGTAACGTGTGAAGTAACAAAAGATGGCATTCTTGGTTGAGAGAGTCCTGCGGGAACGTAATAGGTAGCTGTGCCTCGCTCCATACCATCGCTGTCAAGCCAAACTGACGAGTTAGAAGCATAATCTCCGCCATCCCATTCTCCTGCTCCGCGTACTTCTTTAGCTTGGGCTTCAGAAAGAATTGTGAAATCAGAAGGCTCAGCAACTAAGGCATAACCGCTGAATCTCTCTAAGAATTTATCTATGGGCAGGAATTCTTCCTTGTGCTCATCCACAAAATAGACCTTATTGTCAATAATCTTGGTGACTAAAATATAATGGTCGCCTTCCAAGTGAGCGATAAAGGGAGTCTGTAAACTCGTAAGTTCGTAAGCTGGCGAGTTAAAATCTATTTTGACCGGATAAAGTTTGTGGCCGAAAAATTCTGAGGCCTTGGATAAGGCATATAATGAGTTCTTGATAATTTTGGGGCTGCCAACCGGCTTGACTACTTCATTTAAAATATCCACAGTCAAGGCCATTACTGCGATATCCTGCTCTGTAGTCTTTGAGTCCTTAAATGTCAAATAATCCAAAAGTGCCTTTGAGCCGCAGGGCTTGCCTTTTAACCAATTATAGATTTCTTCAATTCTTTCCCTGGAGATATTCAGGGGTTTATCTAACTTGACGGTTAAGGTGGGAGAAAGCTGAATGGCATTAACGGGCTTGTTAGCTATATCTTTTAAAATATTCTTTATGGTGAGTGGTATATCAACCTGACTTATATCTTTTAGATAGTTCGGAGTGAATACTGCAGGCTGGCGCCAGAGCACGCGCCAGTCATATTCAACTGCCTGGGCAACTTGCTCGGGTAAAAAAACAGCCACTACGATTAAAGCAACTACGCGAATCCAAGTCTTAAAGCTTGACTTGAACTCCTGCTTTTTTATCTCTGACTGTGGTTCTGGCTTAGGTTTATTGTAACCGCCTTCATCCATCTTTTTTATATATTTTACCTATATAAAAAGTAAAAAACAAAGTTCTCCCCTTACCCCAGATATTTCTATCAATCATCGCGCCAAGATTCACGCTCATCATATTCTGTTTAATAAAGAGTTTGCCAAATTTCTTAAGAAGTTCTTAAATAAAAACCGGGTTGTCAAATACTGACTTTTCCGTCGGTATTCGGCAACCCGGCTATCCTATTGTGAAGCCCCTTATTACTTGAGGACCCGTGGCTTTGTGCCCCCCGATTTCTCGAGGTTTACCATTATCGCACCGTGGCTTATCTCTTTTGCGCTCAAAGTATAACTGCAAAATGGGCTCTTGTCAAGTAAAATTTTACCTATAAAAGAGAGCGTTTTCTTATCGTTACCTATTGACTTTTATAAAGTTTTAAGCCTTCTAAAAAACTACAATTTTCTAAGAATTGCTCCTATTAAACTCTCTTAAAAACCACCATAAGAGCAAAAAAGCGCTATTCGGATAGAAATAGATAAAGGGGGCTATTACTTAAAACATACTCTAGCCAACGGGATTATTTAGCCCCCTTAATTACTCAAAATTGCCATGATCAACCTAGAGGACTTGATTAAGTCTGGCACCTTGCTCATAATAAGCATTTTACCACATTTTAATTCAAAATGGACATTTATAATCTCAAAGAGCAAAGATTGGACATTATCTTAACATAGAATGGACATTGATTTTATAGCTTATTTTAGAGTTTTATCTATTTGTTAAGTAACTTTTACCTGATCTGCTAATTGTACGAAAATAGTCAAAGGAGAAACGTGTTTTACGAGTAGTCAACCAAGCTTCGTAATCTAAGTTCTGGATGGCTAAAGGATCAGGCCGGTTAGCATTGGTAAATATTAGCCTTTGTTGCTGAATATTGAAGAAATTAGCTACTGGCTTTACTGCTGCCATAGAGCCCAAGACATTAACACCGGTGGCGAACGCTCCAGCATCAATGTATTCTGAAATAATCCCAGGAACAAGCCAGCCGCTAAGTGGTTCTTTCTCATGCTTTGGTTTAAGCCCGAAGAACTTACGCGGAGAACTAAACTTATCTTTAATGGAAGCATAACTCTGGTGAAACCCAATGTTCTTATCCTTATTTACATGCGGGGATGGAATATATCTTAAATCCGCCTGCATTGCGGTCATAGCATAGCCCCTTAAGCTACTCATATAGTTTGCCATCTCAGGCGTGGTAATATATTTGGGGTTACTCTTCAGGGGCGCCCCAAAAGAAAAGGCATTCTTTAAGAATTCATTATTGGTTTCTTTTAAACTCTTTAATATGGATATTTCTAGCGAAGGCCGCAACTCTACATATTTCCTTTCAGTCTCTGAATAAACTTGGCCTAACATCAACTCATACCCCTTGATTTGTTCTGTTTTTGTTTTTTCCATTACTCTTTCTGCGCCTTTAGCTGTCCAATCGTAAATTGACTTTTCCCTCTTTGCTAAAGGTAACCCTGTAAGTCTGCCAAACTCATTAAAATCTGTTAGTTCTGTTTTATAGGTAGTTTCTCTAAGTTTTCTATGCACCCAGTTATAGCCATCTGCAGGATCTGGTTTGTATGACTCTGGTTTATATTGATTACTCCTATCCATCCAAACTAAATCTTCTCCGACTTTTGAAGGCTTCCAGGTAGCGTGCAAAATTATTCCTCTCACAGTGCCGGCAAGCATGGCGCCTCCGTAAGCAACACCAGCAGCAGCAAGAGGATTGTTCTGGGCAACCTTATTAGCTAAAGAAGCGATGCCTCCGCTAACTAAGCCCTCAACTAAACCATAGGTCATCTCTTGAGTAGTGTTAGTTAAGAATATAGAGGTGCGACTAGTCCTTCCTGCCTGAAAAGCCTGGTCTAAAGTTCCGCCCGTTTCCTTAACTGCGTTTAACCTACCCCGTACTATTGGATCTGCTTGAGCCACAGCTAAGTTCAAGACTGCTCTTTTGGCATTCAAAGTATCAAAGCCATTTCTTAATTCAGTAAGCTGAATGTCAGCTTCCTTTGTGCTAATTAGTTTATTTTCTACATTCTCCTTAATCTTTTGCTCTAGTAACGGCAAAACATCTTCTTTTTTAGTAATGCCACCTAAATTAAGCCCTGCAACTTCAATCCCTTCTTTTTTCAATACATCCTGCAATTTGTTACCAAATTGACCTAATTCCATATCTGTCACTTTAGCTTGTTTGTAGACGTCGGAAAGTTTCTCGCTGATTCTTCCCATATTATGCATATAAATTAATTTATTCATATGTTCAACATAGGCGATACTGCTAGCTATGTGATTTCTCCCCACATATAAACCGGGGTCTAAGGCATAAACCTCTTTTAAATTATTAAACAAAGGCCCTGCTACCCCTTCTACTGCTGCGCCTACCAAAGGAGCCATCCATCTTTGTTTTTTACCTAAAGAACTCACAGCAGCAATAGATAAGGACTTAGTAACAAGCATTGGCCACATACGTGCAGTATCAATAAAAGTGGCATCAAATAGTTTAAGCCCTACTTCTCCAAGGCTTAGTTGAGCATTGGTCTGGGTCGCATGAAAATATGCCTGATCTGTTATGGGGTCGAGGCGTATCTGCGCATTTTGACCTCCTAGCTCAAACCTATTTTGCAATTGGGAATGCGTATAATAATTCTGGCCTAGTCTTTCTTCTCCTCTTGGAGTGTAGGTTAATACTTCGCGATACACTACAGGTCCTTCCATTCCCTTAATATCTTGTACACTTTGAGCATATTGCTTAGCTTCAGCCATAGATCCTAAACCATCCCATAAATTTTTCCCCGCTGACTTCACGTCTCCCCAACCCATTTTTTCGCCCATTGCCTTGATATTATCTACGGCTCCTGAGTAATCTCCTTTTATTAAATTCCCACTCGCTTCCCCAACTCTGCCAAGAGCATGAGCTAGAGGTTCTGCAGCTTTGCCAAAAGATTCCTGCGCCTTTTCAGTTGAAGCGTTAGCTAGATTATTATATTTTTCTATCTTTGGGTGGTCTACTTCTTTCCAGTCTCCTAAGTCTTTTGTGTGGTAAGTTCTGGGGTCAATTAAAGTGCGAGTTAAATTACCCACTGCTACGCCTGTGACCATGCCGGCAATCTGGGCGCCGACTCCCGGCTGCTTACCTTCATTAATCTTATTCCCGTCAATTCCAACTATCACAGCTCCGCTTGCCAGGCCTGTTACTCCGCCTACAAACGCTCCGTTTAGCATATTCCCTAAAGTATAGTTAGCAGGATTTAACGTATAATGTACCCCAGGAATTATTGAATTAGTTATACCCTCAGAAACTGAAGGTCCTAATGCTACACTGGGATTCATAAAGCCTCCTACGGCTCCACTGGCAAAACTGGAAACCAGAAATGTAGTGCTTGGCTTCCAGCCATAATAACTTCCTGCAGCACCCACTGCCCTGCCTACCTGCGATACAGCCATAAACGTGCTCATGTTAGTAATCAGGCCGGTAGTAGTAAAACTATACGATAAAGAATTTCCCATGGCGGTTAAAATATTGGATGATTGCGTTGTAATACTTGGTATGGCTGACCCTGTTAGTACTCCTTTACCTACGCTTGTAACATTACCTAATGCACTGCTCAAGCCCGCATTAATTACGCCACCCACTGCCATGGCGCCGACACCAATCCCTATGCCGGCAGCATAATTTCCGAAGTCAAAATGAGCCAACTCTCCCCCGCCTGCCCTGCGCCTTGCAGCGAAAGCTTCTGGAGGCAGAATAAATGATAAGGCGATAAGCAAAACTATGCAAAGGTTGCTGGCTCTGAATATTTTTCTTTTTCTCATTTCTGAATACATCCTGCTGCTCCTAAAATTTTAAAAGCAATCCGGGTAATCTGTCCTGTATTGCGCAGCCTCGGCTTCTTTCCCGTCTGCCTGTTCCCTAAGTATTCTTGCCTGTTCTCTCATGGTGTCTGCGCCTTCAGAGGTGCCTCCCATTATAATCCCGACGCCATTTGCGCTTTGCTCTAATGTATTTGCCTGCGTGCGCAGGCTTGCTGCTGCGCTCTCCAAGTCGCTTACACGCCTATTCACCAAATTGCAGTCAACTTCCGGCTGGGGGTTTATAATGCTTCCATAATCCCTGCCCGCGTCATCTAAGTCTGCCTCTGCGGTTACGCCCAAGGCATACTGTTCACCCTGGCCCAATACATCTGCGCCCTGGCGGTGTTTTTCCATAAGTGCGCGGGTAAAATATACTTTCCCGGCCACCAGCGCTGCAGCCACTACTGCAATCACTACTGCATACTCTATAAAACCCTGTGCCTTAAATTTATTTATTCTTTTCATATTCTACCCTTACGGTTGTAAAATTCATAACAGGCTTTTCCTGCTCAGACTTTACGGCGTTGTAAAATAACCCTATCTTACAGGTGTCTTGCCTTGAATTGGAAAAACCAAGCTCCATAAACCACATATCTGTCATGGCAGAACCCGCCGCTAAATTTTTTTCGCACTCCGGGCATGTTGAAGTGCCGCCAGATTTGGCTAAATTTGCGAAATCTACTTTATTTATGGGTATCTCATTAATCAATGACCAGCCGAAACCCGGCATCTTCTCTCTGTAAAAATCCGCTACCTCCTCAATGTAACCCTTGGTAAAATATGTCGCCTTTAAGTAATCTTCTTTCTCGGATAGGTTGACCAGCACTGCCCCCGGATAAAGAGGGGTTACATTTTTCTTAGGCTTCTCTAATAATTCCGGTGCATATTGCGCCGCAGGGCCGGCTTCTTTCTTTCCCAGGTCTAGTTTTCCTTCGCTAACTGAAAATTTTGTTTTTCCGTCGCGCATAGCCGCTTGCGGCAGAAAGGTTATGGTTAACATTACTTTTTCCTTTTCAAAGACTAAATTATTCCCAAAAAACATATCCGAGACAGCGTCATCTTGAGGGCCGCTGAAAATATTATCGGGTAATTTGGGTAATGTTTTCAGTCCCGGGCTAATATTCTTAATTTTGTCTAAATCCTGCTGTGCTTTGGCTAAATCCTGCTGTGCTTTGGCTAAATCTTCTTGTAAGTTTTTTTCGCTCCACCCAAGATTATTCAGTTCCCTGCGGTAAAATTCCATTATACTCTCTTTATCTTGTGCACTTATATAATAAGTAAATTTGAATTCAGAACCCGCTATCTTCTTAACCTGTTGTTTAACCTCTTCGGTATTTGGCGGAACCGGAAAACGCTTCTCTTCCCACCAGGCAGCGTGAGTGACGCCTGCGCCAATGGTTAAAAAAGATACCGTTACAATAATCGCTATTTTAATTTTTGCTTCTAAGCTCACCTTTGCCTCCTTATCCACCCTCTCCAGGAAAACATTGCGGGTAGGTTTGTATATACCCATCAATTTCATCCTGGAGGCGATTAATCTCATCCTGCTGCGGTCCCTGCACATGCTCCTGTACCTGTTGGGCTGAATTGGATATTGCATCTGCCTCTGGGCCAACACGGTTATTCAATGTCTGCCCTATGCCGTCTATGCTGTCAGCTCCTCCCAAAAGGGTACTTATAGCGCTAGAAAATCCTTCAGCTATCTTTTGTAATACATCCCGTATAAGATCCAATATTTGCTGCAGCCATTCTAATACGTCAGGCAGATTCTCCATCTCTTCAGATATGTCTTCTATCTGTTGTTGCACTGTATCGGATTCATTTTGCAATTCGCCTGCCTGATTTCTTAAATCGGTGCTGGTGCTGCCATATTGATTAAGTAAGTCGGTAGTGTCATCTCTTGCTCCCTGGCCACTACTCTCTAAGAGAGCTGCATTATCCTCAAGTGACGCAGAGCTTGCCTGTAAGTTGCTTAATTGCGTCCTTAATCCTTCTACTTTTCCCACTACCTCAGGGCAGAAATCATTTTGCGGATTAAGTTCCGGCAGATAAATATCTGTCCAAATTATAGAAGAGTCATGCCTGGGGATTGGCGGGTGGATTGAGCCCTGGTTTTCATCATTAAAGTTAACAATACTGTAACTTTGAATCGCAGGATACTGTGTATTCCACAAAGTTAAATTACCTGGGCCATGGGTTTGCGTAGTAGAGCTGCGCACTAAGCGGTCATGGATAATATCGTCTATCCAATCAATAATAAACAAAAGTCCCATTGCATCGCCAAAGGCAACAATGCTGGGCCCGGGAAGAAGGCCTGCCAAAGCAGAGCCTCCTCCGGCAAACATAAATACATACAGCGGAGGAATGGTCACAAGTGCCGCGATATTAAGGCCTATTCCAGCTATGTTCTGCGCTATTCCGATTAAATTGCTCACCGAACCCACTGTTAATGCAGCTTCTGCTTCAAGCCATGCCTCAATCCACGCAATACAGCAAGGAATAAGCAAGAGACAACATCCCATTTTCGCGCAAGCACGGTCCATTGCCTGCGCTCCGGTTGTATAGCTTCCTAATGCTGTTCCATAGGTAACCACAAGACCGGCAGGTGGCCCATAAGCAGCAAGCGCAAGCCCCATAGCCGTTGACACTGCAAAAGTATACGCCAAAACTACTCCCAGAATCGCCATTTCCGCCGGATAAGGCATTACTGAAACTTTCAGCACAAACTTATCTACCGGCCTGATATCTATGTTAGAGGTAACACTATGCGCCCTGTTCTGGCCGTCAATCCAGCCATAAACATAAAACGGCGCTTCCTTTACTATAAATTTCATAAAGATAGCAAATGCCTGCTGGTAATTGCTGAATTGCTGCCAATTCTGCATATCAAATTCTTTAAAGATATTCCTCTTTAGTTTAGAGGTAATTCCGCTATTGTTAAAAAGATACTGGTGCCCTGTCCTGACAGCGTTCTTGCGCCCCTCTTCAGCCATCTTGCGGATAGAAAGATAGAAAAAATTCTGCGCTGTGGTAAAGGCAGTTACAGAAACCATCATTCCAATAATCACACCGATAAGTCCGGTGATAGCTCCGGTAGCTACTCCCATAGAGGCGGCTGCAGCGGATGCTGAAGCCTCTGCAAGGCCCATAGAAGCCATAGCTGCGTTTGCAGGTACTGCTGCAAGGCATACTGCTAATGGGCTAATACCTATTGTTAGTGCCAAAAGCGCTGAAACTTTTGCTGCAGTGGCTGTGGATACCGCTGCTGCTGCGGATAATAAAGCAGCTGCAGCAGACATCTGGGCAACGACGATTAAAATTGAACCCATTGCAAACATAGTAGACATCTCTGCAAAGAACTCCCAGTAACCTGCTTCCATTTGCGAGTTGGCAATGGCAATACTGTTAAAAGTATTAGACATGGTGGCACCTGCAGCTAAAGCTCCTGCATCAGCCGCATTGGAAGAATCTGTTTTAATGAAACCAATTTTACCTATATTAATTGTCACCATGGCCATGATAATTATTACAGCCAATATCAGAATAAATATCGGCAGCATCTGGCCCTTATTGCTATTTAGGAATTTATGCTGGTGAAAGTAAGAAAACATCTTTTTCCCCTTTATCTGTCAAACAATACATCTTCTTTGCCAATCCCTTCAGGAGTATAATTCCACCACACAGGTTCTATATAAAAATCATGTGATTTACCCGCGATCACGCGCGTATTGTTATAGGCAATCTGGCGCATCACAATCTGCCTGTTACCCCAAATCCACATTTTGATTAGCCCGTAGAGCAGGCAGATTACCACTACCATAATTATGGTAATCTCCATTGTGCCCTGGCCTTTTCTCTCTCCCCGTAATCTTTTTAAAATGGTGTTTGCCATTGCCTGCCTCTCTGTACTTCTGTGCCCTCAGGAGCATTTTGACTATAATTATAAAAATATCTCGGATGATTTGGGTCAACAGGGTTAATTTCCTTATGACCGTATAATCTCTGCGTAATAGAATGGTCTACCGTGGGAAAGGTTGCCGGGTCTATGTTCAATATGTCCGGTATTAAACCTGTGGGGATTACGGTATAGCCGAAACTAGTGCGTATTGTATCTTTTAGAGTTGAGGTCCTGGTATTGGTTATAGCTGCTATGTTTTCCTGTTTATTGGTATGTTCGTTAAATATTGTAGGGTTGCTGGGATCGATTAGCGTTTTTATATCTGCTACGCCCACGGTAACGCTTTGTTCTCCAAGGATAGGAAGGTCTATGGTAGGTAACTCCAACATGCTTGTGAATGAGCCTATGGCCTGAGGGATTATCGGCTCATCTTCATTAATCCTATAAACCACTAAATTTTGCGGCCTTGCTCCGCCTATTTCCGGGATAGACCATAATACTGAAGAGGAAGCTGAGACGGGCGAGAGCTGGCCTTTTTTGAAGAAATTTAAATCAATATTGCGACGGTGCTGCACTACGGTCATATTCACTGCTGCGCCGGCTCCGCCCTGAAATAAAGTGTTCATTGAGCCGCCGCCTTTTTGCAAGGCCCTGCGGAATGCCTCCATCTGCACATACTGCTGGTCATTCATCTGTTGAATAAAGCCTAATATGCTGCCTAAAACTATCAGGATAATCACTGAAAAAAGAGAAAGCTCTAAAACACCCTGTCCTCTTTTATTAGTATATCTCATCTTATTACTCCTTAACCCTGGCAAGGGGGCAACGTTGTAAGTTTCTGCTCTATTGCATCCGCCCTGCCGCGTAATTCCTGCGCCTGCCTGCGTAAATCTTCTGCACTATTGGTAAGCTCTGTCTCTTTACCGCGAAGCACATCCAATGCATCAAGTATTGCCTGAATCAGCTGCACAGCAGGGTTATTAGCCAGATTATTGTTCTCTGTAATCAAATTATTGTTTGTACCTTCTGTGCGCTCGGCATCGCTATCTAATGTATCTGCTTTTTCGCGTAACCTGCCTACCTCTGCCCCCAGCCTGCAGGGGTCATCATCATTTTCCCAATCATAACCTAAAACATCACTGACATGGTCACCGTCTTGATATTGCTCATACCTCTCTCTGCTGACTTCATTATCATCAAAAGCAGTCCCCTGCCAGGGGATAAAAGTAGAAAGGTCAAAAGGCAAAGGCAATGCATCCAATGTCTGCCTGTCTATAACATTTGAGCTTGCAGTAGTACTCTGCCAGGAATCTGTTTCTATCCCGGTACCTCCGCCCGTATACATATGCGTATTAACTGCTCCGCCTGATTCGGTGCTGGAATCGCTGGTGATTTCTCTTCCCGGAGAACTATCATTTTCCTGCCTAGCTGCACCATCAGGGCTAATCATATAATCAGTGATGTCCTTTGTCCTGGACATGATACCGCGCCTGATATAATAATCCATCCCGGCTAATGCTAAAGCAACCGCGCCTATAATCAATGAATATTCCACAAAAACACTTGCCTTTACCCATTTATTATTTTTGGCTATCATTTTTACCTCTGCGGTTCAGCCGAAAAAGATGAAACCTGCTCAACAGAATCAGTTACCTGATTAGCCACAGAATGGCTCGTTTGCCTGAATTTATCGGAATAACTGTCTTCTGTAATAGTCTTTGTAATATCGTAATCCGAAAATGTTGCACGCGGTGAATAAAAGCTCCCGCCGCTTACCTGTTCTGCCTGCAATCTCAACTTTCCCGAGATTGCCCGTTTCATATACACCTGCGTAAGAACCAATGCTGCGGCAATAACGCCGATTAAAACCGCAAATTCTATTGTACCCTGTCCTTTTCGTTTCATGTCTATTCCTTTATCTTCTTGATTCGTCTAATTCCTGCGCAACCTGCCTCATGCGGGCATTTACCGCACGCTGAATATACTGCTGCATTGCGACCAATGCCGTAGCAATAATAATAACGAGCATGGAGTATTCTAAAATGCTCTGCGCCCGCTTATGATAAAATATTTTTAACATGGCCTCCTGCCTCCTCTTTTGCCTAATGGCAGAAATGCATTACGTTAAAACTGCCGGCTAAACGATTACTTGCCTGGTTAAAATACCCTTCAAAAGAAGTACGCATCTTACCAATAACGCCTATGTTTAAAACCACGACCAGGATTGCAACCACGACAAAAATATACTCCAGGATGCTCTGGCCTGAATTACGTTTAGATTTTTTCTTTAAGCTTAATCTTGCCATTTTAAAACCCCATACTGATTTTATTACGCACAAAATTCAGTAAAATCGGGCCGCTTACAATTACCAAGACTACCGGCAGAATAAAGGCAAAAAGCGGGAAGAGCAGCTTAATCGGCGCCTTTAAAGCCATGGCTTCTCCGCGGTGGAATCTCCTTGTCCTGATCTCTTCGGACTGTAATCTTAAAGCCTCTGCCATGGGAGAGCCCATGCGGTCTGCCTGCACAAGTGTGCGTACAAAGGAATAAATCTCCGGCATATCAATGCGCCAGGCCAATTCTTTCAAGGCCTCACGCCTGCTCTTTCCCATCTGCGTCTGGCGGTAGACTTCGTTTAATTCTTGCGTCAAATCGCAAACTTTTAGTTCTTTAACCACCCTGCTTACTGCCAACATGAAATCCATGCCTCCGCTAACGCAGAGATTCAGCAAATCAATAATATTAGGTAAATCTTTCCTGATTTTATGCTGCCGGATTTTAATTATTCTTTTCAGCCAAACCTCCGGCAGAATATAGCCGATACCCAAGGAAATAATAAGGACGAGGTGCTGCGGAAACTTGTTCCCCACCAGAATAAAGGCAATCGCAGGTACGGCTATCAGAGAAAGTAATTTTAAAAAAAGGAATTCTAATACGCCCATCGGTGAGCCAGCCTTAACCAGCCTTCTTCTTAAATTACTGGCTTTTATACGCTGCTCTACCGGCCTGAAACGCCTGCTAATGGACATCCAGGTCTTATTCTGGAATTCACCGGTAGCCTGGCGTGAAAGGGCGCTGTCCAGATTATTTGCCATTATTTCAGAGGGCAGGTGCGCTTTTTCGGAAGAAACGAACCCGAATTGATACATCAGAAAATATATGCTTAAGCCGAAAAGCAACCCTATTAAAATAATCATTCTTTCTCCTCTTTTATATATCCACCTTGCTAAGCTTGCGGATAAAAATTACACCTAAGATCTCCGAAATTATCGCATAGCTTAAAAGCATCTTTCCAAAACTATCCTCAAAAAAGATATCAAAAAAATGTGGGTCTGTCTTATAAACAAAAAGCGCAAAGAAAATAGGCAACAGCGACATTATCGCGCCCTGAAGTTTGCCCTGCACGCACAAGGCATTAACGCGGCTGATTAATTTATTGCGCTCCTGAATGGTATTAACAAGCCGCGAAAAGGTCTCAGTAAGGTCTCCGCCGCTTTCCCGGGCTACCATCATTGATGTTACTATGATATCCAGGTCATCGGCGCGCATACGCCGGCGTAAACTCGTCATCGCACCTTCCAGCGAAACGCCCATCTGCATCTGCCGCAGCACCAAACCAAACTCCTGGTTTACAGGAGCAGGCATCTCTTCTACAACCACCTCTATAGACTGCAGCAAGCTCAGTCCTGCTTTTAAGCAGCTGGAAAGAATCATCAGCACATCTACAAGCTGGCTGGCGAATTTATTGCGCCGCATTACTTCCAGGTGCTTGATGATAAAGATGGGGATAATCAACCCTACCCCGGCTGCTCCCAAAGTTACCCATTGGTTGCGGGTCAAAAGAAACCCCACGCCGCCGCAGAAGAGAGGCACGATTATATCTATGAACATCAATTTTTTTAGGGGGATATCCAGAAACATCCGGTCAAGGGTAGGAGTAATGCTATCTATCCTTTTCCTGCGCCAGCGTTTCATAATAATCTCAAAAACAGGATAAGATAAATTGGCCAGATAGAAAACACTTCCAAAGACAACCAGTAAAATCGCTATTTTTACTAACACAAGGATCCACCCTCCTTTTGTGCGAATTGATAAGGTTTTAAGTGCCTCTCTTATTCTTAGTCGTCAAACATTACTTCGTTACTGACTCCGCCTACTGTCTCGTTACCTGTCTTGTTGCTTGTTGAATAGTCAATAGTCGTTGTGGTCGTTCCTCCCACCAGATTCTCATGACTCAGAGAGTTGCTTGTCGTAGTATAGTTGTATGTAGTATCTTCCGGATTAAACTGCTTTCCCATACTATCCGCGCTTTCCCTTAATTTTCCTGAGAAACCTCTCTTTACATACGTCTGGGTGGCAAGCAAAGCTGCGACAATCACTCCGATTAAAATCGCGTATTCCAAAAGATTTTGACCTTTCCTTTTCAAAATGTGCTTAAACATTTATCTCCACCTCCTTAAAGTTATTTTCTCCAGCTTATACATTAAGCAAGCTGCGTTATTGCGCGTTATGAATAATTTGGTTACCTGTCCTGTTGCTGAATTCTTCGGTTGTATTTCTCGTAACGTCTCCGCCGCCTGTAGCTATGGCTTCGCTTTCATTTGTCCTTGAAGTAGTGTCAAAATGGCTCTCCAGATAATAAGGATCGTATTGTTCTATTTTGCCGCCAAAAACAACAGCAGCCTCTGGATCTGAATACTCTGTAGCCTTCTTTAATCTGTCTTGCAAGCCCCTCTTAACAAAAGTCTGCATAGCTACTACTGCGCCCACGATTAACCCTAAAACAATCACGTACTCAGCTGTGCTCTGTGCTTTTTTATTCAGATAAATAAACATATGTTTCACCTCCTTGGATACAATCATTTTTACTGATAATTTAAGTGACTTACTGCGTTTTGCGCTTCATTAGTCACTTTGTTAAATATGTTTCCTACGGTTGGCTTCACCACGCTTTGCGTAGCCACAATTATGGCTGCAATAATCCCTGTAAGAATAAGCAGATACTCCAAAGTGCTCTGGCCCTTGTTTCTTTTCAGTCTCATCATCTTTTCACCTCCTCTTCTCACTTCTTAAACTATTTTCAAAACTGTTTATTAACTACTAAAATAAAAAACCGAAAACCACTCGGCTTTCGGTAGCCCGGCTAACGTTTTTCGCCCTGACCCTGACGCAATAAAAATTAATTCTTCCAAATTTGAGCGAGCATTCGTCCCGTGGCTTTGCGCATCCACTTACCTCCTAAGTGGAATTGCCTTTTCGTGCCGCTTTCAATTGCAATTAAAATATAACATTATTAAATATTAGTGTCAAGAATATTTCACGCTTGAAAGAAAACGTTTTCTATAACAGGAGCCACAGCCTAATCCCCTTATCGGACTCAACTTCTCTTTCATTGGCCCGGGCTATGGCGTATTGCAGGTCTTTCAAATAACGCAGGCCCTCTGGGGGCTTAAAGATTGCTTTTACGCAGTCTTTTTCTTTCTTTAAGATTGCTTTTAAATCATAAAAATGCTCTTTTATCGTCGGGAAACTTGCCTCTTTATATTTCGCGGGTAAAAAATACCGGCGCACAAATAAATCTAAAATCTTGAGGTATTCAAGAAATACTGTCTTTGCATCAGAAGTCTTTATCGCCTCTAAAGCCGTGTTCTCCGTCGAGAAAACCCCTTGTGAGCCACCCAGATAAGAGAAAGTTTCGAGCTTTTGCCTGTAATCCTGCAACCCCTCTTCCAGGTTTGGCCAGCGATTAAGATATGAACTTAACATATTTCCCGGGTCAGTAACATACTCGGAGGAGTTGCTTACAATAAGCAAACGCGGCTTCTCAAGAGGAGTGGTTTTCAGGGCGTAGCCTCTTAATGTAACTCTTTGCTGTATAATAGGTTGTGACAATTCAATCTCTATTTGCGCCAGATAAAATTCTTTATTCAGCGGCGCAAAAAGTAAAGGTTTAAACTCACCCACCTTCTTTAGATTACGATACTCCAGGAATTGCCATGGCCAGAGGCCAAAAACAAAAAAGCCCTTTGAAGCTTCTTCCGTTTTTATGGTCTTTAGCTCTTCAAGCTCATTGCCACAGAGCGTAACACTGGCAATCTTTCTCTCTCTTAATTCCAGGCTTAAAATAAAATTAAAAAACTCTTCCGTAGGGGCATCAGTATCCGGCGCCATAAAAAGAGTAAAAAGTGCATTTTCTTTAAGATATTTATTTATATAAGCTTCTATATCGCAGATAGTTACGTTAAAATCATAGGGGATATAAGGGGTTGACCATACCGTATGTAACTGCCCATCGAGATAAAGCACGTTGCCATCTGAAAGGGTAATTTTAAGACAACGGACCTCTTCTCTGATGCAGGCATTAACGCGTAAAATAGCTGAGTTTATCTCCTTAACTATCTGTGAATCATTAAGATACGAAGATATATCTTTACCGGAGAGCTCTTTATCAATTAAAGGGTCTAATTTGAACTTGCCGCCCATTAAGTAATCCGCGGCTTTCAATAGGATTGCGCCAGTACACTCTTGCTCAAGGGGCAGCTCGACCCCTGCCTCAAGGGAAGGCTGTATTGGTTGTATAACCGGTTTTTCTATCTTGATCTCCAGAGGTATCTGAAGGGGTTCTTCTGGTTTCTCGACGATAACTTCACTTGACCTATCAGGCAGCATAGCTACAGGTTCTTCAATTTTAATCTCCTTTCTTTTCTTTTTAGGCCTCCTTCCCACTGGCATACTTAAACCAGCTTCCCTAAAAAGCGAATTTATGCTTGATTTTGAAATCTTTATCCCTAATTCTTTCTCTGCCAAAAGTACCAAATTACGGCAACTTAAAATAGGGCTCTCCTTCTTCTTTTCTAATATAAATGCTTTTATTTCTGGTTTTAATTTATGTATTACTCCCATTCATTTTCTCCGTGAAACAAAGAATTTTGTTAGTGTGGACATTTCTCCCTTCAAACCAGAATATAACACAAAGATTGGACATTGTCAAGTATATGATTGGACATTCTTATTTAACAAAATGATGCGTTAGAAATACCCCCAGCAGATTGAGAGAAAAAGGAGGTTTTAGTCAAGGCAGCTTGTCATCTACAGTTTATAAGTTAGCAACAAAACCGAATAATGATGCTAGGTTGAAGGCGCCTGCTAGAGCAAATGCGGCAAGTTCATCCGGTCCGAAAAATACGAAAAGCCCTCTTAAATGACTTCAATTATAACCCGACCATTTACATACAGAGAATAAAAACGGGTATTTAATGAATCTGTTGCGGTTCTGCTTAAGCTTGACTTGGCATAGTTCTTGTGGTATGATTTTTTTAGAAGGGGTAAAAGTAAGTAATTATGTGCAAAGAGGGAAAACAAGTACTGAAACAGAAGAAAAAGCCGGAGATGAAAATTTTTGTTGAGCCAAGGCTGATTAGGCGGGGTTCGCTGAAAGATGTTATTTTCGCTTCTTCCTTAGGTGTAGGTGACGATAGTGGTTTTCCGAGTCCTACACCACGGTAGAATTGGGTTAAGAATTGCTTGTCAAAGATGGGGGTAAGCATGAAGGCAGATAAGAAGATAACAAAACAAGAGAAAAAATTATGGGGAAAACATTTTGTTGAGCCAAGGCTGATTAAGCGGGGCTCGCTTAAAGAGGTTACTTTTGATAGCAACATTCCTAATTAAAAGAATGTTGCTTCTTCCTTTAGGAGGATTATAGATGAAAACAAAAAGAGAAGGGAATAAGGCTAAGAAAAAGCTAGCGCTGAAATTTTTTGTTGAGCCAAGGCTCATTAAGCGGGGCTCGCTTAAAGAGGTTACTTTTACTTCTGACATAGGTGGTGGTAGCCCGCCGCCGTAAGGGTAATTGATTAGGCCAGAAAATGAGTAGGAGAGAGCATATGATGGCTAGAAAAAGAATAAAACAAGAGAAAAAATCAGGGTTAAAACCTTTTATTGAGCCAAGGCTGATTAAACGGGGCTCGCTTAAAGAGGTTACTTTTGATAGCTCGGGCCAAGGCTGATTAAACGGGGCTCGCTTAAAGAGGTTACTTTTACTTCTGACATAGGTGGCGGTAGCCCGCCGCCGTAGGGGTAATTGATTAGATCAGGAAATGAGTAGTTAAACGGAGATAGTATATGAAAGCTAGAAAAAGAACAAAACAAGAGAAAAAATCATGGGGAAAACATTTTGTTGAGCCGAAACTAATTAAAAAGGGTTCCCTAAAAGAGATTACTTTTACTACCGCTCATGCACCCTAACATCTGGTTTAAATGTCCTTAATGGCCGTCTATAAAAAATTTCGCAAGAACTTTACTGATATTTCTGATGTGATTTTGTTCTTGCGTATTTTTTTTGTCTATGTTTTTATACCCGTTCTCTTGGCAGTGCTACCACTGCCTTTTTTAATGCGCGTATTGACTCCGAAAAGAAGGAAAGGTGCGGGAGATGAAACAATAGCCAAGATACTCAAATATACTGATTTTATATCTCTGAAATTAAATTGCATCTTTAAGGCAACCTGCTTAAAAAAGAGTTTGGTTCTTTATAAGTTTTTAAGTATTTATGAACCGGGCGTAACTTTTAACCTCGGGATAATCTCCGATAAGAAAAAATTAAGCGGCCACAGCTGGCTAACCTTTGCTCAAAAGACTCTTTTCTTTGATAAGGTGGATGTAGCGAAATTCAAAAAAATTTACAGTTATTCCTACCAAAACTAAAGGCGCGTTAACCTATCTTTAGGCGCTCCCTTAACTTCCAGTAATGATTCGCCAGGAAACGGTAAGGCACCCTGGTTATCTCCACGCTCTCCAACAAATCGGAAATTCCTCTCCTGGTAAACCGCAAAAATGCCAATATCGCAGCACATAGATATAAAACAAAAAATAAGCCGCTTGGCAGGCCACTTAATTTTTTGTAGCCCTGCCTGCCGGCAGGCAGGCGTTTATTCTTTAGCGTCCTTGAAATATCACTAATAAAGCATTTTAGGGTATAACGGTGATTAAGGATTTCTCCGTCGCTGTGCCGCAGATTATAGAAGAATGCTTTTGAGCCCCCCAGGTTTCTCATTATTTCTAAAGGAACGGCTAGGCCCGAACGCCTTCTTGCAAAATCCAATCCTTCGTAGATTAAGCCATTCACCTGCCAATCTTTTGCTTTACGTAATAACTTATCCCAGTCAAAATCTTTATGATAAATAATAGCCGAGATGTCCAATAAGCACTGGAATGAAGAGCTATGCCTGTCTACCAGGTCTATGCAGCGGTAAGCAAGAGAGTCCTCTGCCGATAATATAGACACAGGATTTTCTAAGGAATTTATTTTTATTGAGTCTTGAAATAACTCTTCTATATCTATTTTTGCCTTTCTTTGCTCCTCAATTGTATGTAGAAGCCCCCAGTGGATTTCTATGGGCCTCCTTAAATCCTTCTCAAGCAAGAATTTGTCATGATGCAACCTCCCTGAATCATGGCCTTCTTCTTTGTATCCTGCGCTTATAAGAAGCGTGCGGCAGGCCTTCGCCTTTTCTTTTCTCACTAAAATATCAATATCGCCTATCTTTCTTATGCCTATATCATCATAAATATTCTGCAAAAATCCTGAGCCTTTCAAGAAGATTGCTTCGATACCCGCCTCTTTTAGAATCTGCGAGATTCTGGAAATTTGCACAAGCAGCTCTGCGTTAGATGCTGCAACAGTGTAATACTGGCCAGCTAATTTTAAGTAATAATCCTGCGGGATACTTTCATAATCCTGTTGTTTTTTGAGGTTTTTCAACAAAAGATACAGCGCAGGTGCAAAGTATGAAAACTGTCCGTGGTTTATTATATACGTCCAGTCAAAACTTTTACCCGCAAAGAAATCAACGCCGGGGTTATTTACTGTAGAAAGGTTGGAGGCCGATAAAATAAGCCTGTCTTCTTCGCTAAACTCAATATTTCCAAACACTTAAGTGACCTTTACTTTCTCAGGGAATCTAAAATCCCTGGTATGACTTCTGGTTTAATTAGGGCGTCTTTGCCTAAAAGAATTATATATCTCTCTTTCAGGGAGGCTATTTTCTTAAAACAGCTGATGTGCTTTCTGATAATGCCCTGCGGTCCGTAAGCAATTAGGCTATTGCTCTTAAGCAAAAGGCCAAAGGCCTCAGTATAGTTAATATGAATAATTTTAGTCTTTGCCTGATTTGTAATCTTTGGGAATATGACGCTTTGAATGGTAGTCCTGCTAATCTTTGCCTTTGGCCAAACAATCGAAGGATTGAGCATCTTCACTACCTCGCAATTGTTGGCTTTTGTCTTGACTTTAAAATCTGTATTAATAATACTCGCAGCTTCAATTGTATGGCCGGGATACTTAATAAAGACTAAATCATCGGAGATAAATTGGTATCCTTTTTTCACAAGAATCAGGGATAATGTGGTTTTGGCTGAACCGGAAGGCCCGACAAAAAGTAATCCTCTTTTTTCATTTTCTAAGGCGGCTGCGTGCAGTTTATAGAGCTCATTTAACTTAAAGACTTCACTTATAAGCGGAATGATTATCGCATGCCTAATAAAATTTGGCTTAGTTAATAACTCTTCTGCTATAAGGCCGTCTACTCTTGATTTTGATTTAAGTATAGCTAAGTATTCTTTAAGGTCCGTATAGAAATAATGCCGCTTTTGCTTGTCCCAGAAACACTTTATGTATGGGGCATAAAAGACGGGTATCTGTTTATTGCCAAACGCAGGAACTCGCCAGTGCCTATCTTTTATTATAGATAATTTTATGGTTATCCGCTGCCTACTATCGCAAGGTCCGCAAGGCTGGCTGATAAAACCTAAGAGGGCAGAATACAATTTTTTGTCATCGCAGGTTATCTCTATTTTGATGCCAAAGAGGTGCGTATTTATCTTATAGGGGGTAATCATAGCAATTCTCCACTGTTATTATATATTTTTTAAGTCAAAAAAGGAAATCTTTTTTAAAGCCTTTGTTCCCAATGCCTTGACAGGGTATATATAATATGTTATACTTTTTATGTAGAAAAATGGTTCTTTTAAAACAAGTGCGATAAAGGTAAACTATCCGAAAGGATGGGGCGCAAAGCTATCAGGGCCTAAGTCCCTACTGGAAATTTGGGAGACGGCAGCCAGTTACCGAAGTAAGTTACACAAGAGCTTTGAGCCCATTCTGCAAGTTGAATGGGTTTTTTATTCCACCCCATTTCCTAAAACGGATTTGGGGCTTTTTATTAAAACCCTGGGAAAGGGAAGTTATGAAAAATAAAAAGGGTTTGTTAAAAATAGGCTTTTTGGTGATGATTTTTAGTTTAGCTATCTTGCTCCTGGTAGGAGAATGTATGGCGGGTGTTGGCGCAGTTGGGGGCGGGGCTTCTCCAACTGACCAGACAGACACTAGCTCAACAACTCCTATATTATCACCGGGATCTGAATCTATGGAGCCCACTCCTCCTGTTCCTGATATTCAACCTGAGCCTCAACCTCAACCCGAACCTCCGGGAGGAGATTCAATAGGTAGCGTTAGTATTACAGCAAGTGGTCTTACTTCCTTGCAGGTAGAGACAGCAACGCGAGCGGCTGATGTAGCAAATAGAATACCTGATGCAGCCCAATTTGTACAGGATAAGGAATTGAGGTCAGGTGCTAACATTCATTTTCAAGACCAATTTGTAGCGCCTATGCCATTGCCAGGAGACAATTATGAACGGTAGAACCATACCGTTGATATGAAGGAGAAACTTATGAAGAGTAAAACGGGTTTGTTAAAAATAGGGTTTTTGGCGGTGATTTTGAGTTTAGCCATGTTACTTCTGGTAGGAGAATGCATCGCGGCTGTTGCTTTCGTTGGCGGGGGTTCAACTGACGGAGCCTCAACTTCTTTGGATGGAGCGACAGACGATACTTCACCGTCACTAAACTTACCAGGATCTGAACCATATATGTACCCAACACCTGCTGTTCCTGATATTAACCCTGGGCCTCCACCTCAGCCTCAACCTGATCCTCAAGGAGGAGAAATAGGTGGCGTTAGTGCTACGGTAAGCGGTATAACTTCCCTGCAGGTAGAGTCAGCTACGCGAGGGGCTGAAGCAGAAAATAAAATACCGGATGCAGCCCAGTTTGTGCAGGATAAGGGGTCGAAAACAGGTGCCAATATTCATTTTCAAGAACAATTTGTAGCGCCTATGCCATTGCCTGGAGAAAGTCATGAACGGTAAAACCATACCGTTGGTATTATTCCTAGGCTTATTTATCCTGGGACTGGGAGTTCAATTTTGTCTTGCTGGCGCTGGTACTGCACCAGCAGATTCGTCTGTAGCTAATGACACCGGTGGGGTTACGGATCCTCCTCCGCCTCCCCCACAACCTGATCCTAATCCTGATACCCCACCTAGTCAAATAGATGCAGTGGTTGACTCAAGAAAAGTGGAATTAACTGCACGGGGAGCCAATAAAACTGGCGTTGATGAGGAGCAAGAATTAACTACGGAAAGGGAAAAGCGGCTGGCAGCGTATATTTCTTTAAAGAAGGGAAAAAATTTAGTCACCCCTCCAGATTTATCTGAATACAAGGATAAAGAGTAAAACTATTAATTTTTATCACCCAGTTCTCTTAATTGCCTGTCTATTTCTTTTCCCCTTAAACGTTCCTGCTCTTTAAGTACTGTATCTATCTGAGAGGGGCGCATCCTTTTGCGTTCCTTTTCCTGACGCTTCCTTTCCAGTTCCAGGCGGTTTTTTCCCTCTTTTTGCTTATTCAATTCAAGTTGCCTTTGCCTCTCCAGGCGTTGCTCTTCCTTCTTTTTGGCCTCTTCTTGTCTTTTGCGCGCAAGCTCCTCTTTCTTCTGCGCAAACGCTCTTTCCTGCTTTTCTTTGGCCAACTGGTGCGCTTCTTTTGCCTGTTGTTCCTTCTCCAAGCGTTCTTTTTCCCTTTGTTTTGCCTCTAGCTCTTGCTTTTCCTCTTGCTCCTGGGCCTGCAGTTTTTTCTTCTTCTTTAATTCTTCTTTTTGGCCATAGAGCTCTTTCTGCCTTGCCTTGCGTTTCTCCTCCTGCGCTTGTTTTTTACGGACGGCTTCTTCTTTACCTGCCTTTTTCTCTATTCTTGCCTTTGTTTCTTCGGGCTTACTTTCCTGAGAAGCCTCCTTTTTTTCAATCTCTTTGTCTACTTTTTTGATATTCTTCTCTGCTTCTTCAATAAGTTGTTTTAGTGTAAGGTTATATTTTGGCAGGGCCTTTTCAACTATCTCAGGATTTACCGGCAGCCCCTGAATTGTTTCTCCCCCGGTTTCTGGCTGAAGCTCTGAAGGCTGCTGTTGGGCAAAAAGTATTGTATTTAAGCCAAGAAATATCAGTGTGAATATAATGATTGCGTTTGAGCGCTTGTTTAACATTAGAATTGAAGGACTAAGGATTTGGGTTTAGCCTCATCAATGATTTTTTGCCACAACTCTTTGGCCTCAGAGAGGTTGCCTTCTTTATAATTTCCCAGGGCCAATCTGCGGTATTCCTGTAATTCTTTTTGCTGCTGAAGACAATCCCGCACATAATCCCGGGCTTGCTCATACAAAGATACGGCCATGTCGCGAACCTTTTCATAAAACTTCTTTGCCTTCTTAAGGTCACCCTGCTTATAATTCTGGTCTGCCAGGTAAAGATAGGTAGTTAATTTTTCCCTGATGGGATTGTTTGGCTTTGACAATTCTTCGTCTATAAGCTTGATGGTCCAAAGCTTGATATTTTCTTCCTCGATCATTTTTTGTATGCGCTCTATTTCCTCGGGCAATTTATCCTGGAAATCTACAGAAAAATGAAACCGTGAATCGCCTTTTTCGGTAATCGAATGGTTAGCTGCCAGGGGAAATCCCCAGGCAAGACGTAAATTTGCCTGATTATAAAGTCTTATATTAATACCCGGGCCGATTGACAGAAAATTAACAGAGCTATGTTCGCTAACAAGTGCGCCTTTGCGCATCCCCCAGCCATGGTCTATAAAAAATAAAGTAGCGACTTGGTCTCTTAACGGCCTGTCTGCGTAAGGGAGGTGCCACCCTCTAGGTATAAAGGAGGTAGGAATTAATAACTCCAGGCTTTCCGTAACTGCATTATCAGCCAGATAGTCGCTTAAGGGGTATCCTCTTACCGAATCCATTCCACCTAAGCTAAATTCCTGCTGCGGAGTTAATTTACGGGAAGCCAGCTGCGTTTTAAATCTTAAATTGACCTGAAACCTGCGCGGCAGGGCCCTTTTATACCACAACGCCAGGTTAACTTTGCTAAAAACCGGCTTTGCTCCCCTTGATGCCAAAGGGTTATTTTCTCCGCTTGAACCGAAGCCGTTTACCCCTTGATTATATTCAAAGGTAGAATAAGTGGTGCTGTTTGTGCCTCTGCGGAAAAATGCGCCTCCAAGATTAAATATACGCAGCCTGTCGCGGTAGTAAGGCCCGGTATTCAATCTGACCGTTTTATCGTCGGCATCAAACCCTAAAAATACCTCGCCTAAATAAGTATCCTCTTTATATAAATCCTGGTGCAGAGAAATACTGGTATTGGTAAAATCTGACTTAATCCCATCGGCTGCATATTGTTTCTTGGGCTTTGACTGACTGTGGCTATAGCCGTAAAGCAAGGAAGTGCCGCTATAGTTTACCGGCAAACTGTGATAGCCATATATGCCGTTAAAATTATCCCCGAAACTATACCCTGACAAAAGCGTATCATCAAACCCTAAGAAATTATTGTGCCTGATTCCTAATGTAGTCCTGCTTTTTCCCGTCGCTGCAGTACCTTCGTTGTCAAAGCTTCCGGCAAAGTGCAAAGGGAAACCTGTCTTGGCGGTTAAGGTAACATCCGTCGTGCCCGGCTTCTCGCCTGCGTGCAGGTCTGCCTTTACCTTACGGTCAAGGTTCCTATTCATCATCTGAATTGACCGGGAAATCTTATCGTAGCGCAGAATCTCTCCTGAATTTGGCTCAATTTTCCAATAGCGCCTTAGTCTTTGCGCGTTAAAATATTTATGCTTCTCAATTTTTAATTGCCCCATCCTCGCTTCCACAACCTGTAAGATTGCGGTCTGTTTTTCCTTCTCTTTTTCGCCGAGGTGGACAAACACCGCGGCAATTACATTACGCTTGAGATATTCCAGCTCAATCTTTCTGGCTAAAGTATTCAGGTCGTCTAAGCTTAATTCTTTGTTCTCATATTTTTCTACCAGGGGCAAGAAATCTTCACAAGGGAAAGTTTCACAGCCAATGAGCTCTATTTTCTTAATAAAAAACTTCTGTTCTTTTTCTTCTGCGGATACCAGCGGTTTTGCGGATTTTATTTCAGCGGTCTTAGGGGGGCTCCTTAATTCTTGCTCTATTTGTTCCCTGCTTCCAAAACGCTCGGGTTCGCGGGTTGCCGTTTCCACCGCGGTTTGAGAAGTTTGGGCATAAAGAGGCGCAAGTGCCAGGAATAAAACAAGGAAAATAATTTTTTTAAAAAGGGCTTTGAAATTAATTTTATGCGCCATTTTATATAAAAATTTGGACAATAAATCATTTTAACTATACTCCTTAAGGCTTTATCTGTCAATAAATTAGTTAAAAATGGCGGTATATTGGGAGTGTTATTATTAGGCGATGGTGATTTCGTCGCCTTCGCAGGTAGAAGATTCAAAGATTACGCCGCTTGGCAATTCAATCGCAAAACAGGCATTAATATATACGCCGCTAAGCCGGAAGGGCTTTATTCCAGAGACGGCTTTTATTACTTTATTGCCTTTGCCTATAAATAACACGTCTATGGGAAAGCGCATAAAGAAGGTATGTATGGAATTGCAGGGTTTTATTATTAAAGCCTCTCCTCTATTAAGGGAATCTCTGCCTAATAGGCCTCTTAATCTGCTGAAAGCCTTATCGGCAACAATAACTTCGCCAGCTAAAGAGACAGCTTTGGATTTGTTGATTATCTGCATTATATGCGACTATATTAAGTAGATTTAAAGATATCTTCCGGAATGGGTATGCCTTTTATTTTCATCTCTTCAATAAACGCGGGTATATAGCCGGTAGCCTGGAAATTACCTGTCACATTATGCTGGGCATCAATACCGGCCTGTTTAAAGATGAAAATATCCTGAAGGCCTATGTGTATGTCATCCTTCATGCCGGTTATCTCGGTAATCTGAATAATCTTACGGCTTCCGTCGGACAAACGGGCTGTATGGATAATGATATCTATGGCTGAAGCAATCATCTCGCGGATTGCCCTGATAGGTAATTCTACCCCTGACATCAAAATCATGGAATCAAGCCGCACCAAAACATCATGCGTAGAATTAGCGTGGATGGTAGTCAACGAACCATCGTGGCCAGTATTCATTGCCTGGAGCATGTCCAAACTTTCTGCGCCACGGCACTCGCCGATGATTATCCTGTCCGGGCGCATCCTCAAACAGTTGCGGAAAAGGTCGCGGATGGTAATTGCACCCTTGCCTTCGATGTTAGGAGGCCGCGATTCCAGACGCACCCAATGTTCCTGCTTCAATTTTAACTCTGCTGCGTCTTCAACGGTAATAATGCGTTCGTTGGACGGGATGAAAGCGGAAAGCACGTTCAGGACGGTGGTTTTGCCTGAGCCGGTGCCTCCGGAAACAATAATATTTTTCCTCACCGCAACGCATGCAGCGATAAAATCGCGCATAGGCGCTGTCAGGGTATTGAGGCGCAGGAGGTCGTCTACTGTCAGTCGTTCCCGGCCGAATTTCCTGATTGTCAGCGTCGGACCAGTTAAGGATAAAGGCGGTATAATTGCATTTACGCGTGAGCCATCAGGAAGCCGCGCATCCACCATGGGGACCGACTCATCAATTCTTCTGCCCAAGGGCGCAATTATACGCTCAATAATCTGTCGCACCTGGTCGTTAGAAAGGAATCTCTTGGGAGAGAGTTCAATCTTGCCGTGGCGTTCAATATAAATCTGGTTTTTATTATTCCTTTTCAACCC